>Ga0208694_1002122_pt1 | contig 21836 bp, 19 predicted proteins | sample AD_UKC078_MetaG_FD_184442 | JGI IMG/M metagenome (GOLD analysis project Ga0208694, IMG submission 184442) | Active sludge microbial communities of municipal wastewater-treating anaerobic digesters from USA - AD_UKC078_MetaG (SPAdes) (version 2) | ecosystem: Engineered > Bioreactor > Anaerobic >...
GGGCTGGCGGGAGCCTATCTTTCGCTGGGCTATGTAACCCTCTTTGCCGAGAACATGACGGCTGGCCGCGGATGGATTTCCCTGGCTGCCATTATTCTTGTGGATGGTCATCCTTATGGGATAGCGCTGATTTCGTTGCTTTTCGGCTTTTTCGATGGGCTTGGGCTTTTCTTGCAGAGCTATGGAGTCAGCCCACAATTTACGTCGATGGTGCCATATATAGCGACTCTCGTCGCCCTCTACGTATATTCGCGCCGTGCCCGCGAGCGCGAAAGGAAAGCACTATGAATCAGAAATCAAACAAACCGAATACGATGCCCTTTCGTCCTGCTTGGAAGATCGAACGAGAGCTCAGGCTTTCGACCATTCCTCTGGATCGCAGGACGCACGAAAGCAATTGGTATACTAGCGATACAGTGTTCCCCACTGGTGATGATCTGGTAGCGCTGTTTTGGCATTCCTCCGTCCCTGGTTCGGGAGCGCCCGAGATTCCATATCTGGAAATGGTCCAGGCCACGGGCAATAAAGGCTACGATGTCTCGAAAGCCGAAGTGCTTTTGCATGAAGGCCTAGCCATGGCTGAGTCATGCAGAATTGCGCATGGAGAAAAGCCGAGCCCTGATTTGCGTGCTCTCACGGCCGAGCTTCTCCATGAAATCCACTATGCGCCTAGAGACCTCTCCCATCCATATTGGCGCTATGAACATCCACAAGAATGGAATGAGGTTCGCGAAGCAATGCCTGCCGCTACCGTCTCCGAGACCGGTCGCCCTCCTCTACCTGGCGATTTGGAAGCCAGGATACATGCTGGCTGGCTTGGCCAGCTTGCAGGTGGCGCATTCGGTACCGCAATCGAAGGTTATCATAGCGAGCAATTGCATAAGGTCTATGGCCGCATAGACGAGTACATAACAGAACCAGAAACCACAAACGACGATGTGGTCTATGAGCTCGCGTTTCTAGATGCATTGGAAAAACATGGAAGAAACCTGACATCGCGCGACATTGCGCTCGAGTGGATACGCCAGATTCCCTTTGGATGGTCTGCCGAATGGATAGCATTGCACAACTTGGCCGATGGCATATTCCCTCCAGAATCCGGCTCTTGGCACAACCCCTACTCGAATTGGATAGGAGCGCAGATGCGTGGCATGGTATGTGGCCTTGCAAGCCCTGCCTGGCCCATGGAAGCTGCTCGCCTTGCCTATCTCGATGGTGTAGTATCGCATGCAGAAAATGGAGTTTATGGAGAAATCTATGCGGCAGTTTTGACTTCTCTCGCATTCAACCTATCGAATCCAAGGGCTCTTATTATCAATGCCGCCGAATTTATACCTGCAAAGAGCGAATATGCCGCCGTGCTTGCAAAATGTCTCGAGACTGTCCGCTCATGCGCAGAGCCTGAAGCAGCCTGGCATGAACTCGATATATATTTCGAACGCTATAACTGGATTCATGCTTACCCCAATATTGCAGCTGTCATCACCGCGCTATGGTTTGGGAATTGTGACATGACCGAATCCTTCCGCATCCTTGCTCATGCAGGCCTCGATGTCGACTGCAACGCTGGCCTTGTGGGGACAGTGCTCGGAATAATAAACGGCATATCGGATAAATGGGGAAAACCCTTGAATGATAAACTCGAAACTTATTTAGCCGGCAAAGAGCACCTCAGCATACAAGCGCTTGCAAATACAACGGCTCGCCTTGCGACTCTATAAAGCGCTATAGAGCCCTATACTTATCTTTCATTCGGTACTCGGCCGTACGCAGCGCCCAAAAGACCCATATTTATTCGAGATTATTGACACTATATGCAATTCGCCATATTCTCCTCATACAATAAATTGCTTTGATAGAGGACATTTTTTCCAATAGATGTCCAAAGGAGCGGAGATATGAAAAGATCTGCGTCAATTCTTACCACTGTTGCGCTTGCCTTGCTTGTCGCACTCGCTGCTGGTAGCCTTTTTTCCTGCGCAAAAAAGCCAACCAAAATAGTGGTTGCTACAGACGCTACCTGGCCACCCATGGAATATATCGATGAGAACAAGAATATCGTCGGATTCGATATCGACCTTGTTAATGAAATCGCAAAGGCCGGTGGCTTCGAAGTAGAATTCAAGAATACAGCCTGGGATGGAATATTTGCTGGCCTGGCCACGGGTAATTACCAAGTCATAGCATCCTCCGTCACGATCACCGAAGAGCGCAAAGCGACAATGGATTTCTCCGAGCCTTATGTAAATGCCGGACAGGTTCTCGTCGTCCGAAAAGAAACTACCGGTGTAAACAGCCTTGCGGATATGATAGGCAAGAAGGTAGGCGCGCAGATCGGAACAACCGGTGCAATCGAAATCAGCAAAGTCTCTGGTGTGGAACTCAAGACATACGATGAAATCGGGCTTGCCTTCGAAGATCTCGTTAACGGCAATATAGACGGTGTAGTAGCCGATTCGCCCATTGCGGCTAATTTTGCGCTCCAGAACCCTTCGTATAAAGACAGGCTGATGATTGCAGGAGAGCCATTTACAGATGAGTGGCTGGGATTCGTCTTTAAGAAAGGAGATACAAAAACCCAGAAACTCTTCAACGAAGGCCTGGCAAAAGTCAAGGAATCTGGTAAGCTTGACGAACTTATCCAGAAATGGCTCAAATAGGCAACAAGATTGCAATAGAATGGTCAACAGAACATAAAAATGAAAGGCCACTCATCGTCTGAAAAGAATTCAAAAAGCTCCGAAAAAATGACCATCAATATAACCGATGGCACCCTCATCCCCATAAAGGATGAGGGTAACCTCATGTCAGCCTGGAATATCTCATTTTTCGGAGCTATAGCAATGCTGATAATCTTGCCGCTCATAAGCCCGGATCCATATCTTCGAATTCTTTCCTTTGTACCTGACGGACTCATTGCGACATTTTCGGTTACTGTCATTTCCATCTTTTTCGCCTTAATAATAGGTCTCTTTGCGGGGCTGGGTCGAATTTCCCAGAATATATTGATAAACCGTATCGCGACGGTGTATGTCGAGGTGATCAGAGGCATTCCACTCCTTGTTCAGCTTTTCTATATCTACTATGCTCTTGGTCCGCTTCTTCAGCTCCAGGGACCCACTGCTGCTGTGCTTGCCATGTCTATCTGCTACGGTGCTTATCTTGCCGAGATCTTTAGAGCTGGCATGCAGGCCATCCCGCGCGGCCAAATGGAAGCGGCGCTTGCACTCGGCATGTCCCGCTCCTTGGCAATGCGCAAAATCATCATCCCTCAGACTATAAGAATCGTTTTGCCTCCCATTGGAAATGAATTCATAGCGCTCCTTAAGGATTCTTCGCTAGTCTCGATTCTCGCCGTATCCGACCTCCTAAGGAGAGGCAGAGAGTTTGCTTCGACTACTTTCAGGTATTTCGAAAGCTACACCATCGTCGCGCTCATTTACCTTGTAATGACGCTCTTTTTCTCGCGCCTAGTTGCAATAATGGAAGAAAGGCTAAGACACCGTGGAAAAGTACATTGAGATCATAGACGCCGTAAAAACCTTTGGCACTATAGAAGCGCTCCGAGGTATCAGCATAACCGTAAGAAAGGGCGAAGTTGTCCTAATCATAGGCCCATCTGGTTCAGGCAAGAGCACTCTACTCCGATGCATCAACCGTCTAGAACATCTAGATTCCGGAAAAATCCTTATCGATGGAGAGAGTGTAACAGATCCAAATGCCGACATCCGTCGCATACGCGAAAAGGTCGGCATGGTATTTCAGAGCTTCAACCTCTTCCCCCATCTAACCGTGCTCGACAACATCACCCTTGCGCCGATCAACGTGCTCAAGAAGAGCAAAGAAGAAGCTGTCGATATGGCAAGAGCTCTGCTGGAAAAAGTAGGGCTTCTGGATAAAGAAAAAGCCTGGCCTGAGCAGCTATCTGGAGGACAACAGCAACGCGTTGCAATTGCCCGAGCGCTCGCCATGGACCCAAAAGTCATGCTATTCGACGAGCCAACCAGCGCCCTCGACCCGGAGATGATCAAAGAAGTGCTCGATGTAATGACCAATTTAGCCAACGAAGGCATGACAATGCTTGTGGTATCGCACGAGATGGGATTTGCGCGCGCTGCCGCAAATCGCATCATATTTATGGATGCTGGTCAAATAGTGGAAGAAGCACCGCCAGAAATGTTCTTTACATCGCCACGCGAAGAGCGCACACGCAGGTTTTTGGAGCATATTCTGTGAGAATTCTTGACATGATGACGGGATTGAACGGGATGAAGAGGATTAAGAAAGCCCTAACATTAAAATGCATGGCCTTTCGAGAATTGGGTTGGGCCTTAAAAGTCATGTGTACTACTTTGGGGCTTTTTTTATCTCCTCTTCCACTTCTTCGGCCCCCTCTTTATAGAATTTGGATTCATCGGGAGCGATCTCGTGCAATAGGCGCAAGAATTCACCTGCATGCACCCGTTCTTCATTGGCAATATCTTCTAATACTTCGATAGCCAAATCATTGTCGATCGATTCGGCAAGCTGCATATAGAGTTGAATAGCTTCATACTCTGCGGCTATCATAAATCGGATAGCGCGTACGAGCTCTTGATGTGTTAGCTTCCGATCGCTCTTTTGAACCGAAAATGCTGTTGAAAATTCAGGCATCGTGGTCCTCCTCGTCATTGATTATTGGTTTGAACTTTGTTTTTCATGCGCCCAGCGCAAAACAGCGATTTAGATAATCATATAAAACTAACAATGCTGATAAAGCGCTTTCATATCATCACTATCCTCACTATACTCCTTGCTATACTTCTTAAATATACCACTAGAAAACCTTTTAAGCACTAACACCATTCTAACCGCCATATCTAAGGTAACGGCAATCCATGCACCAACAAGCGCCATATTCAACATATCTGCTAATATATATCCTATAACTAAGCGAATAGCCCATACACCAATTGCGCTGGCATACATGGCATATTTTGTATCTCCTGCACCTCGTAAAGCACCAGCAACAACAAAGTAAACAGCAGCAAAAGGCTGAGAGAACGCTAAAATTTTCAAAGCATTTTCTCCCAGAGCAATTACTTGAGCATCTCGAGTAAAAATTATTGCTACATATTTACCCAAGAAAAAGTAAATAACACCGACCAATGACATGATTATTATACTGATAATCATTGATTGTCGTGTTGCTTCTTCTGAAAGTTCAGGTTTTTTCGCACCTATACCCTGTCCCACGAGAGTAGTCGCAGCCATTTGAAATGCCATTGCCGGTACAAGTCCCAGACTATCAATATTTATTGCTATCTGATGGGCAGCAAACATTATCGTACCAAATCCGGCAATCAGTCGTGCAAACAATAATGCTCCCGTCCTCATAATCAGCTGCTCAATTGCTGCTGGCGTGCCAATGTTCAACACATCTCGCATAATATTGGGTTCAAAGCGGTATGAATCATGAATGGATATACTGATATATTTATCTCGTGCATATACTGCATGCATAGTAATGCAAAATGCTATTAATCTGGAAAAGGATGTAGCTATTGCTGCACCTGCTACTTCTAGTCTAGGAAATCCGAGTTTGCCATTAATCAGCACCCAGTTAAAGAATATATTGATAACATTTGCCACAAGGTTTGAAATCATGGGGGTTATCACATCGCCCACACCTCTCAAAGAGGCTGCCAGTACCATGTTGCCCACAGTAAACACTGTCCCTGCAATTACAATTTGCATATAAATTGTTGCCGGCTTAATGGTATCAACATCTGCACCCATCAATCGGATAATAGTCCTGGAAGCGGGAATACCCGCTGCGGTTACAACGACTCCAAGAAGCAGCACTATTACAAAAGATTGTCTGGTTACACGACAGGCATATTCACGATCTCCAGCTCCTGAAGCCCTTGCCACAAGGGCTGTAGTTCCAACAACCAATGCACTAAATACGGAAAATATTAACATGGTTGGTTGAGCTGCTAGTCCGGTTGCAGCAATAGCCCATGGTCCAAGCGACCCTACCTGTATCATGTCTATCATTTGAACCAGCATCATAAGAAAAAACTCAAGCATCGCCGGCAAAGCCAATTTGAATATTGCCTTACGCACCTCAGCAGGTTTTTTAGCTTCCAAAAAAAACGAAATGTCTCGAGCTTTATTCCCTAACGATGCCATAACACTACCTTTTCTCCTGCATGATATTTGATTTTCTGACAAGTGCAGATTTAGTTAGAAATTTATATTTTGTATATTTTGCTATAGTATAAAATTGCAACTTTTTATCAATCAAAATTTGACAGCTTTTTAGTTTATAAAGACACCTGCTTTAGAACTCAAAGAGAATCACTGCATACAGAATAATATATTATTCCAATTCCAAAAGCCCCCTCAAAAAGCTTCTCCTAAGCATTTTATCAAGCATTTTACCCAAATGAATTGCCTCGTTTTCAAAAAGAGATAATAATTGCAATATAGAGTGTCAAGCCAACGGAGGTCTCTATGATCACAATCAGAGATATCGTTCAATATTATGCTCGATACAATCTTAAAGCCAACACTCGCATGATAGCCATAATCTCCGATATGATTCAGGATCCGATAAATTCTCCTTTGAAAGGCTATTTCTTAAAAGCACTAGGAACCTTGCTTGAACATATCTATTTGGCCGATCTCTCATGGCTCAAAGCATTTATGGAACTGGGGAACTACGGCAAAGATATAGAAGAAGATCTTAGATTCGCACTCGAGCCCGGCAAGAGCCTTTTCCAAAATTTCGAGGATTTCACATTGAAAAGGCAAAAGCTAGATATGCTCATTGTCGAGTTCACGAGCAAAGTCGAAGAAGAATTCTTTTCAAAAAAGCTCACGATAAAAAACAGCGAAGGCGAAGAAGCTGAATGCGAGGTATGGAAGGCAATAATCCAGTTCTTTAATCGCCAAACTCATTATCGTGGCCAAATCAGCAACATACTCGATCAGCTTCATATTCCAAACGATTTTTCGAATATGATATTGATATCATAAAGCAACAAAATGCTCGTACCAGAAAGCTTCGAACTGACCAACATTCGGCTAAGGCGACCGCGTCTTAGTGATGCACCAGCTATTTTCGAATATGGTAGCGATCCAGAAGTTGCACGATTTGCCGATTGGCCTAGGCTCACAAGTCTCGAGCCACTTCTCGAAACGCTACGTAGACGAGAAATCCTGTGGAATGAAGGGCTCGAATACTATTGGATAATCACTCTTAAAGATTCAGACAGAGCGATCGGTGCTATTTCCTGTCGAATAGCAGAAAATACGGCAGAAATCGGATATCTCCTCAATAGGAAATATTGGGGCAAAGGCTATGCGACCGAAGCCGCTAGAGCTATCGTCGATTGGGCATTGTCTCTGGCTGAGATATCGCTAGTCTGGGCGACTTGCGATGTTGAAAATGTCGCCTCTATTCGTGTGCTTGAGAGAATTGATATGCACAGAGAAAAAATATTGCGAAATTACCGCATAAGGCCACAGATTTCGGGCCAGGCAAGAGATGCATATCTATATGTTCGAATAAGTAAGACAGGTACTATAAAGCAAGAGCAACACAAGATCTAAATCCATGCTATAGTTGACTCGACAGAGGAGTATTATGCAAAAACGATCACACAGTCCTTTTTTACTCGCGGCCAAGCCGCTATTAGACCAGATTATCAATCTGCTCGAGCCTCATTTCGATTATATCAGCGTGCTCGCTACGGATGATCGCGGTCTTTCTTATATTGCTCTGCCTGGCGAGACGCGCACCTACGAGCCTATGTGGGTTCAGCGAGGCTTTGTTTTTCGAGCCCAACGAGATGGTAAGGTTGTGGAATACGCATGTTCAACCCTACCCTTCGATGTTTCTGGGATTTCGGGCTTGGCTTATGAGGCGATCAAATCTCTATCCTTATCTGGCGCAGACTCTGAAGCCACCTCTAAAGCTAGTTCGATTGCTGCATCAGCCGCTTCTATAATCCAGACCCGCCTCGAGGTCTTACTAACCGATCCGACGCTAATTGAATTCCCAAAGATCCCCGATATTCCCGCCACAGAAGAATATTGCGGAGAAATCCAAGAAGATCCATTCGTTGCCGACCCTGAATCGATTCTCTCGCGCCTTGTAGCTCTGCGCGAAAGACTCACAGATGGCAAGACCGTGATCATGGCTCAGTCTCGCTATGAATGTGTCGATGTCTCCAGGCTTTTTGTTTCACCTAAGCGTTCTCTTGTGCAGAGTTTTCTGTGGTCGCAAGCCTATCTCTTTGGCTTGGCGCGGCGCGGAGAAATCAGCAAGATGTCCTACCGCCCCGCTTCCGGTAGAAAGGGCTTAGAGATTCTGACCGATCTCGAAAGCTCCGTCCCCGAACTTTCCAAAGAGCTCGCAGACCTCTTAGATGCCGTACCCATGGAACCTGGCGAATACGAAGTGATCCTCGACCCCGACATGGCCGGCACACTCGCACACGAGGCCTTTGGCCATGGCGTGGAGACCGATATGTTCTTTAAAAAGCGCGCTCGCGCGGTCGACTACCTCGGCAAGCGTGTCGGTTCTGAGCTCGTCACAATGTACGATGGCGCAGCCGGTGTCGACCAGACCGGTTCTTATCTTTTCGATGACGAAGGCGTCTTTTCATCCAAGACCTGCGTCATCGACAAAGGTATTCTCAAAGGTGGTATATCCGACACCTTATCCGCGCTCGCGCTCAATCTTCCCCTAACCGGTAATGGAAGACGCGAAGCATATTCTCATAAGGCTTATGCGCGTATGACAAACACTTATTTTGCCCCAGGAATATCCACTCTCGAAGACATGATCGCCTCTGTTAAGCATGGATGGAAGCTCTCCCAACTCGATGCAGGCATGGAGGATCCCCGAAATTGGGGCATCCAGCTCATCTGTATGGTAGGCCGAGAAATAAAAGAGGGCAAATTTACTGGTCGCGTTGCAAGTCCAATCGTATGCTCGGGCTATGTCCCCGATGTACTCTCCTCGGTGAGCATGGTATCGAACGATTTTGAACTGGGCGGTTCTGGAGCTTGCGGCAAGGGACATAAAGAATATGCCAAAGTCTCTTCCGGAGGTCCCTATGTCAAAACTAGAATGAGGTTAGGATGATGATCGATACAATAAAGAAGGCAATTGCGATAATAAACGAGAGTGGATCAGAAAACTTGTTTGCTACGGCTCGAACAGGAGCAGCTTACGTTGCCGGACCTTCGCCTTTGGACTCAGAATCTCCAGTAGCCCAAGCCATTGCGGATTGGCGCCTTGTAGAGCGCAACATCCAGCGGCAAGAGAGGTATTATATCGTCGATCGCGCTGAGCAGGCCCGCTCCATCGACGAAGTCGTCTATTCTTTGACCGTCTATGTCGACAGTATCGATGATGTTTCTCACCCGAGCGCCTGTGGCAATGAAAACACCCCAGGTGAAGCTAGCGCCAATAGCGCTCCTAGCTCCGAAAAGGTCGACGGCTCTGAAGCACCTAGAAGATTTCGCGGCGAGGCCACTATAACCATCTTTCCGAGTTTCTCGCTGGAAGACTGTGTGGCTAAAATACGACAGGCCGTTTCTGCAGCCTCCAAGTCTCGCAATCCATGGTTTAGCCTGCCGGCTCCGTCCCCACTTTCTGTACAAATACCGACCTCCGGATTTGAAGCCCTTTCTTTTGAAGATCGAGTCAAATCTATCCGTTCTGCCTTATACTCCCCCTTCGAACACATGAATCAGCCTAAAGCTGTACCTATAGTGGATTCCTTAGCTATGCCAAAAAATGTCAATCCACGTATCAATTCGCTCGAACTCTTCATCTCCAAAGAACAGCGACGCCTTCTCAATTCACAAGGTATCGACTATTCGAGAACCATCTGGCGAGGATATAGTGAATTCGTCGTAGAAGCGGACAGCTCCGCCGATATTGCTGCAAATAGCCCTGCAAACAATCCAGCCGATATCCCTGCAAATAGCCTTTCAAAAAATCTCGCCGACGGCTCCTCTGCCGACGGCTCTGCCGACAATCCCTATAGCACAGTCGAGCTCTTTGACGATATCGAATTTTCCGAGCCCGACCCAGAGCGCTTGGCACAGAGCATCGGCGATAGACTTATACAGGTCGGCGATCGCGCTCTTGCCAGACCTATGCCCAGACTAAGCGGCATACCGCTCATTCTACGCGGAAAAGAGGCTGAAGAAATATTTTCATGGTTCTTCGAGAATTCGCGAACCGAAGCCATTTATTCCAAAGCTTCGCCATTTAGACCTGGTGCCAATGTGCAGGGCGGCAACGAAAACATCGAAGCTGAACACAAGGGCAATGGCGCTATAATCGAGCCGCTCGATCTATGGGCCGAACCTGTCATATCGGGACTCCCAGCCTCGGCAGCCTTCGATAGCGATGGATTTCCTCTAGAGCGTACGCTTGTCATAGAAAATGGTATCTTAAAAACCCTTATAGGATCTGTTCGCCATGCCGACTGGCTCGGAGTTCCACGCAAGGGAGCCTTTTTGCTTTTCTCTGTGCCCGGCGGTTCTATGAGCCTTGAAGAAATGCATGCTTTCCCATACATAGAGCCCGTTATGTTCAGCGACTTCCGGCTGGATTCGATGACCGGCGACTTTGGCGCAGAGGTGCGCTTGGCGTATTATTTCGACGGGAAGAATGTAACTCCAGTTACGGGAGGCTCGATATCCGGTTCGATGAGCACAATGCGAACCACAATGCGCCGAACCAAAGAAATCGCAACGATGAGTCGCTCAGTGTGCCCTATTGCTGTTATGCTCCAGGGCGCCATTATTGCAGGAGCTCGATATTAGAAGTTGTCGGTCAAAAGTTATCGGTCGGAAGCCGTCACTTTGTGGCTTATCCGATAGTTCCGCTGTTTATTAGCAGATAGCCTTTAGCAAGGCCTCCACTCTATCGGTCTTTTCCCAACTAAAGCTATCGCGCCCAAAGTGCCCATAGACCGATGTTGCTCTATAGATGGGATTCTTGAGTTGCAGTGTCTCGATTATGCCCTTTGGTGTCAAATCGAATACCCGAAGAACAGCCCGCTCTATTGCTAACTCATCGACCTTCGAGGTACCAAAGGTCTCGACACGCACCGATATAGGCTCAGGAACTCCAATGGCATATGCCACTTCGATCTCGCAGCGATCCGCCAGCCCTGCTGCTACCACATTCTTCGCAATATAGCGCACCATATATGCCGCAGATCGGTCCACCTTAGTAGGATCCTTACCCGAGAAGGATCCGCCGCCATGCCTACCCATGCCACCATAAGTGTCCGAAATTATCTTTCGTCCAGTAAGTCCAGTATCGCCCAGGGGGCCGCCAATTACAAATCGCCCCGTAGGATTGATAAAGTATTTCGTGTTGGCATCCAGAAGCCCTGAGGGTTCAAGAACAGGTTTGATGATTCTCTCGATGAGCGTTTCTCTAATCTCTTCATAGCTTAGATAATGCCCGTCGCCATTCTTCTCATCATGCTGCTGCGAAAAAACAACAGCTGAGATGCGCACGGGGGTAGACCCATCGTATTCGACAGTAACTTGGCTTTTGCCATCCGGCCTCATCCAGAGGATTTCTTTCGCTTTGCGCACCGCCGCGGCCTTCTGAAGCAACTTATGTGCTAGCATAATTGGCATTGGCATTAGCTCGGGGGTCTCATTGCAGGCAAAGCCAAACATCATGCCTTGGTCGCCCGCGCCTTGCTTGCCTTCATATTCCTTGAGCCCACGCCCATCTACGCCCTGAGCAATATCAGGAGACTGATTGTGTATAGAATTGAGTACAGCCATCGAAGCCCAATCGAGCCCATATTCTGGGTTGTCGTAACCGATATCGCGCACCACTGAGCGTGCAAGTTCCTGTATATCGACATAGGTCCGCGTCGTAATCTCCCCACCGACAATCACAAGCGCGGTCGTGGCAAAGCACTCGCAAGCCACATGGCTGTGCTTGTCTTTTGCGATACAAGCATCGAGAACGGTATCTGAAATCTGGTCGCAGATTTTGTCCGGATGTCCTTCGGACACAGATTCGGAAGTAAAAGGACGAAGAAGAGCTCGAGTCATTTTAACCCTCTTTAGCAGATGTTTTTACCCGCCCGCAATTCGGATAAATCGGCGGGACCAGGACGCTTGGAAAACTTCTGCCGACCTGGCTTATAAATAAAGTCTAATGATCATTTCTTGATTGGTCAAGCGTGCGGTCGAAGAAGTACTGCCCAATTACCTTTGCAAAAGGCTATCGTGTATCCCTCTGCGCTCCGCAATTTACTGCAAGAATAATAAATAATTCATGTCAATATAATCTATTCCGATAATATGGATATGATGGTGCTTTTAGGAAAGCAACGAATTGCATTATGGCGGCCAGCGATATATGCAGGGACTATTCTCTTCTTTCTTTCCTCTTTCGCTGCTTTGCATCCTGCCTTTGCTCTTGTCTCCGTTCCTCCGCTCGCAGGACTCGTGAGTTCAGGGGCACGCCAGACTGTTCTTAGCACCGCAGAATCCTATCTTGGTACTCGATATCGGTACGGTGGTTCTTCCAAGTCAGGCATCGATTGTTCTGGCTTAGTATATGTTTCCTTTCTGAAAGCAACTGGTGTAAGAATCCCGCGCTCTGTGGACGCACTTTCCAAATGGGTCCTAATCATCCCAAAAAACGAACTCGAACCGGGTGACCTTGTCTTCTTTAGCCTCGAGGCAAAGACACACTCGTCATCCAAAAATCCAAGCACTAATGTCTCTGTCTCAATCTCAACCTCTGTCCCTCCCGTCTCTCCAGGCCGGTGTTTGAACTCGATGTCTTTGAGTCTGACCGCGGCTTCTATCCCGAGCTCGCAATCTTCAATTTTGCCCCAAACCTCTGTCCCTCCGAAAACCTCTGTCCCTCCGAACTTGAGCGATTCGAGTATATTGGCATTTTCTCTTTCGAAAGCCGACCATGTGGGAATTTATCTGGGAGATGACATTTTTATCCATGCTGCGAGCACTGGTGCTAAGACAGGAGTCATTCGCAGTTCACTGAAGGAAAGAAGCTGGCAACAGCGATTTCTGTTTGCGGGGCGCGCGCTTCCCGCTTCTGGTTTTTCTGGCTTTGCCTTAGACTGGGGGAGCGGAATCAGTTTTGCTCAACTGGATATGCTTCTACAGGGCGATCTTTTGGCCTTTGTGCGCGGAATCTCTGGGTGGACGGAGGTTTCGCTTCCCGTTGCAAACAACCTTAGCGCCGGTCTAAGGGCAGGCGTTCAATGGGATCGTGTTCTTGGTGTGGTAAGAGTTCCTATTGAGCTTGACCTTGGCCGGATTTCTGGGGTCTCGGTGTTTGCCGGTCCAGCAATTACATTTGGATTGCCAACGCTGAATGGCAGGCTGTACACCCAGGGAGATTTCTTTTTGGCTACAGGAGGGTTGAGATGGTCGTCTTTCTTCTATTCAAGGGGTGCTCATCGACTTGGTAGCTACATTGAACTCAGATACGATTATTATGTTCCTAAACCGGAACAGGTCGAATCAATTAGATCCGATCTTCAATCTTGCCTCAATATCTCGATAGGTTTTCGCTTGCGCAATGTATTTTATTGATGGACTACTAGCACATCTTTCTCAAGCAACTTGTAGCACTTTGTCGGACACTTCTGGACACATATGCCGCAAGAGTTGCACTTGGCATAATCTGTCACGGGAATGCCATTCACCATCGAAATTGCGCCTTCCGGACAAGAACGAACACATAGATCGCACTTGATGCATCCGACCTTGCAGTTCTTGAGTACGGTCTGCTTGAGCACTGTCCTATTCGAGCAGAGCACCACGGAACCGACCTTTGTAAGCGGTATGAGCGTCAATATTTTCTGTGGACACTCCTCTACACATAGGCCGCAGCCGGTGCAATTGTCATAATCGATATGAGGAAGCCCATCTTTTCCCATCTCGATGGCATCGAACTTACAGACGAGCGTACAGTCACCAAATCCCTGGCATCCCCAGCTACAGGCCTTAATACCGCCCGTGGATAGCTTGGCAGCCCTACAGGTGGGAATACCGCTGTATTCGCCCTTGTTTACTGTTTTATCGATCGCGCCTTGGCACAATAGAACAGCTACCTTCTCTTCGACCGTTCCTGCCTCGATGCCCATAATTTTCGAAAGCACTTCAGCAGTGGCTGATCCACCGACAGAACACCTGGTTGTGGGGGCGCGACCAGTTGCCACCGCCTCGGAATAACCATCACAACCTGGATAGCCACATGCCCCGCAGTTTGCCCCGGGCAAAGCCTGTCTTACCTCGCTGATCTTTGGATCTAGTTCGATCTTGAATTTTTCATTAAAGAAGCCTAATGCCACTCCAAGGATAAAGGCGAGCGCTGCAGAAAATCCTATTGTCAATAAAATTGTGGTAAGCATCTCGATATCCTCTTATTTTATGAGCCCTGCGAAACCCATAAACGCTATTCCAATCAAGGACGTTGCCATAAAAAGTATCGGCGTTCCTTGTAAAAACTTCGGTACAGGGCTCGTCTTCATTCGATCCCTTATGCCAGCAAGGAGAATCATCGCCAAGAGATAACCGAGCGAGACGCCAATTGCGTACACAATTGATTGGATAAAGTTGTAATTATTCGTGATATTCTCGAAAGTAACCGCGCAAATAGCACAATTTGTTGTTATAAGTGGCAAATAGATACCCATTGCTGCGTACAAACCGGGAATGTTCTTCTTAAGATAGAATTCGACGAGCTGAACCAGGCTTGCAATGACAAGAATGAATACCAGAATCTGAAGAAAAGCCAAATCAAGCGGCAGAAGAATATAGTGGTAAATAGGCCATGTCGCTGCTGTAGCGAGCACTGTTACAAAGGTTACTGCATAACCCATTCCCATGGATTGCCCCAGATCGCTTGTCATTCCTATATATGAACAGAGTGCAATAAAGCGCATTACCACGATATTGTTTACCAACATCGACAAAAGGAGAATTTTGCCAAGATCCATTATGCAGCCTCCTTCTTAGAAACCAATTCTTTTCTTCTCGCAGCTGCCTCCATCTTCTTCTTGAGCCATATATTTAAGGAAATAAACAGACTGAAAACAAAGAAACCTCCTGGTGGCAAAATAAAGAAGAGAATCGGTTCATAGGAGGCAGGCATGACCTGAATACCGGCAAACGTCCCATTCCCAAGCAGCTCTCTTATTGCAGCAAGACCAACAAGAACCCAGGTATAACCGAGGCCCATTCCCAGCGCGTCTGCAATCACCGATAATAAATCTTGCTTAGATGCAAAGGCTTCGACACGCCCCATTATTATGCAGTTGACGACGATCAATGGGATGAAAACACCCATGCTCTTCGAAAGATCGGGAAAGTAGGCTTTCATCACTAAGTCAACGATCGTTGTAAATGCTGCAATGACTATGATAAAAATCGGGATTCGAATCATAGATGGAATCAGCTTGCGAAATAGAGAGATTATTATCTCCGAAAACAGAAGCACAAAAGTCATGGCCAAGCCCATGCCAATACCGTTCGAGACATTAGTCGTCACCGCAATGGCAGAACATAGACCGATCATCAGCATCAATAGAGGATTATCAAAAATGATCCCTTGTTTGAAAATAGAATACAGCTTCTTCATTCTCACTTGCCTCCTGCTTGGGGCGGGATTTTCTCTTTAGATTTTCCTTCGGATGAGCCTATGGGAAATCCTGTGGAAGCCGTAGGAGGTGCCACTATAGATGTTTCGCCATTTGGCTTTTCGACTTCCATCGAGGCCATCATCACCTTCTGATCCATATAGGCTATTGCGGCATCGCCAGCGGTCTTGATGATCTTGGCAAGAGACTTCGATGTTATTGTGGCCGCCGTAATCGCCTCAACATCCTTCTTCACCTCGAAGGGATCCGTAAGAAACTTTCCTTCGAATTGGCCTAAGAACGTCACCTTTTTGACTTTATCCACATAATAAGTCGGATTAGATGCATTCATTCCAAGGCCCGGCGTATCATTGAGCGCTACAATCCTTACTCCTGCTATGCTGCGATGCAAATCAATTCCAACAAGCAGGGTTGCATTGCCTCCGTAGCTTGGTCCGGAGGCTTTTATAGCCAATCCCAGTGGAACCGCATCGCTCTTTACCTCATATACTGCTTCAAATTTGATATTCGGCTCTGGACTTGTAAGATCTTCGACCAGCTCGAAGGTACTTGCTTGTGGAAAGATCTCCTTAAGGGAGGTCTGCAGTTGAATTTCGCTTTGTCTTTCGATGCTATCCTTGGTAAAGGCGTAGACAATGGCAAGACTTGCACAGGCAATCGAGGCATATAGCATAAGAATGACGCCAAGTTTTGTCTTTTTCATTTTCTAGCCTCCTTGGAAGGCTTAACAGGCTTTGAAGGATGCGCAAAGCCATATTTTTTAGTTCGCAGCTTATTTAAAAATGGCGTCAAAATATTCATAATCAATATCGCATAGGTCACTCCCTCAGGATATCCGCCGAATTTTCTTATAAGAACAGCGATCAGGCCAATACCAATACCATACATGGCCTGACCTTTCTCCGTCATTGGCCTTGTAGAATAATCCGTCGCCATAAAGAATGCGCCAAATGCTATGCCACCTGTCAACAAGCTCAGCAATGGATCCATTCCTAAAAGCCAAGAGAACACAAATGTAGATGCTAACACAGATACCGGCACTATCCACTGAATGACTCCGATGGCAAGAAGAAAAAGCCCGCCCAAGAGCACAAGCAAAATCGAGCTCTCTCCGATGGAGCCGGGGCGGTATCCCATAAACAGTTGGCGATAGAATGCCCCGATATCGCTCGCTCCGAAATACTTGGCTACATCAGCTAATGAATTGCCCTGCTTGATTAAGTTCAATGGTGTAGCCGCACTGACTGCGTCTGCGGGCAATGCAAGGCCTTTCGGCATGTTCCAGCTAGTAATCGCCGCAGGGAAGCTCATGAGTAGAAAAGCGCGGCCAATCAGTGCGGGATTTAAGGGATTTGCGCCCAATCCACCAAAAAACTCTTTTGCAACCACAATGGCAAAGGCAGCACCCAGCGCAACCATCCAGAGCGGAGTACCTGGAGGCAGAACCAGCGCAAGTAGAAACCCGCTTACAACAGCCGAAAAATCACCAATCGTTGTGCTCGCTCTTATTAGCTTTCGAAATAGGAATTCGGACAACACGGCTGATGTGATCGAAGTCACAATGACTCCAAGCGCAGCCAGGCCATAGAGATAAACACCATAGGCCGCGGCTGGCACCAACGCTATTACGACGGAGATCATAATGCGCGGAGTATCGACCTGCGAGAAGGTATGGGGGCTCGAAGATAGGATAATTTTCTTATCTGACATTCTGTGCCTCCTTCTGTTTCAGCGCACGAAGTACCTGTTTCCCAATCCTGAAGCGCTGGACAAGATAACGACGAGCTGGGCACACAAATGAGCAGGCGCCACATTCGATGCAATCTTGAAGGCCAATCTTTTCAGCTTCGCTATAATTGCCGCTCTCGATCGCAATAGCAAGTAAAGCAGGACTAATCCTCATAGGGCATGCTCTAATACAACGACCACAACGAATACAGGTTTTTTCCTCGAACTGCAATGCTTCTTCGACACTCATGAGAACCACGCCCGAAGTGTTCTTTTGTACCGGTATTTCGCTGCTCGGTACAGCCACACCCATCATTGGTCCGCCAAAGATCACTTTGGAAAGCGATTCCTCATCGATATCGATTATTCCGGTTTTAGCAAGGTCTGCCACCACGGTTCCAACGGGTACTACAAGGTTCTTTGGGGTCCTGCACGCTCCTCCGGTCACGGTAAATCCTCGCTCTATAAGTGGCTTGCCTTCCCTAAACGCATCTGCAATTGCACACAATGTCCCAACATTAGATACCACACAGCCGACATCCATAGGGAGACCTCCGGACGGTACCTGTCTGCCTGTGATTGCTGTGATAAGCATTTTTTCGCCGCCCTGTGGATATTTTGTCTTAAGGACTTGTATACCGATTTTCATTCCGGCCTTGACCTGCGGATTCTCTTGGATGGCTTTCTCTACCAGTGGAAGCGTATGTTTCTTATTTTCTTCTATTGCTACGACACCTTCGGCTGCATTTATGATTTTCATCACTATCGAAAGACCATCGATGATTTTATCCGGCATCTCCAAGAGAGTACGTTCGTCAATTGTCAAATAAGGCTCACATTCCGCTGCATTTGCAATGACCACAGAGATTGGCTTTGTAGGAGCGAGCTTTACATGAGCCGGAAAGCCTGCGCCTCCCATACCAATGATTCCTGCTTCGCGAATGCGCGAGAGCGCCTCTTCCTTACTGCATGCGAAGGGATCGAGCGGAGGCATGAATTCCCTATCGGATTCTCCTGCTGGTGAATCCTTTGGCTCAATTATGATACATAGACCATCTGCATTGTTAGATTGCATTCGCGGCTCGATTTTCTTTACCACGCCTGCTATCGATGCATGGAGAGGTACGGTCATGCGACCTTCCGCATCTGCTATCTTCTGCCCAACCCTCACAAAATCTCCCACCTTGACTAGTGGTTGAATTGGGGCACCAAAATGCTGATTGACAGGAATCACAACCTGCGGCACCGAATTAACCTTCTCGATTGGCGCATGCTGCGAGCGATCCTTTCTCTCGGACGGATGTGCCCCGCCCCTGAATGTCCTCATTGACATAGTGGAAAGGTCTCCTTTGAAGATTTGCTTTGACCTCGCGAAGAATCCAATCGTCTTCGCATTCAATGTAAAATGATAGAAAATTATAACAAAATCGAGCTATATTAGCACCAGTTTTCAATTGTGGTCAAGGCAAAAAGAGCATAAGTATTCGCTATACAATAAAAAGATAAAAAATTATTTAATATTGGTCCGAAAAATTGAGATGAAACATGACAACGAAATATCTCGGCAAAAAAAGATAGCGCCGCCATGCTGTGTTGCGGCGCCTTATTCGTATCAGCCAGATTGTTATGCCAGATCCACGGAATGCTTACTAATTTCTTCCCTTTAGCATTACGCGTACCTGCTTCATAAGGCCATCTCCTTCGCTCTTCGTCTCTATATCGACGATATCATTGAGGGTTGTATGGATAATTCGACGCTCGAAGGGATTCATAGGCTCAAGCAAGATGGAATGCCCAGTACTGCGCACTTCCTCTGCGGTTTTGTAGGCGACTCTGACTAAGGCCTCTTCACGCCTCAAGCGGTAATTCTCGGAATCGAGCACGATCTTGGTGTCGCTATGCCCAAGATTGCCAGCATAGACGTTTGCTAAAAGCTGCAGCGAATCGATGTTCCTGCCTTTTTTTCCTATCAGAATCGAGGCAGCCTCGGTATCTATGCGCAAGCCAAGTTTGTTAGGTTCCCTAAATGCCACGGAGACTTGAGCACTATATCCCATCAAGCTAATTACCTCACTCGTCCACTCAATAATCTTGTTCTCGAAATCCTCCATTGGAAGGGGCTCTATATGCCTCTCATCCCGGGCTTCTTCTCTTTCCCCGAATTTATTGTGCTCATTGGATTCTTTTTCTCGATTATCCTCAGAGGTTGCTTCTTTGGTATGAACCCGTATGCGCACCTTTCCTTTTTTGAATAAGCCACCACTTTGGTTTTCGATGATCTCCACATCGAATGAACTTGTATCCAGGCCGAGCTCCTGAGTGGCTAGTTCCATAGCCTCGCGCTCGGTCTTTCCTTCAAACTCATATATCATTTGGATCGCTCCTGATTGAAAGATTCAATGGTTTATTTTTTGGCCTTGTTTTTTCTTGGTGCCGAGGATCTGTCGGAACCTGAGGTGCGGCCTTGATCTTTCTTCTTTGTATAAGCAGAACCGCTTGCTTTTTCTGCCTCGCCAGCCTGCTTTTCCAGCCAATTCGTCACTCTCTCAGAAAAACCCTCTTTTGCCGGCACTCTACCAACGGTCTTCGCTTTTGTATCTACCGCCGAGCTCTTTCCTGTCGCTAATCTTGGACCAGCATTCGCTGCTCCAGCGGCTGGCGTTCCTTCGGCCGCCTGTGCTGCTGCACCAGCCATCTTGCGTTTTTTCATCAAATTATTGATTAGGATCTGTTGAGCAATGGTCAGAATATTGTTTGTAATCCAATAAATCAGAAGGCCAGCGGGCACATCGTAGAGAATGAAAAAGAACATTATAGGCATGCCATACATCATCAACTTCATCTGATTAGCCTGCGGATTGTTGCCTTGGGTGCTTTGAGGGGCCTGGGTAAACTTGCCATACATTAATTGGCTAAATAGGTATATGATGGGCAGTGCCCTTAAATCGTTCCATCCAAGAAGAGGAATTCGGAAATTGCCAAAGTTTACAAGGCTCTCAGGCAGGGACAGATCATTGATCCAGCCTGGTATGAACATTGCTCCCCTGAGCTCGAAGTGATTGTTGAAAAGATTGTACATTGCAATGAATAAGGGGAATTGAATGAGCATTGGCAGACATCCAGACATTGGATTGTAGTGTTCCCTCTTATATAGCTCGGCCATTTCCTGATTGAGCTTCTGTGGATTGTTCTTATACTTGGCCTGCAATTCTTGCATCTTGGGCTGGAGTTCCGACATTCTCGCCGTAGCGAGCGACCCTTTCTTTGTAAGTGGGTAGAATAGCAGCTTTATCAGCACGGTAACGAGAATGATGGCTATACCATAATTAGGAATTAGGCGATAAAAAACATTGAGCAGAAATTTCAATATGGTTTCCAACCATCCAAGAATGCCCGAGCCTTCCATGGCGTCTTCCAAATTTAGGTTGGAAAGACCAAATCCGTTTTTGTCCGCATACTCATATTTTCCCAACTCCGCGGATGTCTTGGGTCCAAAATAGAAATAGTAAGTATCGGTAGTTGAGGAACCAGAGAAGGTGCTTCTCAAAAGCCCCAGACTATTGGTCTGGTTAATAAGCGGATCCTGGGCGGTTGCTATTTCGTAAGCCGATATTGGTGCTTGTGGAATAGCGATAAATGTAAAATATTTTCCGGACAAGGCTACCCAGCTTGCGTTTGGCGCTATGGTGTCTGAGGTATTGGCCTTGAGATTCTGTTTCTTTTTCTTGCCATCGATTTCTGCGATGTATTTTCGATAATCGGCATTCTTGGGCATCTGATCGAAGCGCGGACCAATCTGTGGTCCAAGGTCGATCCTATAAGCAACTCCATTTGTTCCCAGAAAAATGGGTTTGCCTTCGGGCTGTTCGATGCTAATTGCGAGCCCAAATAGATATTCTCCATCGCGGAATGAAAAGACCTTCTTGAATATAAAGGGGACCTTTTCGTCGCTTCCTGCCATCTTTGCCTCGAACATCCTCGAGAAGGCAATTGTCTTTTTACTATCATCGAGATATTGGGCGTTCATAAGCTCGCGCATTGGCGCTGAAGATTGACCAAAGGAAACAGAAAGACCGTCCGCACCTTGTGAGCCGGCCACAACCATGTCCACTCCGCCTCTGGAGTCCCTTAAATCCTTATGCTTTTTGAGGGTTAAAGAGACAAGCTCTCCACCCGCATTGGTAAATGTCGCTCGAACGACATCGGTCTCTATAATATAGTGCTCTTCGGTAGCCGGAATAGGTATAATATCGGCCGTAGGGCTGCTGCCAGAAGATATAGGTATGATAGATGGCAGCGCTTTTACGGGAGCTGCTGAGCTCGGCTCTTGCTGAATTGCTTGCTCGTTCGCTCCTGCCTGGTCAGAACCCTGTGTCGTTTGTTGCTGTGTGGCGGGAGGAAAAAGTACACTCTGTACAATAAACC
>Ga0208694_1002125_pt1 | contig 21813 bp, 24 predicted proteins | sample AD_UKC078_MetaG_FD_184442 | JGI IMG/M metagenome (GOLD analysis project Ga0208694, IMG submission 184442) | Active sludge microbial communities of municipal wastewater-treating anaerobic digesters from USA - AD_UKC078_MetaG (SPAdes) (version 2) | ecosystem: Engineered > Bioreactor > Anaerobic >...
GTTCTGGTTCGACTGGCATTGCTTGTATCAACACTAACAGAAACTTTATTGGAATTGAAAAAGACGACAAGTATTTTGAGATAGCCAAGAAAAGAATAGAGGAGCATCTAATAACTGCTTCAACCTGTATAAACTAAGGAGAAAAGAATGCAACTGATACATGGCGATTGCTTAGAGAAAATGTTTGATATAAAATGTGAACCATACGAAGTTGTTAATACAAATACAACAGATATTGATTTTAAAAATTGTGATATTTTAAAAATAAGAGAAGTCGATTCAAGTTGTCTTGATGATTGTAAGTTAATAAATTATGAAAGCGAGGATATATAATTATGAAAAAAGGATTATTTATATTGATTAATATTTTGGGGTATTTTTGGCAATTACCTCAACACTTATTAGCGGTTGTATTATTGTTAATATACAGGCGGCATATCGTAGAAACTCGGTTACATAATACTTCGATAGTTTATATTTGCGATAAGTTTATGTCGTCCGGTATATCGCTTGGAAACTTTATATTTATCACAGAGCGAATTTTGGAATATGATAAAAACGTAATAAAGCACGAATACGGGCATTCAATCCAGTCGTATATATTCGGTTGGTTATATCTCTTGATTATCGGCATACCGTCAATGATTAACAATTTGCGGTCGCGAACTGATAATGATATAAGAAGTCGATATTATACGCTATATCCCGAAAAGTGGGCTGATAAATTAGGCGGAGTAGTAAGATGATTCATAAATTAGGTATTCCGTATATGGGTAGCAAACGAAAACTCGCAAAAAAGATTGTTGATAGTATTTTAGAGGATAATCCAAAGTGTAAATATTTTTTTGATTTATTTGGCGGAGGGGGTGCAATATCTTTCGAGGTAATACAACGACCGCAAATTAAGCAGGTTGTATATAACGAGCTTAATACGGGCGTCGTCGAATTGTTAAAGCATATAAGAGATAATGGAATTACGTCGAAAAAGAAGTAACGGAGCGGTTGTTTTGTAATAGAAAATATTATCAAGGTTTGTTTTCAGATTTAGAGGGTAAAATATAAATAATACTATTGACAAATTTTATAAAATAATATAATATACTTTAATAAAAATATAGGAGTTTTATATATGGCTAAAAGAGAAAAAGATAAAGAAGTAGATATTGAAAAATCTAATGTAGATGTTAAAGATAGTAAAACATTTATTAAAGATTTAGATTCATTAATGTTAGAACTTAATAAAAAATATGGCAGGGAAACTGTTAAAATATCGGATGATAACGATTTGGATAATATAAAATGGGTAGATGTCTCTAGCCCAAAATTAAGTTTATTATTTGGTAAAGGTGTTCCTGTAGGTAGAATAATAGAATTTTATGGGGATTATTCTACGGGTAAATCGTCTATATTCCAATATATAGCGGGCGAGTATCAAAGACAAGGTAAAGTAGTTGCATATATAGATACGGAAAATGGTGTCAGTAAATCTTTTGCAAAATCTTTAGGTTTTGATTTAGGAAAGTGTATTTTATCTTATCCTGATTACCAAGAACAAGCTCAAGATATTATGATAGATTTAGCAGAAAGTCAAAAAGTTGATTTAATTATATGGGATAGTGTTGCGGCTATTGCGCCTAAAGCGGAATTAGAAGGGGAAATGACTGATCAATTAATGGGTGTTGCCGCAAGAAATAATAATAAGTTTTTAAGAAAAATTACAAATATATTAAAAAAGAATAATGTTACTTTATTAGTTGTAAATCAAATAAGAGATAAAATAGGAATAGCTTACGGATCGCCACAGGTAACAACGGGGGGGAACGGACTTAAATTTTATGCCTCTATAAGATGTCAAACATATAAAAAAGAAATAATAAATGATGATAATAATGTTCCTAGTGGTATGTTAATAAGAGTTAAAAATCTTAAAAATAAAGTAGGTAATCCTTATAGAGAATGCGAAATTAAATTGTCTTTTAAAGACGGTTTTATTGTAGAGGATGAATGGATTGAAATAGCTGTTAAAGAAAAGATAATAGAAAAAACAGGGGGTTGGTATAGTTTACCTAATGTTCCTGAAAAAATACAGGGATTAGAAAATGTTATTAAATATTTTAGAGCTAATTCTACTGCTTATAATGAAGTTATAGAAAGAACAAAAAAAATAGTTTATAGTGATAATGATTTAGTTAAAATAGGTGAAATAACAGTAGATATAGATAATAAAACTATTGAGGAGTAATATATGGAAAGGCAACTAGCAACTATACAAGTTATTAAAAAATTAGAATTAATACCTAATGCAGATAGAATTGAAAAAGTAACAATTTTAGATTGGGAATGTGTTGTTAAAAAAGATGAATTTAAAGTAGGGGATAAATGTATATATATCGAAATTGATAGTTTACTTCCTGAACATATTTATTTTGATTTTATGAAAGAAAGAAAATATAGGGTTAAAACAATCAAATTAAAACAGCAGATAAGTCAAGGATTAGTTTTACCTTTAAACTGTTTATTAGAATTTAATAATAAAATAAAATTAAATACTTTAAAAGAAAATGATGATGTTACTGACATTATAGGAATAACAAAATGGGTATCCCAATCAGAAAAAGAAGTATATAATAAACAAGAAGTAAAAATGAATTTTGTTGTTAAATTTTTATATAAATATTTAAAGAGATATACTTTTTTTAGAAAATTATTTTTAAAATCAGATTATAAAAGTAGTTTTCCTAAATTTATAATTAAAACTGATGAATTAAGGATACAGTCTATTTATTCCAAAATAGAAAAATATTTTAATGATAGTAGATTATTTTATATTACTCAGAAACTAGATGGAACATCAGGAACTTTTTATTGGAAGGATAATGTAGGTGGAATATGTAGTAGAAATATAGAAATATTTACAAGTAAGCAAAAAACTTTTCATAACGAAAATGTATATTATGAAATAAATAAAAAATATGATATTTTAAATAAACTTAAAAAATATAAAAAACAAAATAAAATTAATATTGCTATACAAGGAGAGATTATAGGACCTAATGTTGCTTGTGGTGTAAAGGGAGCTACGGGTATAAAAGAACTAGATTTTTTTGTTTTTAATGTTTATAATATAACTAATAAAAAATATTTTAATTTAGAAGATGTTTTAAATTTTTGTAGTGAATTGGGTTTAAAATTTGTTCCTATTTTACAAGTTAATTATAGCTTAAATAATACCAGTTTAAATAAATTATTAGAACTATCAAAAGGAAATTATAATTTTGATAAAAAAGATTTATTACAAGAAGGAATTGTTATAAGACCTATGATAGAGGAAAAAATACAAGAGATAGGTAGATTTAGTTTTAAAGTTATAAATAATGATTTTTTATTAAAATATAATTTGTAAAAATAATTTAAAGGAGATTTTAAATGTCATTGATAGTATGTAGTGATTTACATTTAACAAGTAAAGAACCCTTTTATAAAAGTAAAAAATTATTTATAAATTGGTTTGTAGAACAGGATTATAATAATAAGGATAATGTATTATTATTTTTAGGGGATATATTTGATAAATGTCCTCCCGATCCTATTACTAATGAATTGGTTATAGATTTTTTTAATAAACTAAAATTTAAAGAAATTATAGTATTATCAGGTAACCACGATTATAGTGGTATTATAAAACAAAATGCTTTAATTATATTAGATAAATATAATACTGTTAATGTTGTTTATCAAGCGGAAAATAAACTGATTGAAGGGTTAGATTGTTTATTACTACCTTTTTATTATGATAATACTTATAATTTACCCAAAATGTATGATTATTATAGTAATTTACCTAAGGATAAGTTTAAAAGAGAATATGATTATATTTTTACTCACATAGAAGACGAATCTATAAATTTTGGTAATAAAAAAGGGATAGATTTAAGTTATATTAAAGGTAAAAGAGTTCAAGGACATATACATAAAAATATGATAGGATATTTAAATACTCCCCTTGTTAATAGATATGATGAAAGAAATAATAAAGGATACATACTAGAAATAGAAAAGGATAAAAAAGAAAAAATATATACTGTTCCACAATTTTTAGATTATTATGATATTGAATATCCTAATGATTTAATATTTGATATAGATATACCTGTTTTTACAATATCTAATGTAGAAGATGTTGATAATGTTAAAAATTACTATATAAGTAAATATAAAGATAAGCAATTATATTTTAGAAATTTTGTTAAAAATAAACAAGATATTAAAGATAATGAAAATAGTTATGATATTGATAATTTATCTATTGAAACAATATTTAATGAGTTTATTATAGAAAAACAATTAAATGATTATGTAGTAGATAAATGTAGAAATAATTTAAAATAAGGAGTTAGATATGCTGTTAAAAAGATTAAAATTAAAAAATTTTTGTTCTATACTTGATTCTGAAATATACTTTGATAATAATATTAATTTAATAACAGGGGATAATGGACAAGGTAAATCCTATGTTATGATAGCAATATCTATGTTACTATATAATGAGTTTAAAGGTAAATTAGAAGATTATATAAATTGGAGTAAAGATAATTTTGAATTAGAGTTAGATTTTATTAACGACAATATAGATTGTAAATTAACAATGTATTATGATAGAAAAACATCTGAAAAACATTTATATATAAAAGACGATTATTATAAAAATAGTGATGCTAATAAAAAATTAGAAGAAATATTAAACAAGGATTTATCTGTTGAATCTAGTTTATGCTTTCAAGGTAATGAAGATATTGTAAATTGTAAGCCAGCTAAAAGAAGAGAATTTTTAAAAAGTATATATGATTTAAATTTTGAAAAGGGTATAAAAAATATAGATTTAGAAATTAAGGATTTAGAGAATAATAAATTAGTAGATTTAAAAAATAAGTTGTATTTATTAGAAAATAAAAAATATAATTTTGAAAATTTATTAACTTATCCTTTTGATAGTAAAGAAAAGGTGTTGTACGAAAGTAAAATAGACTTACTAAATAAAACTATCAACAATGTAGAAATATTAAAAAGCGAGTTTAATAATAAATTTTTACAGTTAAAAGAAATAGAAAATAATATTACAAATTATAATAGTAAATTAGATAATTATAATAGTAATAAAATACAATTAGAAAATGAGTTAAAAAGATATAATGATATTGAAAGTAATAAGGATAGTCTTTTTGATAATGTTAAAAAATATGAGAATGAGTTAAATAATTTAGATTATACTATATTAGAAAATCTTAAAAATGAATATAGTAGTATTAGATTGGATAGATTAAAAGTTTTTGATGAAAGTATATTAAATGAAAAAAATAAAAAGTTAAGTAGTATTGAGTTTGAAATAAATAAATTAGAAAAAGAATTAAAAATATTTGAATCAGGAAAATGTCCTACCTGTAATCAAAAAATAGATAGTGTTTTAATAGATAATTATAGTGAAAATATAGGTAAACTACAAAAAGAATTTACTAATTTAGAAAACGAGATTTTAATTTTATTAAAAGATAAAAAGGAATATGATAATAAAGTAGAGGAGCAAAGGGAATTAAAAAATAAACGAGTTTTACTAGAAAATAAAATTAATAGTGAAACGGATAGATTAAATACTTATAAGGCAAATTTACTTAAAAATATAGAAGATGAAAAAAAATATGCAGAAATAGTAATAAGTCAAAATAAAACAAATATTGATAAGGTAAATAAGGACATTGATTTTACAAATAAAGAAATAAAAGATATTGATTTAGGTATAAAGAAATTATTAGATAGTAAAGAATTGATAAATAAAGATTTAGAAAATTTTAATATACTAGATATAAATTCTCAAATAGAAACTTGTAAAAAAGATATTATTAATTATACGGAACTTTTAGATACTTATAAATCTATTACTATAAAAAATGAAAAAATAACTGAAAATAATACAAAATTAAAATTAGAACAAAAAGAAGATAAGGAAGTTGTAAAAGATTTATATATTAGTATAGATAAAGTAAATGAGGAATTAAGGTATTTAACCGATAGTAAATATATATTACAAAAAGATTTTCCTAATTATGTTATAAAAAAACTTGTTGAGAATATAAAAGTATATATGAATAATTTTTTAGATGATACATATAATGGTAGGTATAAAGTAGATATAATAGAAAAAAGAGATAGTATATATATTGTTTATGGAGAAAATAATAGTGATATATATATGGCAAGTGGATGGGAAAAATCATTATTTAGTTTATCCTGGAAATTATCCCTTCAAAAAATATCTAAAATAAAAAGACCATTATTATTAGATGAAATGGATAGTTATGCTACAGAAGAAAATAGTGTTAAATTTTATGATTTTATAGGTAATAATTTAAAGGATATACAATCTATTATTATAACCCATAAAGATAATACTAAGATATATTTGAGTAATAATTTTAATTGTAAAATATTTGAAGTTAGTGATGGAAAAATAACATAACTATAATATTAAAATAATATTATTAGGTAGGTTAAAATGAGTAAACAAATAAGATTAAATAATAATCAAATATTTATTATAGAAAATTGTTTTAATTGTCCATTTAAAGATAGTGATAGATATTGTAGTTTAACTTTTTATTAAATTTATTAAAAATTAATTTGATTTTTAATAAATATGTATTATACTATAATAGTATAAAAAATAATATTTAAAGGATAGTATGAAGACGTTAAAATTTAAAATTAGGAAACTTTCTAAAGATGATTTTAGGAAACTAAATGATTTTTCACATTATACTAACAATCTCTACAACTATTCTTTATACGTAGCTAAGAAATATTACGAAGAAACTAATAATTACATAGGTATAACTAATCTTGAAAAAATAGTTAAAGATAACGATAACTACAAACTACTTCCTGTTCAAACATCACAGCAGATACTACGACTACTTGATAAGAATTTTAAAAGTTTTTTTGTATTACTTAGGAAAAAGAAAATTGGTCAATATACCGATAATATAAACATTCCTAAATTTAAGAAAAAAGGATCGATGTTTAATATAATTTTTACGTTTCAAAATTCTAAATTAGAAAATAATAAAATAACTTTATGGTCTAGTAACGCATATAATAAAAAATTGAACGTAAAAAAAGGTAATGGTAACATAATCATACCCTTTACTTATAAGCTAAATGGTAAAATCAAACAGATAATAATAAAACCAATTAACAACGGTCAGTATTATATTTGTTATTTACAATACGAAGAAGCTAAAATAAAATCTAAGGGGGTTAATGAAAACAATTATTTATCAATTGATTTAGGTATCGATAACTTATGTAGCTGTTTTAACAGTTCAACTGGTCAAAGTTTTATCCTTTCAGGTAAATCTTTGAAGAGCTATAATGCTTATTTTAATAAAACTACAGCTAAAGTTAAGTCTAACCTAATGATATGTAATAAAAAATATTGGTCGAAGAAACTTGAAAGAATCAATCAGAAAAGGTACTGGTATATCGATAATTATTTCAATAAAGTTGTTAGTTATATCGTTAAATATTGTTTGAATAATGATATTAATAATATAATTGTAGGTTACAACGAAACTTGGAAGAAGGAAATAAATTTAGGTAAAATAACTAATCAGAAGTTTATGATGATTCCTTTTTACTTACTTAAAAGGAAATTAGAAAATAAATGTAACGAATTTAATATTAATTTCATTCAAATTAACGAATCATATACTTCTAAGTGTTCAAGTATCGATTTAGAACCAGTCGAAAAACATGAAGAGTATCTAGGAAAAAGGATAAAACGAGGATTGTTTAGAAGCTCAACGGGAAAATTATTAAATGCTGATATTAATGGGTCGATTAATATCTTAAGAAAAGTAGTCGGCGATGTTTTTATTAAAAACCAACCGATAGTGGATTTGATGTTAAATCCTGTAAAATTATTAATAGTTTGAATAAAATTACTAATAATTTACTAAGAATTTTATTGATAGTGTTAAATAATGAAAGTTATTTTAATATTTTTAATAGAATTTGTAACATTGTAGTTTGATTGAAAAAAATGTTATAAAATCAGTTGTTGATTATCAAGTTGATGAAAGATGTTTTTTAGAAGATTATAAAGAATAAACTATTGACAAATTAAAATAATTATTATATATATTGTTAATAAGGAACTAATTATGGATGTAATAAGATTTTATAAAAAAGATTTTTTAGGGGATTTTGCTATAATGGATGTTTTAATGTATGTATATAGGATTTTTAAATGTGAGGTCTTTTCTATACAAGAAGTGGATAGTAAATTTTTTGAAGTGTCTTTAATAATAAAAGGTTTAAGGAATTAAAAATGATAAATTTTATAAAAAATAATAAAGTTAAATTAATAATTAGTTTAATAGGTATAAGTATAGTAATAATTCTATCAATAATAATTTTAATAATAACTAACATAATTAAATGAAGTGTATAGAGTGTGATAAAGAATTTAATAATCCTATTGTAGAAAGTTTATCGGTTATGTTTTATTCTTTTTGTACTGAACATAAAAGCGATGAAATATTATTAGAAGATGATAAATTTAAAGAATTTATAAAAAAATACCCTGATAAATTACTAGGATATAATGCTTGGAAAAATAATATATCTAAAGAAAAATTAGACTTAAAAAGAAAGTCTATTGATAGTGAAATAGTTAGTCCTAAAAAAGTAAAATCAAAAAGTTATTAAAAAATAATTATAGTTGTTTGTTATAACTATAATAATATATAAAATATAGAGGATAAACTAATGATTTTACTAGAAGAAACTCGCCTTATAGAAATAATTGTAAACAAATTATCTACAAATATGTATAGCTTTATTTTCGATAATAATTTTTTTAAATTTGTTATAACAGATTTAGAAAACGAAGAAAATGAATTAGCTTTGTTTTTAAAAAGATTAAAAGCAAAAGATGATAGTGATAGTCCAAGAAGTAAAAGATTTTTAACATATAAAGAGCTTGCAAGAGAAATTATGGATGGAAGCGATAACATAATTTATATTTGGTCAAGTTTTATAAAGAGTATAAAAAAAGTTTGTTATATTGATGATATGTGGATAGAGTAATGATATATAGATATAAATTACTTGATAATAGATTAAATAAAAAAATAAAATCAAGAATTATAAATGGTTATTTATTTGAAAAAGATAAATATGTCTATTCTACTATAAAATTAAATAAATTATCTAAATTTGTAAATAATTATATTAGTGAGGATTTTACAGAGGATAGTAAGTTATATAGATTATTTAATGATAAAAGTGAGTTTGTTAAAAAGTATAAAGAAATTAAAGAAAGGGATTTAGAAAAAGTAAAAAAAGAAAAGGAAGAAAAAGAAAGTAAGGAAGTTGATTATAGTAAATTAACAAAAAAAGAAATTATGGATTTATTAGATAGTAAAAAAATAAGTTATAATTCAACCTTAAAAAAGAGTGAACTATTAGATTTATTAAATACTAATATTTAAAAAGGGTTAAAAATAAAATGAGTGTAACAATAAGTGATGATTATATAAACGAAATTATATCTATATTAGGATACCCTTTACTAAATTTTGAAGATGATGATTTTGAATTAGATAAAGAAGATATAAAAACTTTAGTAATTACTCCTACATTAAGAGAATTTTATAAGTGGTTTCCTTTACCTGTTTATGAGGAGCAATATATAAGTGGTAGTTTTAGTATAGATTTTCCAAGTGATACAGTTTATAATGTAATAGACGCTAGATTAAATGCTAATTCTATATCAGGTATTCAAAATGCTAATCCGTTTGTTAATTCGTTTAATTATACAAATAACTATTCGATACAGGGATATAATAAATTTGGAACTCCATATAGTTATGGATATGAAAATTCTAATATAATTGAAAAATCATTACAATATACTAAAATGAATGTAGATAGGTCTTTTAAATGTAAAGCAAATTTATTTACAAGAAAATTAGAGGGATATACAAATAGACAAGGAGTATTAAGTATAACTTGGGCAAGTTTTTCTTGGGATTTTAGTAATATACCCTTTGATAGGATAAATGAAGTTATAATGCTATGTCAAGTTAATTTGTTAGATAAAATTATAAGTATAAGAAAGCAACAAAATTCAGATTTACCTACGGATTTTGATAGTAGTTATTTTGAAAAAATAAGGGATGATTATAAAATAGAAGTATTAGATAAATGGAAAAAATTATCTAAAGTTGTTATATTAAGAGGATAATTTATGATTATTTTAAGTGAAAAAGAGATGAAAGGTTATAATATGGATTTGGAAAGTGCTTATAACATTTTTAAAAGAAGTTATGAAGCCTCTGTTGGTAAAAGTTGGACTTATGATAAATTTGTATCAAGAGCTAAAGATTGGACTTTTTATGGTGATGAAGAAGGTTATGTTGCTGTAAGAATTCAAAGAAGCGGTATGTATAAATTAGTAGGATCCGCAGGGAATTATAGAAGTATGTATAAAGGATTTAAAGAGCTTGATAGTAAAAATGTTCCTATATGGGGTATGGCTACAAAAGAAATAAAAGATATGCTAGTAAAATTAAATTTTATATCCCCTAAAGCGTTTATTATAAAAACTTTAATAAAGTTTATTCCAAAAGAAGTTTTTGGTGGAGTAGAGGTTAAAGTTAATAGTGATGGTTCTGTAACATTTAATTATGAGGATGTAGGAGTAATAAAAAAATATTTTATAGGAAATAAATTGTATTTTAAATTTTTATTAGAAAAATCAGGGTTACCAATACCAGATATTATAAAAAAGTTTATTGTTAGTATAATTAAATAAAAGGAGTGGATATGATAATATTAAATGAAAAAATATTTGGATTATTAGGATTTGCTTATCATAGAACTGATCAAAAAGGATTACAGTTTATTTTAAATAAAAAATTCATTCCTGGTAGTGGAGCAATGTATGGTAAGGGGGCTTATTTAACATACGAATTAGATAGTCAACTAAATAGTAATATGGTTAGTAATTATGGAGAATATATTGTAAAATTTAAAGTAAATTTAGATAAAGTTTTAATATTTGATAAAAATATACAGAAAATAGTATATGGAAAGGAATTAAGTTTATGGGAGCAGTTAGTTATATTCAAAGTTGAAAAGGTTTTTGGAAGTAAAGAAATTATGGATATATATGAAAATGAATTATCAAATGTTGATTATTCATCAAAAGTTGCTTTTCAATTTTATGATCAGTATAAATTTATTACTAAAATTTTAAATGGAATTTTATTTACAGGAAAAAGTGACGGTTTGGTTTTAGTTATGTATAACACTAATAATATGTATCCAATCAGTTATTGTTTTTCAGATATGTATAAATTAAATGAAAAGGATTTAGAGTGGAATAAAAGTTTAGATAAAAATTTGTTTAAAGATTATATGCTAAGTGTAACAAGTGGTAGTAAAGATATTTTACAGTATTATGATGAATATGGAAAAGTAAATGGTTTTATAAAAGTATTATTAAATAATAAATGGGGATTATTAGATAAAAATTTTAAAGAAGTTATTAAACCTATATATGATGCTATGGATTTATATAATTTAGATAAAGGTTTTATAAAAGTATTATTAAATAATAAATGGGGATTATTAGATAAAAATTTTAAAGAAGTTGTTAAACCTATATATGATGATATAAAAGTAATAGATAGTAATAAAATACAAGTTATTTTAAATGGTAAAAAAGAAATAATAAATATATGATAAGGAGTTAAAATGAAAATTTTAAATGAATCAGGATTATCAGATTTAGGAAGGGGTTTTCCTTTATTAGCAAAGCAAATAAAAAAAGGAATAGGCAAACCTGTTTATCTTTCACCTATTGTATCTAATTATAAAAACGACTATGGAAAATATAGCTCGGTTATTATGTTGATATACCCTAGAACAGTATTAAGATTTAATATACTTTTAGGTAAAAATCTAATATCTGGTAAAATACAATCTGTTGATATAATTTATGACGACGAAAAATATAAAGGGATACCAAATATTACTTTAATGTTAGACGATCATAATATTATACAAACAATAGATGAAATTGTAGAATATTTAAAAGACCCTAGATTTAATGAATCAACAATTATAGAAAAATTAGATAATCTACAATCAGATTTTTTAAGTTGGATTAGTGATAGTAAAATATTTGATGAGTATTTGGTTAATAGTAAAAAATTAAGTTTATATAATGACTATGCTATTTATGCTAAAAATAATAATAAATCTATTCCTTCTATTCCTACATTTAATTTAACTATGGATAATTATTTAAAATCAAAAGGATTAGAAAATAAATATAGTAGATTAAGAAAAGTTAAACCAAAAAAAGATATTAAGTTATTAAGCCCCGAAGCAAAAGATTTATTAAACTTTGTAGATAATGAAATGGGTAAAAGTTTAGATGAAAATATAGAAGAGTTAAAAGACGATATTAGTATTTTAACAAAGGGTTTAGGTGATTTATCTTTTAGAAATTTGTTGATAGTAACAGGTGAAGCTGGTATAAGTAAAACTTCGTCAGTAAAAGAAGCATTAGAAGGAACTAATTACGCTTATTTTAGAGGTGGAATAAAAAATTTAGGTGATTTTTATAAAGTTTTATATGCAAATAATGGAAGACTATTAGTAATAGATGATAGTGATAGTATAATAAAAAAGAATAGTGTATTTAGACCTTTATTATTAGGTATGACTGATAAAGGGGATAAAAGAAGATTATCTTATGTTAATTCGTTTGATAAAGATATTAAATCTACAAGTAATCCTAATGGAAAATATCCTCAAAATTTTGTATATGAAGGGGCTTTAATATGTATAACAAATTTACCCCCTCCAAAAATGGATGAAGCGTTTAAGAGTAGAGCTATTTTAAATATTGTAGAAAGTTCAGATGAATCTGTTTTACAAAGTATAGAAGATAATTTAGATAAATACTATACTGGTATAGATATGGAAATTAAAAAAGAAGTTTTAAAGTTTTTAAAAGAGTTTTATCAAGTTGCTAATAGAATTGATTTTAGGTTATATGAAATGTGTTTGATGTATTTTAGTAGTTTACCTAATATAGAATTAGCAAGAGCGAGATGTTTAAAGAAAATTAAAAGTGGTAAATTTTTTGTGTAGAATATCTTAAAATAATAGGAGTAACAAGTGATTTTAATTACTGAAAAAGAAAATAAAGAAGATTTAGATTGGAGTAATAATAAAGAACTCACAAAATTAGTTAATACTTTATCTGAAGGAAAAACTATAATAGTTCCTGATAATATAAGAATGGATAAATCTTATATAAAAAAAGGATATACTTTTGAGACTAAATTTACTTTAGTAACTAATTTTGGTAAAACTTTTTTAACTTTTCCTAATGCTTTACTTTTAATTTTATATTGTAAAAAAGAAATAAAAAAAATAGAATATAAGGAACCAATAGAAACTAATATAATAATTCCAATAGTGGATATACATAAATCTAATTATAAAGGTAAGGATATGAAGTGGACTGAGCCTTTAACAGATAAGTATATTAGTAAAAATATAAAATATGGCTGGCATTATTCCGATAAACCTATTAGCTCCTTTGCGAATATATTAACTTGTTTTTTTACTTCCCCAAAAAGAAATTATATTAAAAATGGATATAAAATATACATACCTAAAGACACAGAAATATTTGAACACGGTAATGGTGAGGAGATCAGAGTAGAATTAAATGAAAAATTTAAAATAGTAAAATTAAAAAATGGTTGGTGTGATTATAAAATTATTAAATAATAAATTAATAGATAAGGAGTTAATAAATGATTTTAATTACTGAAAATAATCAGAATATAATTAAAAATAATAATTTTAAAAAATGGTTTGGAAAGTCAAAAATAGTAGATAAAAAAGGATTACCTTTAATTGTTTATAGTGGTTCTAGAACAGAGTTTAATGTTTATGATAAAAGTAAAATAAATAGAATAATGTTTGGAATAGGTTTTTACTTTACGGCTAATAGAAGTTACGCCGCTAAATATGGGAGTGTAAGAGATTTTTATTTAAGAATAGAAAAACCTTTTTATACTTATAATTTTATAGAATGGTTTAATAAATATATATCAAAAGAGAAAGTTACTTTTGTATTGGGTTATTGGTCTAAATATAAAAATGAGATACAAAAAGAAATGGAAAAACAAGGATATGATGGTGTAATTAGTGGTGATTTTAACGATCCAAATAATGTTATTGTAGCCTTTGATTCAAATCAAATTAAATCAATAAATGCCAAAGAGTTTAATTTGAATAGTAATAATATTTATGAAAGTTTTAAAATCAGTCGTGATGTTCAGAGTAGAATTAAATGAAAAATTTAAAATAGTAAAATTAAAAAATGGTTGGTGTGATTATAAAATTATTAAATAATAAATTAATAGATAAGGAGTTAATAAATGATTTTAATTACTGAAAATAATCAGAATATAATTAAAAATAATAATTTTAAAAAATGGTTTGGAAAGTCAAAAATAGTAGATAAAAAAGGATTACCTTTAATTGTTTATAGTGGTTCTAGAACAGAGTTTAATGTTTATGATAAAAGTAAAATAAATAGAATAATGTTTGGAATAGGTTTTTACTTTACGGCTAATAGAAGTTACGCCGCTAAATATGGGAGTGTAAGAGATTTTTATTTAAGAATAGAAAAACCTTTTTATACTTATAATTTTATAGAATGGTTTAATAAATATATATCAAAAGAGAAAGTTACTTTTGTATTGGGTTATTGGTCTAAATATAAAAATGAGATACAAAAAGAAATGGAAAAACAAGGATATGATGGTGTAATTAGTGGTGATTTTAACGATCCAAATAATGTTATTGTAGCCTTTGATTCAAATCAAATTAAATCAATAAATGCCAAAGAGTTTAATTTGAATAGTAATAATATTTATGAAAGTTTTAAAATCAGTCGTGATGTTTGGAATAAATATACAAAGGAAGAACAGGATATAATTATATATCTAATGGATAACTTTAAATATAGTGATTTACAATCAGTTAAATCTTTTTTAACGGCTATTAAAAAATTAACAAATAATAATTTAAATAAAGTTAAAGTTTTAAATTTAGGTAGTATAAAATATAATAATAAAACTTATTCCTACTCTTTCGATAGTAAAGGATGGATAGAATTAAAAGTGTAAAAAAATATGCCTAATATAATAAATGGAACATATACATTAAAACAAGTTTTATTATTCACAAATGAAAGTAAGTTTAAAACAAGATTTAAAACAAGAAAAAGAGATGTTTTAAAAACTATTACTATAAAAAAAATAAAGGAATTAAAACCAGATAGACCAAATGAACCTACTATAAAATATGAAGTTGTAAGTTATAGTTATCCAAATTATAGTCCATATTATAATAAAAGTGGTGGTAGAAAATATCAAAGAAAAATTAAACATCAATATGATATTGTATTAGAAATGGATAGATTAAGTTTAAATACTGTTAGTTGGAAAATGAGGGTTGGAAGTGAAAAAAAATATAATCCTAAACCTCCTCAAAATAAAGTAAAACAAGTATATAAAGAAACTAGAGAAAATATAGAAAATAGAGTTAATAAAAGTAATTTAAAAGAAAGTGAAAAAAAATTAAAAATTAAAAGTGAAATAGATAAAATAAAAAAGTATAATAAATATTTAGATGTAGGAGATTATAATAGTAGGGTATTAGGTATAAATTTAGATTTTTATTTTAGGTGTTCTGTTGTTTATAAACTAAATGGACATTTATTTGCAAGGGATATGACTAATCATAACTTTCCTAAAATAACTAACCCTAAAGGTATTATGTTTTTTACAAAACATCAAATAAATTTTATAGAAAAGTTAATGGAAAAAGGTATATTAAAAGACGATTATATATAAAGGATTTAATTTATGATAATTTTAAGTGAGAAAATATTTGGATTATTAGGTTTTGCTTATCACAGGACAAGAGAGGGCGGTCTAAAAAATATATTAAATAATAAATTTCTACCTGGTGGGGGTGATATGTATGGTAAGGGGGCTTATTTAACATACGAATTAGATAGTCAACTAAATAGTAATATGGTTAGTAATTATGGAGAATATATTGTAAAATTTAAAGTAAATTTAGATAAAGTTTTAATATTTGATAAAAATATACAGAAAATAGTATATGGAAAGGAATTAAGTCTATGGGAGCAGTTGATAAGATTTAGGGTTGATAATAAATTTAGGGATAAGGAAGTTATAGATATATATGAAAATGAATTATCAAATGTTGATTATTCATCAAAGGTTGCTTTTCAATTTTATGATCAAGTTAAGTCTATAACTAAAATTTTAAATGGAATTTTATTTACAGGAAAAAATGATGGATTAGTTTTAGTTATGTATAACACTAATAATATGTATCCAATTTCATATTGTTTTTCCGACACTACTAAATTAAATGAAAAAGATTTAGTGTGGAATAAATCTATAGATAAAAATTTATTCAAAGACTATATGTTATCAGTAACAAGTGGAACTAAAGATGTATTACAATATTTTGATTATTATGAAAAAGTTGATAATGGTTTTATAAAAATTCAAAAAAAAGATAAATGGGGTTTGTTGGATAAAAATTTTAAAGAAATATTACAACCTATTTATGATTATATTAATTTTGGTTATTTAGATAGAAATATTATAAAAATAGAATTAAACAGAAAATATGGTTTACTAGATAAAAATTTTAAAGAAATATTAGAACCTATTTATAATCATATAGATTTAAAGTTTTCTAGAGATGGTTTTATAGTATTACACTTATCCAATAAATTTGGATTTTTAAGTAGTGATTTTAAAAATTTTATAAAACCTATTTATGATAGTATAGATTTTATGTATAGATTAGATGGTTATATAAAGGTAAAAGTAAAAGATAAATGGGTTTTGTTGGATAAAGATTTAAAAGAAATTGTAAAACCTATTTATGATAAAATAATTTTAGATTATAATAGTCAAGGATTTATATTTGTAGAGTTAAATAAAAAAACAGGAATACTTAATCTATATGGAAAAGAAATTGTAAAACCTATTTATGATGCTATAGATATAGAATATATTGATATGAATTTTATTAAAGTATTATTAGATAATAATTGGGGGTTATTAAATAGAGATGGAAAAGAAATAATTAAACCTATTTATAGATATGTGAGTATTATTAGTAAAAATGAGATTAAAGTAATTAACCACAATAATAGTGAGGAAACTATAAAGATATAAAAATTATATTAAAATATAAATGTTATTATAACTATAATAAGTATATAAGTTATTAAATTTTTAAATATAGAATTTTTTATTATAGATGTTTATAAAGGAGTATAAATAATGGCTATTTTTAGTAATGCAGAAAAAATAACTGATACTTTATATAGATTTAGAGAAAATTATAGTATAAGTAAAGATAATTTAGTTAAACTACCTTTAACAGAAGAAAAAATGTTAGTAGAGGGTAAGGACTATAAAACTAATGGGGCATATACTTTTAAGATATGGGAAAAAGGTAAATTTAATCTTAATGAAAGATGTTATGATAAAGTTATTGAAAAAGTTTTAAAAGAAAGTGTAACAACTATTGGTTTAGCCAATCATCCTAAAGATGAAGTAGACGTTTTAAAAACTTTCGCAGTATCAAAAAATCCTAGACTAGTTGATAATTGGTTATGCGCCGATTTTTATTTAGTAGGGGACGCTGGGGCTTTAGCTGAGGAAATACTATCTAAAGGCGGAGTAATTGGTTTATCAAGTTCCGCTTTAGGGGAATTAGATAATGATGGTTATGTAAAAGAGGATAATTTCCAATTAGAAAGATATGGGGATTGGGTAGATTATCCTTCAAATGGGGTTTTTCAAAATAAAGAAGAATCCTGTATAAAGGAGAGTATTAATATAAATCAAGATATAGAAAAAGATTATATTAAAAATGAAAATATTATTAACTATAATAATATAAATCTTAAAAATAACAGGATTAAGGATATGAGTAAACAAAGTTTAGAAGAGAAAAATTTTATCCTATCAATGAATTCTTTAATTGAAAAAGCCGAAGTTATTCCAGTTTTAGAAGATAAAATAAAATCTTATGAAGAATTACTAGAATGGTGTGATATAGATTATGGTAATGAGATAAAAGAAAAAATAACTACGAGACTTTCAGAGTTAAATAATGAATTAAAAGAATTTGCTATTAAGGGTAAAGAAACTGATGGGTTAAAAGAAGAGAATTCAACTTTAATTAAAGAAAATGAAGATTTAAAAATTAGAGTAGAGGAATTATCTAAAATTAGTGAAGAATCTTTTATTAAATTAGATGAGTTAAAAGATTATAGTAAAAAATTAAAAGAACTTTATGATGTTAGTAATGCAAAAGCTAATTCTAAAAAAATTGATTTAGGTAAGTTTAAAAGTATATATGAAAATTATAAGCAATTAAAAAGTAGATATTTAGAATTAAAAGATAGTAATACTAAAAAGGATAATATTATAAAACTTTTAACTGAGGAAAAAGAAACTATTGATAACGAGTTTAAAGAGTATAAGGAAGTTATAATAAAAAATAGACTACTTAAAAAAGAAAAACTACAAAAAGATAAGATTGATGCAGAAAAGAAATTTATGGAAAGTAGAATAAAAGTTAAAGAAGAAAAACTTAAAGAGTTAGAATTACAAAAAGAAAGAGATATAGATAATAATAAACTTAATAATGAAGTTAAAGAGTTATATAGTGATTGGTTAAAAGAAAATCCTAATGTTTATAAGATTAAAGAACAAATTTTATGTTGTAAAAATATATATGAAGCTCAAAGAAAATATTTACAACTAAAAGATGTTATTGAAGAAAGTTTTGATAGGGGTTATGTAGAAAGAAAAGAATTTCATAGCCATTTAGATAATGAGGATTTAAAGTTATATGAGAGTAAAGGAATAGAGGAAAGTAAATCTATTCAAAAAAGTAATAGTTTAAATATCCCGAAAGGGTGGATTTAATATAAATTAAAGGAGATTTTAATTATGGCTGAAATATTAACAAGTTCAACAAATGGACATAATTTTGCATATAAGCATACTGTAACAGCAGATGATGCTAGTGATGGTTATGTAGAGATTGATTTTCAAACGGATAGAGTTTTAGTTCCTAATGTTATGGTAGCCTCTGCTACGGATATATTTATTGATTTAGCAGATGCGGTTATTACTATTCCTTCAACTGGAGCAGTTAGAATTGCTAATGGAGCGGCAACATTTACTTTGGTAGCGGGGCAAAAAATATATCTAGTTTGTTCAACTGATTCAAGTGTTTATACATTTTAAGTAAAAAAGGGGTAAAATAATGGCAACAATTATGACAGGTTCGACAAACGGACATAATTTTGCATATACTCATACAGTAACGGCTCAGGATGTTATAGATGGGTATGTTAAAATTAACTTTCAAACAGATAGAGATTTAGTTCCTAATATTAAAGTAGTTGATGATAATAATGTAAATGTTTCTTTATTTAATTCAGGTTTTGAATTAAATAGTGATAATGAATTAACTTTAGCAAGTGGAGTAGTAACTCCAGCAGTAGCTCAAGTAACAACTATTTTAACATCGGCGGATACTTCCGTTAGTTTGAATAATAAATACTTTTTAATAAGTAGTCCAACTGTTGATTATTATGTTTGGTATAATGTGGATACTTTGGGTGTTGATCCAGCAGTAGCGGGTAGAACAGGTATTGAGGTTGCTATATTAAGCACGGATGATGAAGACGCAGTAGCCATAGCAACAAAAGCAATAGTAGAGGCAGTAGGTGGGTCGGAATATCAATATGAAATTGGATACATATTAGCAGGTGTATTTACGGTAGGAATTGTTAATAATGTTTTAACTATTACAAATATATCAAGAGGTTCGGCTGTTGATAGTGAAGCGGGGGATTCAGGATTTACAGTAACTACTACTCAACAGGGAGTTGACCCAGTAGAAGAAATAACAAGTGTAGAAGCTGTATCCGATACGGGTTTATATTTGAATAATAAATATTTTCTTATATCTAGTCCAACGGTTGGTTATTATGTTTGGTATAATGTTAATGCAACAGGAGTTGATCCAGCAGTAGCAGGTAGAACACCTATTGAAGTTGCTTTAGATATAAATGATAATGCAGAAGCAGTTGCAACAAAAACAAAAACAGCAATAGATTTAGTAGCGGGTGTTTTTACAACGACAAGAGTAGGTAGCGTTTTAACTATTGAAAATCAAGTTGTTGGCGCGGTAACAGATTCAGGAACAGGAACTTCTACTTTTAGTGTTGTTAAAAATCAGGAAGGAGCAAATACAGTAGCAGAAATAACTGATGTAACGGCAGTAGCTGATGTAGGGTATGTTTTAAATAATAAATATTTCTTTATAAATAGTCCAACCGTTAGTTATTATGTTTGGTATAATACAGACGCTTTGGGTGTTGATCCTGGTATAGCTTTAATGACGGGTATCGAAATACCTATTTCATCAGGGGATAGCGCTAACGATGTAGCGTCTAAAACAAAAGCTATTGTAGAAGCAGTAGGGGGTGGAGTAGTATTTACGGTAGGTATAGTTGATAATATATTAACTATAACTAATCAAGTAACAGGAGCTTCATTAAACGCAACAGCAGAGACTTCAGGATTTACGGTAACAATAACTCAACAGGGTGTTGACGCAGTAGCTGAAATAACAGATATAACTCCAATAGCTGATGTTGGTTATGTTTTAAATAATAAATATTTTTATATAAGTAGTCCTACTACTAATTATTATGTTTGGTATAATACGGCTACTTTAGGTGTTGATCCAGACCCAGATCCAGGTATTAGAACGGGTATAGAAGTTGCTTTAGCCGTAAATGATACAGCTAATATGGTTGCTACAAAAACAAAAGATATTGTAGAAGCAGTAGGGGGTGGAGTAGTATTTACAGTAGGAATTGTAGATAATGTTTTAACTATAACTAATCAAGCGTTAGGCGCTTGTATAAATAGTTCAACTGAAAATTCAGGATTTACGGTTGATGTTACGGTTCAAGGAGATGCAGGAACAGCGGAAGTATCGAAAGTAACAACAATAGCAGAATCTACATCAACATTAAATAATACTTATTTTTATATTAGTAGTCCTTCAACAGATTATTATGTTTGGATTAATATGGAGGGGCACGGAACTGATCCAGCAATAGCATTAAAAACAGGTGTAGAGATCGCTATAAGTTCAGGGGATACGGCTTCTACAATAGCAGGAGTAATTGAAACTGCTTTACACGCTTTAGCAGATTTTACAGCGGGAACGGTAGGGTCAACGGTAACGGTAACAAACGCTAATGGTGGAGTAGTATTAACGGCTCCTTCAGTAGAAACTTCAGGATTTACAATTAGTGTTACTCAAAATGGTGTTGACGCGACAGAGGAAGTAACAGATGTAGCAACAATAGCAGAATCTAGTTCAACTTTAAATAATGCCTATTTTTATATTAGTAGTCCAACTGTTGATTATTATGTTTGGTATAATATGGAGGGACACGGAACTGATCCAGCAATAGGTGGAAAAACAGGTGTAGAAGTTGCTATTGTATCGGAAGAGTTAAATACGGCTGTTGCTTCAAAAACTAGAACAGTATTAAATGCTCTAGTT
>Ga0208694_1002140_pt1 | contig 21607 bp, 14 predicted proteins | sample AD_UKC078_MetaG_FD_184442 | JGI IMG/M metagenome (GOLD analysis project Ga0208694, IMG submission 184442) | Active sludge microbial communities of municipal wastewater-treating anaerobic digesters from USA - AD_UKC078_MetaG (SPAdes) (version 2) | ecosystem: Engineered > Bioreactor > Anaerobic >...
ATCAACGGTCAGTCTTACATCGAAAGCGACATCATAGGCTTCGAGCCTGTATAGATGGATGATGTTTAGTCGCAATAGCAGATCTTAATCAAACATTTTATAAGGAGGCGCGATGACAATTATTAAGATAAGTATAAATTGACCTTTAGCTGTTTTACTATAGTATGTAGAAATAAAGCAGGTTAATTTTATTTTTAAAGAGTTTAGTTTATTCAAAAAAACAAAGATTATTGTTGACTTTTACCATAGATGAAGCTATATGCGGCGCCGCGCTACCCGATAGAAATTCTACGCATATGGAGCTACATATGCGCCGCGCCGTTCCTCAATAAAAAATTGACACATATGACGGCGCGCGAATGCCTTACGCGTAAGATCCCCGCTTGGGCGCATCTATTTTGACACATATGCGTCGGTCGGTCGACGTTAGAACGAGTGTCCGCCGGAGCTTCCTCCGCCCCCTCCCCCGCCGCCGCCCGACGACGAACCTGAGTCCGAGTCCGAGCTGAGCGTTCTTGTTTGCGATATCATCTTCGAGTTTATTTTCTTGATAAATTTTGTTTTCTCATTGAGATCGATAACCGCGTGCGACCTATCGATCTTGTTTATCGCAACATTTCTCTTTCTGCTAATCGCCGCGACTAAAAAGTTCGCTAGAAGCGCAAGACATAAAGCCATGAGCGCATTTGTCGCATATTTCATCGGCGTGAATATCCTCTCGCCCTTTAGAAGCATGAGAACTTGGTTGAAAGCCTCGTTTGCGCATTCAAAATACTTCTCTTTGGATGCGTATGCGTAAATATTATCCGCAATCTCATTCGACCTCGTATTGTTTATTATCCTTGCAAACTTACCGTCCGAGTAGAACTTAATCATTCTGTTGTCCATGCCCATGTCCAGGTCCATGTCTATCAGGAAAAGCGTCCCCGACTGATCGCCGAAAAGAGCGCCGTATCTGTTTCTGGCGTACTCCTCCGCCGAATAGTCGTTATAGCCGACTGAGATAAAGGCGGCATGTCCATACTCCGTAACGGCTTTCATATTCTCGAGCAAATTATCTTTTTCTTCTTCGCTGAGAAGATTTGCCAAATCGTCAATTACAACCAGATTCCCGTTATCGGCGGCGTACTTTATAATCGCAACCGTCGCCTCGTCCGCGAATGAGGCGACTGCAGAAATAGACGCGAACATAAGCGCAAGTAAAATCAGCTCAACAGATCTTTTTTTATTTCCCATGGTCTGCTCCCTCCCTTCTAAAGAAATCCGGTACGGGTCTGGTGGTCAGGTAGTTTAAATAGTTTATCATTGAAATCGTATTCGCTAACATTGCAAGCAGGCAGAGAATAGCTATTCCGTAATACCAATAGTCGTATACGGGATTTATTATTACTATTACCAGTCCTATTACGAGTACAATTATTCCAAACAGCATTGGAATGAAAGCCGTCTTTTTTTCTATTTTAGCGACTCTATCCTTAATCTTTATAAAGAGTATAATATGGAGGAGTAAAGTTACGGCGTAGATTACGAGGTTAACTTTCCCCACAACATTCGCAATAGCAAAAAACGCGAGTATTATAAATACGGAGAAGCTGGCAACCATTATAAACAAAAATCTCTTCTTAATTTCCGATTTCGCTTTTTTCTTTCTCCTTTCCTGTTCCTTTTTCTGTTCTGCTTTATTAACGCTCGCGTTTCCGATATTAAAAATATGGTTCTCTCTGTAGTAGATTTTCAAAATTTCGTAGAAGAACGCGATGGAAGATACCGTTAGGGAGACCGCCGCCGCCCAGGAGATTGTAGTAGGCAGTATGAATATCGGCATCAGCGAGAAAATTATAAATAACGCAACCGCCGCGATTCCCGAAGCTAAAAAAAATACTTTTTTATCTACCGGGATATCCATTGAAAGCTTTCCCGTTTGACCGTTCATAACGGAATACGCCACCCGGCTTTTTTTCTTCCATGTCAGAAACCAAACCGGAAAGAGATCCACCCCGTACCGGTATCCGTCCACCCCGGTCTGTCTTTTCCTCTCCGAGTATTCTTTCGGAACAACCAGTTCAACATTCCCGGCTTTTTTGCCAATGTCTTCATAAAAAGAATCTATAGCCGCCTTTTCAGCTATATCGCCGTAGGTCTCGGGCGGAGTCGTTAGCATATCCGAATAAAACCCCGCAATATACGCTTCTTTAAACTCTTTTCCATCCGTAGTATCAAAAGGAGCAATCTCCCTTGCAATGCTGTCGTCAAACGGAGACGACGCGTCGAAGCTTATACCTTTGATGGTCCCGCCTATTTCGACTTTTACTTCATATTCTTCATAGTAATCCCATCCGCCTATCGTATAACTCTTTGTCGCCATGAATTCAAAAGCGTTATCCGGAACGTCAAGTTCATAACTCAGATAAGGGATGTATATCCCTCTGAAACTGCCGATATACTCGCCTTCTTTAAGCTCTTTCGGAACGTAGGGGCGATATCTTAGAGATTTCTCATAAGCCCTGACCGCCTTTTCTTTGGAAATCTTAAACGGAATTATCAGCTTAGGTTTTGCAACCTCTCCCTGTTTCATTGTAAGAATGGACTCGCTACCGCAGTACGAGCAATAAGCCGCAGTCTGTTCGTCCGAAGCTGAGAGCTCGGCTCCGCAGTTCGGGCATGAATACACCGTTACCGAGTATACCCCCTTACTTACTCCCGCCTCGTTTGAAAGATCGTAGTAATCGACTTGCGTTTCGTTGTCGCAGTTGCGGCATTTCAAACCTTGATTAGGGACGTTGAAAATCATTTTACCCCCGCACGAAGGACATTTTATAGCCATAACCTCTCCTTTTTTTAAGTAAAAATCTTTTTTGACGCATATGCGTCGCGTTACTCCTCGATAACGCGCGACAATTGTCGCATAAAAATTCGACGCATATGGCGCAGAGAATAAATTGACACATATGCGACTTTGATTCGACGCATATGCGTCGCCTCGGCAAAACAATTCCTGAGTATTGCCGTCTTTATTCTTTAAATCTTGTTGTATCATTTTTTTTGCGTCTGGTAAATATTTCTTGAGTAATTTCCTCGATTTTTTTAATAAAATTATTCTATACTGAAAAGTTGTCGTTACGCAATTTATTCAACTTTCGGTAAACCCCATTCAAATTTAATAGCCAAAATTCTCAACACAAAAACCGCTATTCCGCCGATAATAGCGGCCGCATATTGATTAAATTTTAATAATAGGACAAAAATAATCGCCCCTATTAACGAGGCTGTGGCATAGATATCTTTTTGAAAAATAACCGGCTTCCTATTGGCAAAAAGATCTCTAATAACCCCGCCGCCCACGCCGGTAATATTGCCGACAAAAACAATGAGAAACGCATTTCCGTAGGAGACGCCTACTAAAGCTCCTGAAATTGTAAAAACGGCAAGACCGATAGAATCCATAATCCAAAAAAACCAACCTTCGATATTGATTTTTTTTCGAATTACCAATAAAAACGTCAACAAAGAGGCTATGAGCGCCGTCGTCGCATAGACCGGTTTTTGAAATGCAGTCGGCGGCGTTATACCCAAAATAATATCTCTGACAATACCGCCGCCTACCGCCGTCGTTATCCCCAATATGCAGATACCCAAAAGATCCATTTTCTCCCGGATAGCAACAGTCGCGCCCGACATAGCAAAAGCTACGGCGCCGATTAATTCTAAAATAAAAATCGCATTAATCCCGGTCGTAATTTCCATGTTTTTTGATTCTTAACGGCAATGATTTTTCAACCAGTTTACCGCGGCTTGAGCCATTGTAGCCGGTCCATATATCAAGGCTTCTTCATTAAATACTACCTTCGGATGATGAACCGCATAGACCTGCCCGGTTTCGTCCGGAAGCGGACAGGAGACAAAGAAATAACAAGACTCAGGGAGTCGACTTGCAATATGCGCATAATCTTCCGACGCTAAGAACGGTCCTATATACTCTACGGCATATTCAGCCCCCAAAACCTCTTCCGCCGATTCTTTTACCAGTTCGGACATTTCTAAAGTATTAATCAATGCGGGAACGTTAGCGACCGCTTCATATTTTGTCTCCGCTCTAAACGCCTTTCCGATATGCTCTACGATTTCGGGCAGTCTTTGTCCTATATGTTCGGCGGATTCGGTATATAAAGATCTGGACGTGCCTTCTAAATAGACGTTTGGCGGAATAATATTAATAGCCCCTCCCGGCGCATTGATATAGCCCATCGAAAGCGAAGCGCCCTTATTGGAAGGAAGTTCTCTGGCTAAAATACCGTTAGCTCCATTAATGATTTGGGAGGCTACAAACACGGGGTCGATCCCGTTATAAGGCAAAGCTCCGTGAGCCCCCTTACCCCTAATCTCTATTTTAAAGTTTAAGGCTGAAGCCAAAGCCTCCTCTTTTTGAATTAAAATCCCGGGCTTTTCCCCATTCGGCCACATATGCAAAGCCATACCCGCATCCGGTTTTGGGTTTTCCAGAACGCCCTTTTCCAGCATAAGTTTGCCTCCGTTAAGGGTTTCTTCCGCCGGTTGGAATAAAAATTTAATTTGCCCCCGTAGCTTATCTTCGTCCTCTTTAAGCATAATCAAAGCTACCAATAAAGATACGGCATGAAGATCATGACCGCAAAGGTGAGAACATTCTTTTTTAGATGCAAATTCCAAATCCGACCCCTCCGCCATCGGTATAGCGTCCATATCGGCTCTCAATAAGAGCGTCTTGCCCTTGCCGGGATCTCCCAAAGTCCCCACAAGAGCGTAAGTATCTCCAAGCCGGCTATATGCAATATCGTATTTCTCAAGTTTTTCCTTAATTAACTCCATTGTCTCGGGAAGTTCAAATCCCACTTCAGGATTTTGGTGTATTTGTCTTCTTACCTCCCTCGCTTCATCAAAAAGTTTTTTCGCTCTTTCAAAATAAGACATATTCATCCTCCTCAAACTTGTTGTATCATTTTTTTAACGCTTAGTAAATATTTCTTGAGTAATTTCAGTAATCCGTCGGTATTTTGAGGATTGACACATATGGGACTGCATAACCGCCGCGCCGCTCCCCGATGAAAATTTGACACATATGGTATTAAGGATAAAATTCGACGCATATGCGTTGAATTTCTCTCCCCGCGTCAAAAAACCGACGGGATACCAATTTCCGCGAAAATTGATTTTCAAAAAAATAAAATTATTCTATACTAAAAACAAATAATATTTTTAAAGAGGTTTTAAAATGAATTGTAACAATACCGTCGACTGCTCCTGCACGTATACCTCGTGTTCCCGTCATGGCAAGTGTTGCGAATGCGTCGCATATCACCGTAAAAACGGAGAGGCGCCGGGATGCCTTTTTTCTAAATCAGCTGAAAAGAGTTACGACAGGTCGATTGCCAATCTCTATAAAGATTATATGAATCGATAAATTCGCGCCCCGCGCGTATGCGAGGGGAAATCGAGGGTTGCGCGCTCCTCATAAAATTCGACGCATATGCGACGCGATAAAAGCGGGAATTCCCGTTTTGAATATACTAAAACACTAAATCATCCTTCATACCGGGACCTTATTGGGACTCGCGCCGCGCCTCGACGAAAAAATTGACACATATGGGGGCATAGAATTCTTGGGAAGAAATTTGACACATATGTGTCAAATTCCCCCGAGCTATAAAAAAGCGCCATATGCGTTAAATTCCCCTACGATAAAAAATTAACGCATATGATATCGTCGTAATTGATCGTTCCTACAATGCGCCGATATTCCGAGCTTTCCAAGCAAAAATAAAAAAATTAGCCCAAATTATCAAAAAAAAGTTGAAAATTTAATAAAAAGATGTATACTCGGCGGTAGTTTTCTTTAAATATTTAGCGTTTTTTTTAAAAGGAGCGTTGACAAAAATGGAAAAAAATAACGCAATATCTTCCCCCGATGAACCGGGTTCGCCGTCGAGATATAGGCTTTCAATTTCAAGGAGGATAATACTCTTTTTTTGTTTAATTTTTGCCGTCGTTTTTACGCTCATTTTTGTTTATTTTACGAGAGCGATTATAGACAACGGAAAACTCGAATTTTATGATTTTGCAGAGATGCAACTTTCGGATATACATAAAAGTATTTGTTTTTTCTTAAGCTCCGCGGGAAAAAACCTCGAACTTTTAGCAAAAGATGAATTCGTTAGAAATGCGGACGATACGCTTCATCAATACTTTAAAGATTCGCGGGACGTTTTAGTTTCCGAAACGATAAAAAGTCCGACCGAACAAAATCTTGTCCGCATTTTTAAAAGTTTTTTTAACTTCTACCCCGAATATGCCGAGATATTTTTTGGGACAATTTGGGGAGGATACGCGACCTCCTACGACGGCAAAATGTCGAATAGTTACGACCCGCGAAAAAGAGATTGGTATAAAGCGGCAAGCGCCGCCGGCGGCAAACTCATCTTACAGCCCGCCTATCTCTCTACAATAGGCGACGTCGTTATCTGTTTTTCGCGGCAAGTTTTTAATAACGACAATCAGCCTATCGGCTGTATCGGAGTTGAGTTTACCCTAAACACAATAACGGATATGATCGCCAAATCAAAAATCGGCGAGACGGGTTTTGTAATATTAGCTCAAAGCGACAACGTTATTCTAGCCGAGCCTAAGCGCCCCGACGCGCTTATGCAAAAACTTGACGAATACGCGATTCCCGATTATGCAAAGCTTGCGCATATGAAAAATGGAGAGGCTTTAGAAATATTCATCGATAAAAAAGCCTATCTTGTGCGGATGTATACCATTGAAAATCTTGATTATAAAATTTTTGCGCTTATGCAAAAAAGCGAGGTTATGAGAGGTTGGTACAAAACTTTAACGAGCGTAGGCGTTGGCGCGGTTGTAATTTTTGCAATATCTTTGATAATTATTATATTAATTATTCGCGGCATCATATCCCCTCTAAAGAAAACAATACGAGCTTTAAGAAACATCTCGGAGGGCGACGGCGATTTAACGGCGCGTTTAAATATTCAAAGTAACGACGAATTTTCGGATTTGGCTCGCTTTTTTAATCTAACTATAAAAAAAATTCAAAAATCGATACGCTCTGTAAACGATAACGCAAATACCATGCAAAAAACGGGCGACAATCTCGCAACCGACGTTATAGAGGCGGCAAGTTCGATGGCGCAAATCAACGCAAACATTAAAAGCGTGAAGTTGCAAATGACAGATCAAGCAAAAAACGTAGAGCAAACTGTTTTTATAACGGAAGAGATACTCCAAGCCATTGAAAGTACGGATAAAATGATTGAGCGTCAAGTCGTTAACGTAACGGAATCGGTAGCTTCAATAGAGGAGATGCTTGGAAACATCTCCTCTATTGGAAATATGATAGAGGAAAGTTTTGAAACGGTGAATAATTTGCATAATCAAGCGGAGAAAGGACAAGGCAGCGTTAAAGCGTTAAATCAAGATGTGGGGCAAATTGTAGTTATGACCGACAGCCTGATAGAAGCGAGTAACGTCGTTCGCTTGATTGCAAGTCAAACGAACCTGCTTGCGATGAACGCGGCGATTGAAGCGGCGCGCGCCGGCGAGTACGGAAAGGGCTTTGCAGTCGTCGCAGACGAGATCAGAAATCTTGCCGAAAATTCAAGCGCGCAAGGTAAGCAAATTGTGGAGATGCTTAAAGAGTCGACGGACGTAATTAACAAAGTGAAAGATTCCGGCTTGACGGCGGCGACCGTTTTTGACGAGGTTTTTGATTTGATTGAAAAAGTACAAAGGGTTATTGGTCAAATTGTATCGGCAATGCAGGAGCAGGAAAAAGGGAGCCATGAGGCGCTTAAAGCGATAACCGATATTATGGATATTACGAATAAAATTAAATTTGATTCAAATAATATGATTGAGGGGAGCGGACAAATTTCCGTTGCAATGGAAGCGCTTTATAATCTCGCTCACGGCATTGCCGAAAGAATGAATGAAATGACGACGGGCGTTACGGGTATTAATAGCGCTATTCAAAAAATAAACGAAGTTACTCAAAACAACAAAGCAAATATCGAAAATTTGATTGGCGAGGTCAAGCGATTTAAGATATAAAAGCGCGCTTGAAAAAATATAAATTTTATTTTAAAACTGCAATTTTTTTTTAAAAATATTGCTTTATATCTATTTTTAATATATACTACCCCACTATGAACAATCAAAATATTTTTAATAAATCAAAAAAGCCAAAGAAAAGCGTTTCTCTTCAAGCGCAGGTTGCGCTCTTTTTTTGTATAATTTTTATCGTTATGTTTGTATTTTTTTCGAGAGCGATTATAAAAAGAGGAAAACTTGAATTTTATGATTCTGCAGAAAAACAACTTTCGCATATCGATAAAAGTATCTCGTTTTTTTTAGACTCCGCAAAATACAACCTGGATCTTTTAGCAAAAAATGAAGCGGTAAAAAATGCGGACGATACGCTCCATCAACATTTTAAGGACGAGCGGGATATGTTGGTTACCGAAACGATAAAAAGCCCGACCGAACAGAGTCTGAGACGTATTTTTAAAAGTTTTTTTAACTCTTATCCTCAATATGCCGAGGTGTTTTTTGGCACAATTTGGGGAGGATACGCGACCTCTTACGACGGCAAAATGTCGAATAGCTACGATCCGCGAAAAAGAGATTGGTATAAAGCGTCAAGCGCCGCCGGCGGCAAACTCATCTTACAGCCCGCCTATCTCTCTACAATCGGCGACGTCGTTATCTGTTTTTCGCGGCAAGTTTTCAACGACAACAATCAGCCGATCGGCTGTCTTGGAATTGAGTTTACCTTAAACACAATAACGGATATGATCGCTCAATCAAAAATCGGCCAAACGGGTTTTGTTATGTTAGCGCAAAGCGACAACGTTATTTTAGCCGATCCTATGCGCTCCGACGTACTTATGCAAAAACTTGACGAATGCGCGATTCCCGACTATGCGAAGCTTGCGGCAATGCTGGAGGAAGATACTTTAGAGATACGCATCGACAAAAAAGCCTATCTTGTACAGATGCATACTATTGAGAATCTCAATTATAAAGTTTTTGCGCTTATTCAAAAAAATGAAATTTTAAAAAAATTGTATACAACCTTGTTAAACACCGCGGGAATGGTGTTTATAATTTTTGTAGCGTCGCTTTGCGTCGTTATGTTAATTATGCGCAACATAATAATTCCTCTTAAAAAAACAAAAGAGGCTCTAAAAAATATCGCGGAAGGCGACGGCGATTTGACGGCGCGTCTGGAGGAAGTTCAAAGTTATACCGAACTTGCCGGGTTGATACAATATTTTAATCAAACGATAGAAAAAATTCAATCTTCAATGATTTTGGTAAACGATAACGCAAATACCATGCAAAAAACCGGCGACGACCTTGCAGATAACGTTAAGGAAGTAGTAGTCTCGATGATACAGATTACTGCAAACATTGAAGAAGCAAAACAGAAAACGGAAGATCAGTTTGACAGCTTTGAAGAGACGGTCTTGATCAGCGATAAAACTATTCAAGAGATCAAAAATTTAAACGAAATAATTGAACAACAGACTATCAATATAACGCAGGCGGTAACGTCGATTGAAGAGATGTTTGCAAACATCTCCTCTATTGGAAAAATGATAGACGAAAGTTTCACGGCGATAAATAATTTGCATGATCAAGCGAGAAAGGGGCAAGACGGCGTTAAAGCGTTAAATCAAGATGTGGCGCAGATTGTAGTTATGACGGACGGCATAATGGAAGCAAGTAACGTCGTTCGCCTGATCGCAAATCAAACAAACCTGCTTGCGATGAACGCGGCAATCGAGGCGGCGCACGCCGGCGAGTATGGAAAGGGCTTTGCCGTCGTTGCCGAAGAGATCCGAAAACTTGCAGAAAATTCAAACGCGCAAGGCAAGCAAATTGCGGCAATGCTTAAAGACTCGACGAGTATAATCGAAAAAGTAAAATCTTCCGGCGCGACGGCTGGGGCTGTTTTTCACGAGGTTTTTGGTTTGGTTGAACAAGCGCAAGAGATTATTGGTCAAATTGTATCGGCAATGCAGGAGCAGGAAAAAGGCAGTCATGAAGCGCTCAGCGCAATAGTTGAAATCAACGAAGTTACGCATAAAGTTAAATCCGACTCAAACGACATACTCGGCGCAACCGAGCGGGTTTCCGGCAAAATGGAAGAACTTAATAAGCTCAGCCGAGTTGTAACCGAGAACATGAATGAAATGGCGACGAGCGTTACGATGATTAATAGAGCCATTAGAGGAATAGATGAAATTACTCAAAATAATAAAAATAATATTAAAAATTTGATCGACGAAGTTAGACAATTTAAGGTTTAGGAACGCTTTTGTCCAAAAGTTTTTTTTAAATAATGTTTTAAATAATATAGGAAAATTAATTATTAATAAGGAGTTTTTATGGCTAGATGCGGACGTTACGACGAGTGTCCTTTTTTAAAATTATTTGACGGAAAACGTCCCGAAATACAAGAAAAATGGAAAAAAGAGTATTGTAACGACAGCGTAAAAAGTAAAAAATACTGCCGCCGTATAAAATATCTTGAACGGGAAAAGAGAGAACCTGTAGATAATTACGCGCCAAGCGGCTCGTATATGACAAGCCGTTTTACTTATAACCTTACTAATACCGACGAAATTCAAGAAAACAAAGTTCCAAACGCTCTTTTAGCGTATTTGCTGCTCGGGAAAGTTTTTACAATGGCGGCTTTTTTCGTTGTAAATAGTCTATACGGTTTTTTTGGAAACATAAAAAACCTTTTGGAATATATGGTAAATCCCGGTTTACTCTTGTTCTTTTATCCCGCTATAGCGCTTATTTGCGTTTTAGGCATTCAAAGACTAAAAAAACTTACGGCAAACTACAATAAGGGCAAGGTACTCGATTTTGAAATACTCAAATATATTACTTTTTTACAAAGGATATTAATTTTATTTTTAGGTATTTTCCCTTTGCTTGAACCCCTAACGCTCCGTTTTTGCAGTTTTACGCTCGCGCCTATAAAAATCTTCGGAATAGCAATGACTCAAACCTTTAGCACATTTGCATTTACCCTTGCTTTTTATATTATATTTATTCAAAGAATTGAACGATTTGTTCAATTCTTACCTTTTTTAGACGAACGCAGGGCGATGTCGTTTACAATAAAGTTTCTTTTCGTTGTTGGTTTTGCAGCTATCGCATTATGCGCGCTTTTCATGGCGTTATTTGCAAACTTCGACAAAATTACGTGCGAAAACTTTTTCCGCCATATGTCGACAAATGTAGCGCGCGCATTTATTCTAGGGTTCGTAATCTTAATGACAGAAGTATATCTTCTATTAAAAAGCGTAACGCGGCGGTTAAAGATAATGAACAATTTTTCCTCAGGTCTCGTAAAAGGCGACTACTCAATAAAACCTATGCCCATAATTAGCCGCGAAGAGATCGGCGCGCTTATGAACGACATGAATACCCAGCTTGAAACTACAAGAACTCTTGTTGCTGGAATTCTTGAGAATATCGACTCCAACAAACTTATTTCTCAATCGCTTGTTTCCAACGTAAACGAAACTACAAGCGCCACCGACCGAATGAACCAAAATATCGAAACGGTTAAGCAAAGTATGGGAAGCCAAGCGGCGGCGGTAGACGAAAGCGCGGCGACCGTAGAGCAGATTACGCATAATATAGAAAAGCTTAATAACAACATCGAAGCGCAAAGCGCCACAATTGTAGAATCGGCAAGCTCTATCGAGGAAATGGTAGCCAATATCCGCTCCGTTTCAAATATCCTCAAAGAGAACGCCGAAACAATGAAAGAGCTTTTAGAAGAGAGCGCTAATGCGAAAGACCTCGTGCAAAACGCTACTTTGATCAACGCCGAGGTGCAGGGCGCGAGCGAGGGGCTGCTTGAAGCCGCCGACGTTATTCAAAATATTGCAAGTCAAACAAACCTGCTCGCGATGAACGCGGCGATTGAAGCGGCGCACGCCGGCGAGTATGGAAAGGGCTTCGCAGTCGTCGCGGACGAGATCAGAAAACTTGCCGAAGAGTCAAGCGGGCAAGGAAAAAGTATTTCAAACGTTTTGCAATCGCTTAAAGATAAAATTGCCGGTATCTCGACCGCTACGACCGACGTCGATAATCAATTTATACAGATGCAGGAAAAAATTACCAAACTCGACAATCAAGAGCGGATTATCCAAAACGCAATGCGCGAGCAAGCGTCGGGCGGAGCGGAGCTTTTAGAAGCGATAAAGCAAATAAATAATATTACCGAAAACGTCAAGTCCGGCTCGGCGGAGATGCTTGCGGGAAGCAGAGAGATTTCAAACGAAATGATAAAACTCGTAAATTCCACTAGCGAAATAAATATAAATATGGATCTGATGCTTGACGGGACAAAGCAGATTGCGTCTGCCGTCCGCGAAATACGCGAAGTTGCCAAAGCAAACGAAGCGGGAATAGATAAACTTGACGATATTACAAAACCGTTAAAAATTTAAAATAATAAATTTGAGTTTTGGAAAGTTCTTTGTTATATTATATTACATTAAAGTAATAAAGGAGGTCTTATGGCCAGATGCGAGCGTTACGACGAATGTCCTTTTTTAAAGTTATTTGACGGAAAGCGTCCAGAAGCGCAAGAAAAATGGAAAAAAGAGTATTGTAACGACAGCGCAAAAAGTAAAAAATACTGTCGTCGTATAAAATATCTTGAGCGGGAAAAGAGAGAGCCTGTCGATAATTATACCCCAAGCGGCTCGTATATGACAAGCAAATTTACTTACAACCTTACGAACGTAGACGAGGCGCGGGAAGTTGAAACTCCGACCATAATTTTAGCGTTCCTTTTAGCGGGAAAATTTGTTTCAACGGCGGCCGCGTTTGTTACGAATATTTTATTCGGTTTTTTTGGAGACATAAAAAACCTCGTAGAATATACTTTTAACCCCGGATTACTCTTTTTCTTCTATCCGGTTGCGATACTTGTCTGTCTTTCAGGATTTATACGTCTTAAAAAACTTGTCGCCGGTTATAACAGGGGCGAAACGCTTGATCACGAAATTCTAAAATTTACAAAAATTTGGCAGGTATCATTAATTTTTATTTTGGCTCTTCTCCCATTATTTGAGCCTTTAACGCTAAAGTTTTGCAGTTTTACATTAGAATCCATAGAGATTTTCGGATTAGTAATGGCAAGCGTTTTTAGCGTATACACGTTCAATCTTATCATATACATTTTATTTACCCGAAGGATTGAAAGGTTTCTTCAGTTTTTACCTTTCTTGGATGAACATAGAAATATGGCTTTAAAAGCAAAATTTATTCTGGTAATGGCGTTCTCGTCTGCCGGAATGGCGAGTCTTTTTGCCGCTTTAATTGCGAATTTTGACAAAATTACGCGCGAAAACTTTTTTGCGTACGCTTCGACAAATGTTTTACCCGCATTTATCTTGGGTATCGCAGTCGTAATCGGAGAGTTATATCTTGTGCTAAGCAGCGTAATTCACCGGATAAAAATAATAAACAAATTTTCAAGCAATATGGCAAATGGAGACTACTCCTCTCCGCTTATGCCCATTCTCAGCCGCGAAGAGATTGGCGCGCTTATGAACGACATGAATGTTCAGCTTGAAACTACAAGACTTCTTATTACCGCGATTCTTGAGAATATCGACTCCAACAAACTTATTTCTCAATCGCTTGTTTCCAACGCGAACGAAACTACAAACGCTACAGATAGAATGAACCAAAATATCGAAACGGTTAAACAAAGTATGGAGAGTCAAGCGGCGGCGGTAAATGAAAGCGCGGCGACAGTAAACCAGATTACGTATAATATCGAAAATCTTAATAACAATATCGAAGTTCAAAGCGCCACAATTGTAGAGTCGGCAAGCTCTATCGAGGAGATGGTAGCCAATATTCGCTCTGTTTCAAATATCCTCAATGAAAATGCAGAGACCATGAAAAACCTTTTAGAAGAGAGCGCTAACGCTAAAAATCTCGTACAAAACGCTACTTTGATCAACGCCGAGGTGCAGGGCGCAAGCGAGGGACTGCTCGAAGCCGCCGCCATTATTCAAAATATTGCAAGTCAAACAAACCTGCTCGCGATGAACGCGGCGATTGAAGCGGCTCACGCCGGCGATTATGGAAAGGGCTTCGCAGTCGTCGCAGACGAGATCAGAAAACTTGCCGAAGAGTCAAGCGAACAGGGGAAAAGTATTTCCAACGTTTTACAATCGCTTAAAGATAAAATTACCGGTATCTCAACCGTTACGACCGACGTCGACAATCAATTTATACAGATGCAAGAACAAATTACCAAACTTGATAATCAAGAGCGGATTATCCAAAACGCAATGCGCGAGCAAGCGTCGGGCGGAGCGGAGCTTTTAGAAGCGATAAAGCAAATAAGCGCTATTACCGAAAACGTCAAGTCCGGCTCGGCGGAGATGCTTGAGGGAAGCAAAGAGATTTCAAACGAAATGGCAAAACTCGTAGATTCCACTAACGAAATAAATATAAGTATGGATCTGATGCTTGACGGTACGAAGCAAATCGCATCCGCCGTCCGCGAAATAAGCGAAGTCGCCGAAGCAAACGAGGCGGGAATAGATAAACTTGACGGAGTTACAAAAGCGTTAAAAATTTGAAATAATATAGAACTTTGTAGCCCTTTAGTTTTTTGGGGTTGGGGAAATGACACATATGGCGCTTGCAGTTAAATTGACACATATGATACAAATATTTTTAATCGGTAAATTATTTGTTATTCCCCAAAAAACTGACGAGTTACTAGAACTTTGAAAAGTTCATTGCTAATACAAGGAGTTTTTATGGCTAGATGCGAACGTTACGACGAATGTCCTTTTTTTAAGTTATTTGACGGAAAGCGTCCCGAAGTACAAGAAAAATGGCGAAAAAAATACTGTAATAATGAAGAGAATAGCAAAAAATTTTGCCGTCGGTTAAAATATCTTGAGAGAGAAAATACCGAGCCTGCCGACAATTACACGCCAAGCGGCGCGTATATGACGAGCGATTTTACGTATAACCTTACAGATAGCGACGAGGCGAAAAAAAATACGATACCGATCAGGATTTTGATTATTCTTTTAATAGCTCAAACTGTGTGGATTGTTGCGGCAACTCTTATAACTCTCTCATTTGGGGTATTTGAAAACAAAAAGGATTGGCTGGAATATTTCTTCAATCCGGCGTTACTTTTTTTCTTTTATCCCGTTACGGCTTTGCCTATTTTTTTGGGTTTTATACAACTGCGAAGACTTGTTGCGGGCTATAACGCGGGCAAAGTACTCGACCATGAAATTTTAAAGTTTTATAATATTTGGCAGCCCGTCTTAATTTTTTTTATAGGCGTTATTCCTATCTGCGAACCTTTTTTTGTAACAAAGCTTTGTAGTTTCACCTTATCCTCTATAAAAGTTTTTCAATTAACGATGTTTACGCTGTATAGCGTCGCCGCATTTACCCTTGTCGTATACATCTATTTTGTCTTAGAACTTGAAAAGATCTTAAAATTTATCCCTTTTTTAGAAGAACATAATAATATGTCGTTTAATCTAAGATTTGTTATGGTCGTAACGTATGCAACCGTATCTTTGGGGGCTTTGTTTTTAGCTTTAATTGCGGGCTTTGGTCATATTACGGAAGAAAACTTTTTTAAAATGATAGCAACCCGCGCTCTGCCTCTGATTGCGATAGGAATAGCTATTACGGTTGCCGACGTTATCTACTTAGTTAATTCTGTCAAAGAAGTAGTGGTTTTAATGAAGGATTTTTCAGGAAACATTGTAAAAGGCAACTATTCTGGAAAGAGTTTGCCCATTATTAGGCGGGATGAGATCGCTTCGCTTATGCATGACATGAATATACAGCTTGATACGACAAAACATACTATTGCCGGTATTCTTGGTATTCTTGAAAACGTCAATACCAGTAAGGAGGTCTCTCAATCGCTTGTTTCCAACGTAAACGAAACTGTAAATATTACAGAGCAAATGAATCGTAATATCGAAACGGTTAAACAAAGTATGGAGAGTCAAGCGGCGGCGGTAGGCGAAAGCGCGACGACGATAGAGCAGATTACGCGCAACATTGAAAGTCTTAACAACAATATCGAAACGCAAAGCGCCACAATCGTAGAGTCGGCAAGCTCTATCGAGGAGATGGTAGCCAATATTCGCTCAGTTTCAAATATCCTCAATGAAAACGCCGGTACTATGAAAGACCTTTTAGAAGAGAGCGCTAACGCTAAAAATCTCGTACAAAACGCTACTCTGATCAACGCCGAAGTACAAGGCGCAAGCGAGGGACTGCTCGAAGCCGCCGCTGTTATTCAAAATATTGCAAGTCAAACAAACTTACTTGCGATGAACGCGGCGATTGAAGCGGCTCACGCCGGCGAGTATGGAAAGGGCTTCGCAGTCGTCGCGGACGAGATCAGAAAACTTGCCGAAGAGTCAAGCGGACAAGGAAAAAGTATTTCCAACGTTTTAAAATCGCTTAAAGATAAAATTGCCAGTATCTCAACCGTTACGACCGACGTCGACAATCAATTTGTACAGATGCAAGAACAAATTATCAAACTCGATAATCAAGAGAGCGTTATTCAAAACGCAATGCGCGAGCAAGCGTCGGGCGGAGCGGAGCTTTTGGAAGCGATAAAGCAGATAAGCCATATTACCGAAAACGTCAAGTCCGGCTCGACGGAGATGCTTATAGGAAGCAGAGAGATTTCAAGCGAAATGACAAAACTCGTGAATTTTACAGGAGAAATAAATAGAAATATGGATTTGATGCTTGCCGGTACAAAGCAAATCGTATCCGCCGTCCGAGAAATAAGCGATGTTGCCGAAACAAACGAGGCGGGAATAGATAAACTTGACGATATTACAAAAACGTTAAAGGTTTAGAATAATATAGGACTTTGTAGCCCGTCGGTTTTTTGGGGAATAAAAAATATTTGTTCCATATGTGTCAAAATTTAAGATAAAATATAGCGCCCATATGTGTCAATTTTTTTTAATGCATATGCGACGCGTCGATAACGCGCGACAATTGCCGCATAATAAAATGACACATATGATACCGAAAATAATTTGACACATATGAGCTGCATAGCCGCCGCGTCGCTCCTCGATGAAAATCGACGCATATGTGTCAATTTTTTTAAACGCATATACATCGAATTTCTCCCGTCCCCAAAAAACCAATAGGAATACTTAGCTTTATCCAACTATCAAGGTCTGAAAAATCAGGGGATTTCAAGAAATTCGGAACTGTCGGCGTCCGCGGGCATACGTAGCGAACTGCGCGGCGAGAGATCTACCGAGCCGACCTTAACTCCGGCCGGCGCGCAGTCCCTTTTCCATTGATTTTGAAAAAATCTTTTTATGAATATCTTCAAAACTTTTTTTATCTCTTCGTCGGAATATTTACCTGAAAACGCCCGGCGCGCCAGAAATAAAACTTTTTTTGCGCTAAACCTGCATCTTACAAAATAGTATAAAAAGAAATCGTGGAGTTCGTAAGGTCCGATTATATCTTCCGTCTTTTGAGTAATAGACGATCCGTCGGACGGCAACAACTCGGGCGATATCGGTTGTTCGGCGATTTCGTCAAGTATCGTCGATATTTCTCCCGAATACTCGTTCTTTGAAGCCCAACTAACAAGATATTTGACCAACGTTTTTGGAACTCCCGAATTGACGTTATACATGCTGATATGATCGCCGTTGTAAGTAGACCACCCCAGAGCTATCTCCGAAAGATCGCCCGTGCCGACGACTATGCCGTTATGTTTATTAGCAAGCGTCATGAGAATATAAGTCCGGGCTCTGGCTTGAATATTCTCATAACAAGTATCTCTCGAATCCCTGCTATGATTGACTTTATCAAGAACCATATCCGAAATATCCGTAATAGGAATATCGAAAAGCGTTACTCCCATTTTTTTGCAAAGCGAAAGAACGTTTTCGTAAGTTCTACTCGTAGTCCCATACCCTTTCATCGTAACAGCTATTATCTCTTTGGGATTTTTATTCAGAATCTTGTAAGCTCTATATATAACTAAAAGCGCTAAGGTAGAGTCAAGTCCGCCCGAAACTCCGACGACGCATTTTATACCCGGTATCGATTCCATTCTTTTACATAATCCCGCCGATTGAATATTTAGTATCTCTTTGCAACGTTCGTCGAGTATCGCTCTATCGCTTGGAACAAACGGGCGGGGATCGATATATCTGTTTAGTTCGAATTTTTTTTTGTTTCCCGAAAAATATATCGCCTCAACTCCGGCTCTGTTTTTAAAACTGTTTATTTTTAACCTTTCATAATAGAGTTTATCAATATCAATATCTCCATATATTATCTGATCGTCTCTTAAAAACCTTTCCGACTCGGCTACCGTCTCGCCTTTCTCGCATATCATAGCGTCTGCGTCGAAAACCATATCGGTCGTAGACTCCCCTACTCCGCTTGAAACGTAAATATATCCCGAAATACAGCGGGCCGACTGATTTTTGACGAGTCCGGTTATATATTCCTTTTTTCCGACCAAAGCGCCGCTCGCAGATAAATTGCATACAATTGTCGCGCCCGATAACGCCAATAAACTAGACGGAGGTATAGGCGCCCGCAGATCTTCGCAAATTTCAACGCCGACGACCAACTTTTCGTAATCGGAGCATTTGAATAAAAAATTGACGCCGAATTTTACCTCTTCGCCGTTAATATTGATCGCGCTCGAGCATTCTTCATCTCCGCCGGCGAACCATCTGTTTTCGTAAAATTCGTTATATCCCGGAACGTAGCTTTTTGGTATAAGAGCTAATATTTTACCTCTGTTTAGCGCCGCCGCGCAATTAAAAAGTTTGCCGCCGTTTGCAATAGGAAGCCCGACTATAGAAAGTATATCAAGTTCTTTGGTCTCGTCTTTTATATAAGTAAGCGCGGCTAAACTTTGTTCCAAAATAGTTTGATGATTTATCAAATCCTGGCAGGTATAACTTGTTATCGACAATTCAGGAAATACGACAATTGTCGCGCTATTTTCGTAAGCGGATTTTATCATATTAACGATGTTCTTTTTATTGTATTCTATCCCGCCTACTTTGTTAAAAGGTACGGCGCCGGCTATTCTGACAAACCCATATTCACACATAATCGTTTACCCCGAAATATCAAAAATAGTCGCGCAATCCGCTTTATCGGTAAAATTCGAAAAACTTACCCCGATCAATCTAATTTTTTTCTCAATATTCAGATTTCTAAGCAAAGACTCGATTTCATCGCGAATTTCGTCAAACGAATCGGTGGCGCAACTAAAAGTTTTGGATCTGCTAATCCTTGTGAAATCAAAAAACTTTACTTTCAACGTAACCGTCTTGCATAAAATATTATACTTCTTTAACCGATTATACGCAATATTAATTTCATTATTAAGGTATATTATCAAGTCGTCCACGTCGTCTGTGTCGATCGGCAAAGTTATTTCCGAACCGATTGATTTAATTCCTCCGCCGTCGTAAACCGGAGAATCGTCTATACCCCTACAGTAATAGTATAGCGTTTCTCCAAAAACGCCAAATATTTTAACTAAATCCAATATAGAATATCTCTGAAGGTCGCCGCAAGTTTTGACCCCCATCTCTTTAAGCTTAGCGTTCGTAACTTTACCTACTCCCCATAACTCGCCGACTTCGAGATTTTTGACAAAATCCTCGACGTTTCTCGGTTTAACCACAAAAAGTCCGTCGGGTTTGTTTATATCGGACGCGATCTTTGCAAGGAGTTTGTTTGGAGCGACGCCCGCGGACGCCGTTAAATTCAAATTACTTTTTATTCTGCTTCTTATCTCTTTGGCTATTTCAGTAGCGTAAGGAATATTTTTTTTGTTCACAGTCACGTCAAGGTAGCACTCGTCAAGCGATATCGGCTCGACCAAGTCGGAGTATTCAAAAAAAAGCGCCCTTATCTCTTTTGAAACTTTTTGATATTTGCGAAAGTCCGGTTTTAAGATAACCGCTTCGGGACAAAGCCTCGCCGCCGTCTTCACGGGCATAGCGGACCTAACGCCGTATCTTCTGGCTTCATACGACGCGGCGCAAACGACCGACCGCTCGTCCGGACTGCCGCCGACAATCACCGGACGACCGTATAGCGCCTTATTATCCCTCTGTTCGATAGACGCGTAAAAAGCGTCCATATCTATATGTATGATTTTTCTTATCTTATTTATAAATTTCCAACTCTAAAAGTTCATGATATTTATCGAGATCTTTTTCTTTATTGAAACAAACCCCAAATCTGATCTTATCATCGCCAACCTCTTTCGCATAAGTAACCCTAGACTTTAATTTATAATTAAAAGGCAATACTTTCAGCGTCAAATTCTGGCCGTTATATAAAACGTTATCGCCCATACCTTCTATGAAAAAACCCATTCCCGAATTACTCGCGTCTACCGTTACAGCCGTATGCTCTTGGAAAAAACCGGTTGTAATGACAACGTTCTTCAAACATTCCGGTAGGTTCTCTACTGGAATTCTAACCTCTCGCCTCTTTTCAAGCATTTTCTCCTCCAAAAATATAGCTAAGTATTTATTATTGCCAAAAAAATATTAATTGTCAACAACAATGATAAAAATTCATACAAAATTAAAAATAAATTTATTTTTTTTTAAAATCTGTTATTTATTTAACCTTGTAGCCCTTATCAATTAATATTTTTTTTACAAATTCCGCTTTATCGCCCTGTAACTCTATCCTATCTTCTTTGACCGTACCGCCGCAACCGCATCTGGTTTTTATCTCCTTACAGAGCCCCTCTATATCGCTATTGCTTACAAATCCGAATATAACGGTTACGATTTTACCGCCTCTGTTGTTCTTCTCAAGTCTTATCCTTAAAACTCCGTCGTTTCGCGTCGAATATTTACTGTTTTTTTCTTCAAATTCCCGATATTTTGTCGGAACTTCGCCTAAACTGTACGAATAAACTATCTTATCTTCGCCCATTTTATATCCCCCTTATTATAATAATAAAAATATTTAATTCGGTCAAATGATAAATCTTTTTCTCGACAATTGTCGCGCTTAATATTTTTTTTGACACATATGTGTCAAATTTATAGGGGCTGTCTCAATCCGACGCATATGCTCCTTGCAATTAAATTGACATATATGAGATAAATATTTGTCATTTATTAAAAATTTATCCAAATTTTTGTACAACGTTTTCTACTTCTAGTTGTTATATATATAAAAGAAAAGGAGAAAATTTTATGAAAAACAAAAAACATCTATTTCACTTTATAGTGTCAGAATCTATGAATAAGAACGTCATAGATTTTCTACTAAAGGAGTTCAAAATTAATACGTTCAGCGAATTATTTGAAACTATGTTTCGCCTTATTGACAAAAAAATCTCAAAAATGAAGAGAGTAATCGGAAATCATCGCTCCGAATACGCCGTTATAGACAATACCGACGATAAAAGGTTGGATAAATACCTTAGAATCAGCGAAGCGGACTATCTTCAAATAAAAAG
>Ga0208694_1002145_pt1 | contig 21580 bp, 15 predicted proteins | sample AD_UKC078_MetaG_FD_184442 | JGI IMG/M metagenome (GOLD analysis project Ga0208694, IMG submission 184442) | Active sludge microbial communities of municipal wastewater-treating anaerobic digesters from USA - AD_UKC078_MetaG (SPAdes) (version 2) | ecosystem: Engineered > Bioreactor > Anaerobic >...
GAAGTTCAAAAACTTGTAAAAGAATTCAAATTAGGAAAAGATTACCTTTACAATAGAATATGGCTTTTAATAATTTTGCACAAATTTCTTATCAAACACAAACATAGCCAATAAGAAATATTTTAGTCTGTTTTATTGTAGGTTTTGTAATTGGCTTAGCAGATAGCAAACAAATTATTTCAGCATCTGCTAAAATGTTTTGGGTTGTAGGCTTTTGTGGTGGATTTAGCACATTTTCAACATTTAGCAACGAAACTCTCAATCTTTTGCAAACAGGAAATCACACAACAAGTTTCTTATACATTGCTCTAAGCGTAATAATTTGCTTAACATTTACTTTTCTAGGACTACTAATTGCGAATAAAATTTAGAGTTGACAATATTTCTCAACGTATAATCACTAACTTTTGAATTAAACTACCTGAATCAAAATCAAATTTTATAGTATAAATACCATTAGACAAAAAACTTAAATCTAATTCTTTCTGGTTTGTAATTTCTGAGCGAAAAACTTCAACACCATTAGTATTAAATATTTTGATATGACAATCTGAAATATTCATTAAACTAAATTCGCATATCCCATTTGAAGGATTTGGAAAAACACTTACTGAAGTATTTTTGTAATTTTCAATTCCTGTTATTTCATAAGGTGTAAAATAGATTTTATATGGATTTTCCCAAGTTGTTGAACTTGCTGTTCCAATTAGTTTTGCATAAATACCATCATCATTTGCTGGAATATTAATAATAGTAGTATCAACAAAATTAGTAATTGTTTTAGACTGAATTAGATTCTCGTTTAAATCATAAAATTGTATTGTGTTTACACCTGAAGATTCGCCATTAAAAATAAAGGCTATTGCATTATTATTGCCAGATTTAAGTTTAAATACGTCTTCGTCAATTTCTACTCCATTTTGTTGAAAAGTAACAAAACCAATTATTTCATTATCAGGTTCTAAAGTATAAGCAAGTTGAAATTGATTAGGTTCGTCAAGTCCACGGATAAGTGTGTAATAATCACTACCTTCGCTTGTATGAAAGACATCGGTGAGTAAGGTGTCAGTAATACCCAAAGGAACAGGATTTCTATCTTGGTCGTAGAGCCATTGCTTGTTAATATCCACAGCACCATCACCTATCAAACCTATGTCCCAACCAATCCATATAGAAGTCATATATGTATATTTTATATTAAGTGGCAGAGGCATTTCTGGATTATATGACTGGCTATCTGGTCCTTCATTAATTCCAATTATGTCATCAGTTTGACTTCCGTTACAATTTATATCAACATTATCAAAAGTTGAGTTCCCGAAAAGCCCACTTTCACCCGCGATACAATTCTCATTTCCTCCAAATAAATAAATTCCCTGTGGATATGTGTCGCAAAAGGTATAAGAATCGTATTTCCAAAGCAAGTCTCGGTTTGCTTCTGATTTTCCTTGTGCGTGAGGAATATCAGATTTAGTTGGGTCTGGCGATGTATTAGAACCTAAATGCGGAGTGCCAAATGTTGCTACTCTTGCTACTTTATGTCCATCTGCAACTGTAGGGTCAATCCAATTTACATGAACACCATTTTCGTCAGTCCTTTGCAAATATTCTCTGATACATAAGCCTCCCATAGAATGACCTACTAAAATAACTTTGTCAGCACCTGTAAAATCAAGAACTTCTTGTATCATTTTACTCAGAGCATAGCCTTGTTTGTATATTGCTGATTGATTGCTTTGATCAAAATAATCGTTAAAAAATCCTTTTGCACCTTTTATATTTTCTTCTTTGAAATTTATTGCAAAAATGCTGGATTCTGTCCATTCTTGAACATAATCGTCCATACTGTCTGTATAATTCCTAGGTCCAAGATAGATAACTTTATCATTAAAAACGAAATTTTCCCATTTCACATCATTTTCCATCAAGGCAGTTTCTAGATTATTGTCAGCATTTAAAACAGCATCAAACACATTAATATCCCCAAGTTGATAAGTGTCTCGTAAAAATTCCATACTAGTAGCAAATGTTTTTTCACTACCTGCAAGCCCATGAACAAAAATAACAGGATATGGAAGTTTGTTTTGTGAATAAATTCCTTGACTAGCGCACAAAACGATTAAAATAAATATTACATAATTCTTCATAAAAATCTTCACTTTTTCACCGCCAAAAATAATAAAAATTAAATAAAGAATCATTACTGTCCTGTAAAAATTATATTACATTTTCAAATCATTTATTCTTAATTTTATTATATTGCGTCTTTGTTAAATAGAATAAATGAACAAGAGCCCTTTAGAAATATTAGTGTCAAAATTCGAGAAAGAAGGCGAATTAATTAGAATAAATGAATTTGTAAATCCCGAACTTGAAATCACAGAATTTGCAGACAGAATGATGAAACTCTCAAAAGGAGGCAAAGCCTTATTTTTTGAAAATACAGGTACAGATTTTCCATTATTAATAAATCATTTTGGCTCAGAAAAAAGAATGTTTTCAATATTAGGAATAAAAAATTGGGAAGAACCATCGCAAAAAATTGACTTACTTTTTAAAAATATAATACATCCACCACAAACTTTTTCTGAAAAGCTATCGGTTTTATCTGAACTAAAAAAATTAAAAAAATGGATGCCCAAAAAACTAAAGTCAAAAGGAAAATGCCAAGAAGTAATTATGGAAAATCCTGATTTATCAAAACTTCCTATTTTAAAATGTTGGAAACATGACGGCGGAAGGTTCATTACTTTGCCTTTAGTTATAAGCGAAGACCCCGAAACAAAAATTAGAAATATTGGAATGTACAGAATGCAAGTTTTTGACAATAAAACAACAGGAATGCATTGGCATTTGCATAAAGGCGGAGCTGCACATTTTGAAAAATATAAAAAACTAAATAAAGAAATGCCTATTTCAGTTGTTTTAGGCGGAGACCCAATCTTAACTTATTGTGCCAGCGCTCCACTTCCACAAGATATAGACGAATTTATTTTAGCAGGATTTTTAAAAAACAAAAATGTAAAATTAGTAAAATCTATTACCAACGATATTTATATTCCCGAAGATGCTGATTTTGTAATTGAAGGCTATATAGACCCTAACGAAGAACTTGCACTTGAAGGACCATTTGGCGACCATACAGGTTTTTATTCACTTGCTGATTATTATCCAAAATTTCATGTAACTTGCATAACTCACAGAAAAAAACCTATTTATCCAGCTACAATTGTAGGAATACCGCCAATGGAAGATTTTTATCTCTCAAAAGCAACAGAAAGAATATTTTTAAAACCAATCCAAATTGCAATAGCTCCAGAAGTTTTAGACATTAGATTGCCAGACTATGGAGTAGCACATAATTTAGTGTTGGTAAAAGCAAAAACCACTTATAAAGGACAAGCAATTAAAATTATGAACGCCTTGCTTGGTGCAGGACAGATGATGTTTTCAAAAACAATTATTTGCTTTAACGAAAATGCTGATATTCAAGACGATAAGCAAGTTTTTGAAACATTATTAAAAATAAAAGATTTAAAAATAAATACAATTTTCACCAAAGGTCCTGCTGATGTTTTAGACCATTCGGCATACACATACGCATTTGGTGGCAAAATTTTAATTGATGCCACAAATCCTCAAAATGAAAAAATAGAAAATAGAAAAATAAATTTTATAAAAAATTCTGAATTTGATAAAACTAAAAAACTTACTGGAATAAATATAATTGTTGACAAACCAGAAGCTATAAAAGATAATCACACAGCTCTTTGGCTAATTCTAAACAACATAGACCCAAATTATGATGTCAAAATTGAAGACGATTTTATTTTAATAAATGCAAGTTCAAAAAATTTAAAAGAAAATAATTTTCAAAGAAAATGGCCCAACCCTGTGTGTGCTGACAAAAAAACTATAGAAAAAGTTGATAAGATATGGTGTAAATACACAAATATAGATTTTGTTGAATCGCCATCATTAAAATATATTGATTTGGTTAGTGGTAATTCGGCAGTTTATGAATAAAAATATTATTTTTACGTTCAAAAAAACTAAAAATTATGGAATACAATCAAGCTTTTAATGACTTAATTAACAATGGTTATGAAGTAAAAATCAAAAAATACCTAAACGAAGGGTTTGAGCTTTTTAAAAAGTACTCTAACGGATTTTTTGGATTTTATTTAATTATTTTTGGTGTTGCCGCTATTGCAACCGCCCCACCACTTATATATCTGGGAAATGTTTTAAGTTTACTACAAGCACCTTTGATTGCTGGATTTTTTCTTGTGGCAAACGATGTAATAAGAGGCAACACACCAAAATTTGCCGACTTTTTTAATGGGTTTAACTTTTTTCTACCTTTAGTACTTTTAAATATCGTAAGCTCAATATTTATTGCCGTTGGATTACTTTTACTAATTGTTCCAGGAATGTATCTTGCTGTATCATACTCATTTGCAAATATGTTTATTATTTTTTTCAATTATGATTTCTGGACTGCAATGGAATTAAGCAGAAAAATTATTACAAAAAATTGGTGGTCATTTTTCGGATTTTTAATTATTCTTTTTTTAATAAATTGTGCAGGAATTTTAGCCTGTGGTGTAGGTGTTTTATTTACACTTCCTATAACTACTTGCATGATGTTTGTCGCTTTTGAAGACATTGTGGGTGGTGCCATGAGAAATCAACAACCAACAAACTTTTAAACAAATGAAAAACTTGTTTAAACTTTCAATCGTTTTTTTACTTTCGTTTTTTGTTTATTCTAACACCTATTCGCAAAATTGTAAAATTACAAACTCTCTTTTACCTGCCGTAAACAAAAACGAAACTAAACTTTGCCATACCCATTATTGTTTTGTTTACAGCGAAGAACACGAACAATCAAAATGGGTAGCATATGCACTAGAAGATTATATGATAACAGGCGAAGCAGAACGCTCAAGCAAATTTATGCCAGACCCTCTTGTTGCAACAGGAACTGCTAACGACAAAGACTACAAAGGTTCTGGATATGATAGAGGACATTTATTGCCCGCCGCCGACATGAGTTTTGATGAAACAGCAATGAAAGAAACTTTCTACTACAGTAACATGAGCCCACAAGAACCATCTTTTAATCGCGGAATTTGGAAAAATTTAGAAACTTATGTTAGAACAACAAGCTCAGAATTAGGTTGTGTTTACGTTGTTACAGGTCCTGTGTTGGAAAACAATTTAGAATATATAGGCGAAAATAAAGTTAGCGTTCCCAAATATTTTTATAAAACAATTTTATATCATTCCGACACTCTAATTTCTGGGATAGCTTTTCTAATACCTAACGAAAAAGCTCAAAATAAAGATATTTTTAACTATACTCTTTCTATTCGAGAATTAGAAAAAATCACAAACATAGACTTTTGGTATAAACTTCCTTGGCTGGTTGAAAGAAAAATTGAAAGAAATACAAATTTTAAATTTTGGGAACAATTTGCTAAATAAATTTGTTTCTAAAATAATTTTATGGACAAAACAGTACTAATAGCATTTTCTTTAACTCTGATTGCTGGACTTTCTACTGGCATAGGCTCACTTATTTCGTTTTTTGCAAAAAAGACTAACACTAAAATGCTTTCGTTTAGTTTAGGACTTTCGGCTGGAGTAATGATTTATGTGTCTTTTGTAGAAATGCTTCCTAAAGCTTTTGAACTTTTAGAAAATGAGTATGCAAAAGCAGGAACCTGGTATTCAGTCCTCGCCTTTTTTGTTGGAATAGCCATAAGTTTAATAATCGACAAACTTGTTCCAGAAAAAGATAACCCACACGAAGTTCGTTTTGTTGAAAGTATGAATAAGGAAGTTGATAAGTCAAAACTTCACAGATTAGGTGTTATTACTGCAATAGCAATTACTGTACATAATTTTCCTGAAGGAATTGCAACTTTTATGGCAGCATATTCAAATATAGAAACCGGAATTCCTGTTGCACTTGCTATTGCCATTCACAATATCCCCGAAGGAATTGCTGTGGCTGTTCCTATATATTATGCTACAGGTTCTAAATCCAAAGCAATGCGACTTTCTTTTTTATCGGGCTTAGCCGAGCCACTTGGAGCAATTATCGCATATTTAATTATAATGCCTTTTATAAACGATGTTGTATTAGGAATAAGCTTCGCAATAACCGCAGGAATTATGGTTTTTATTTCTTTTGATGAATTATTGCCGGGTGCTCAAAAATACGGAAATCATCATATACCAACTTATGGAGTTGTAATTGGAATGGCAATTATGGCATTTAGCCTATTAATTTTAAATTAACCTTTTAAATTTACGATTTTTTCTATCACCTTGCTATGCTTGAGTAAATCATCAACATACTCGCGTGTATTCGACAAACGCGGAACTTTATGTTGTCCACCAAGTTTTCCTCTTCTGCCCATCCAAGCAAAGAAGCTACCTTCATCAAGAACAATAATTTCGGGCATTGCTAATGCTAAGTCGTTAAATCGTTTAGCATCATAATCAGAATTTACTTCACGTAATTTAGAATCTAAAGCTTGAACAAATTTTTGTAAATTATTTGGTTTTTGTTCAAATTCAAGCAACCATTGATGAGCCCCTTCCGATGTAAAATTTTGAGGATAAAATATTGCTGCTACAGTAAATTCTCTAACTTGTGCTCCTGTTAGTTTGCAGGCATGATCAAGAGCAATTTGAGCATTATCCATTATTACTTCTTCGCCAAAAGCGTTCACAAAATGCTTTGTGCGACCTGTTATTTTAAGTTTATACGGATTTTTTGAAACAAAACTTACAGTATCGCCAATAATATAACGCCACAAACCGGCATTAGTAGTTATTACCATAGCATAATTCACACCGCATTCAACGCCTTCTAAAGGCACAGCGTTGTATCTACCTGCCAAATAATCTGAAAGTTCAATAAATTCGTAATAAATTCCATAATCTAACATTAGTAAAAGCCCCTCATTACTCAACAGAGGATTACTTGACGTTTCGTCTTGAATAGCAAAAAATCCCTCAGAAGCATTATATGTTTCCATATAAATCATAGAAGGATTAGGAATTAAATTGCGAAAAGTTTCACGATAAGGAGAAAAATTAACTGCACCATGAACAAACAACTCTAAATTGGGCCAAACTTCAAGAATATTACTTTTACCGGTATAGCTTAAAACTTTTTTTATTAAAACTAAAAACCAAGTAGGGATTCCAACTAAACAGGTAACATTCTTATTATAAGTTGTTTCAACAATTTTTTCTAACTTAACCTCCCAATCGTCTATTAATGCAATATCGCTTTTAGGAACTCTGTTAAAATAAGTCCAAAAAGGTAAGTTTTTTATTAAAATAGCCGACAAATCACCATAATAAGAATCTGAATCATTTGCATTTACATCAGTTGAACCTCCAATAGACAATGTTTTTCCAACAAAAACCTGAGACTCAGGATATCTGTCTGCATAAAGCATAAAAATGTCTTTTCCACTTCTAAAATGACAATCTTCTAAAGCCTCCTTTGAAATAGGAATAAATTTGCTTCTATCCGAAGTTGTTCCGCTAGATTTTGAAAACCATTTAGTCTTTCCGGGCCAAAGGATGTTTTCTGCCCCATGCATAGTTTCATCGATATAAGGCTTTAAAGTATCATAATCATGCAAAGGCATTTTATTAGAAAAATCCACAGCATTTTTTACTTCATCTAAATTATATTTCTTTCCGATTTCAGTAAAAGCACATTTTTTTAATAAATCTGCCAATACTTTTTCTTGCACCTCAAATGGATGTTTACGAAAATAATCGATTTCTGCTAAACGATTATAATTTATTAAACTTACTATAGAATTTATTAACGACATTTTGTTGCGAAGATAAAAAAAATTATTTTTATCCAAATTTTTAAGTTATGTTTTTTATTGATATTATATTTCTTTTAATCTTTATTTATTTCATCTTTAAAGGTGTTAAGAATGGATTAATAAAAGAACTTGCAAGCCTTTTAGCTTTAACACTCGGTATTTTTCTTGCTATAAAATTTTATGTAAAGTTAATACCTATTCTTGAAGATAAAGCAAGTTCTTACGCAGAATATTTACCAATATTTGCTTTTGCAATTATTTTTATTGCCACAGTTGTAGTAGTTTTTATGTTTTCTCACCTATTAGATAGATTTATTAAACTAATAAAACTTCAATGGCTAAACAAAACTGGAGGTGCAGTTTTTGCAATTCTAAAAGTTAGTTTAATTCTTGGTGGATTATTGTTTTTTGTAAATAGAATAAACGAAAAAGCAGGTATCTTTGAACCAACAATATGGGACAAGTCTGTTTTATATAAATTTATTTTAAAATTTTTCAACATTGTTTTTCCATACACTAAAGAATTAACAAATTTATTTTAAAAATTTGCCATAGCTCAAGTATAGACATTTCACAAAATCAACTATATTTGCACTCGAAATGGATAAAAAAAGAAACAAAATATCAAATTGGTTTAGAAAAAGTTTTCAACTTGTAGTATATCATGGAAAAACTTATGATACTATTAGAAAATTTAGGTTCAACCGTTTAGGTTTTACATTTTTTATTTTCGGAGTCATAGTAGTTTTATTTGCAATTTTATCTGTTTTTGTAATTTACACGCCTATAAAACAAATGATTCCTGGCTATCCTGACAAAGAAACGAAAAAACTAATTTATGAAAATGCTATTAAAACAGATAGCTTAATGCATGAATTGGAAATGAAAGATAGGTATTTAAAAATGATACAAGACCTTGTTTTTAATGATATTCCAATAGATGAAGAATTTGTTGTCCCTGTCCAAAATTTAAGTGAACAGCAAATCATTGATTTTAACAATCCCACAAAACCAAGAATAAAAATAGAAGACGATACTGATTTTATTGTTCCAAAAGAAGAATTTCCTAATATTATTGAGCCAATAAAAGGAATAGTAGTTTCAAAATATTCACCTTCTCAAAACCATTTTGGAATTGATATAGCTACAATTAGTGATGAAGCAATAAAAGCAACATATCGTGGGACAGTAATTTCATCTGCTTATACCATAGAAAACGGTTATACTATAATTATTCAGCATAAATCTAATTTAATCTCGGTTTATAAACACGCAAAATCAAGTTTAGTAAAAGAAGGAGACAAAGTTGCAACTGGTCAAATTATAGCTAACTATGGAAATTCTGGCGAAAACAGCTCGGGTCCTCATTTGCATTTCGAATTATGGCAAAATGGTAAATCAATAAATCCCGAAAACTATATACAATTCCAATGAAAAAACTAAAAAATATAGCAGTTTTGGGGTCAACAGGCTCAATTGGGACTCAAGCTTTAAAAATTATTAGCGACTATCCCGACAAATTTCAAGCTGAAGTTTTAGTTGCAAACAATAATGTGGATTTACTAATTAAACAAGCCATTGAGTTTCAGCCAAATATAGTAATCATAGCAAATGAAAAACATTACGAAAAATTAAAAAATGCCATCAGTCATTTGCCTATAAAAGTTTTTGCTGGAGCAAAATCTATAGAGCAAGTTGTGCAAATGGATTGTGTTGACATTGTTCTAACTGCTATGGTAGGTTTTGCAGGTCTTTTGCCAACCATAAAAGCCATAGAAGCAAACAAAACAATAGCTCTATCAAACAAAGAAACCCTAGTTGTAGCAGGACATATAATAAATAAGCTACTAGAAAATAGCAAATCACAAATTATCCCTGTTGATTCGGAACATTCTGCAATATTTCAATGCTTAATTGGAGAAAATCTTAAAAATATTGACAAATTAATTCTAACTGCTTCGGGAGGTCCTTTCAGAGGAAAAAATATTGACTTTCTTAAAAAAGTTAAGCCAGAACAAGCGCTTAAACATCCAAACTGGAGCATGGGCAGTAAAGTTACTATTGACTCCGCAAGTTTAATGAACAAAGGATTAGAACTAATAGAAGCTCACTGGCTTTTTGGAATTGATGCCAAAAATATTGAAGTTGTAATACACCCTCAATCCGTAATTCATTCTTTAGTTGAGTTCGTTGATGGTTCATTAAAAGCTCAGCTAGGAGTGCCAAATATGAGAATCCCAATTCAATATGCTCTAGATTTTCCAAATCGCAGTGTTTCCAATAAACATAGATTTTCTTTCAAAGATTTTGAAAATTTAACTTTCGAACAACCAGATTTGAAAACATTTAGAAATTTACAAATTGCTATAGATTGCCTAAATACAGGTGGAACTTCGCCTTGTGTTATGAACGCAGCCAACGAAATAGCTGTAGAATTATTTTTACAAGAAAAAATTTCATTTGTAGAAATTTCTGATTTAATAGAAGAAAGTTTGGCAACAATAGAATTTATTAACAATCCAAGTTTAGAAGATTGTGTGAACATAGACAATATAACAAGAAAAAAAACATTTGAATTATATAAAAAGATAAAATAATGGGTGGATTAATAATGGCAGGACAACTATTATTGTCATTAACGCTTTTAGTTGTCATTCACGAGTTGGGACATTTTCTTGCAGCAAGAATGTTCGGCATCAAAGTAACAAAATTCTTTATATTTTTTGATGCTGGATTTAAAATATGGAGCAAAAAAATTGGAGATACAGAATTTGGTTTCGGTTGGCTACCATTAGGTGGTTATGTAAAAATTGCAGGTATGATTGACGAATCAATGGATACCGAACAAATGAAGCAAGAACCAAAAGAATGGGAATTTAGAAGCAAACCTGCATGGCAAAGACTAATCGTAATGTTAGCAGGAGTTTTTATGAACGTTATTGCTGGTATTTTAATTCTAAGTTTTTCACATATGGTTTATACAAAGGAATATTTACCAGTAAAAAATGTGGAACAAGGAATTTACGCTTATCCTTATGCAAGATATTTAGGTTTTGAAACAGGAGATAAAATAATTGCAATTGATGGGAAATCAACACAAAGATACGAAGATGTGTTTTCAAGTAAATTGTTTTTTGCAAAATCTATTACCGTTGAGAGATACGGACAAACTAAGGAAATTGCTATCCCCGACACTCTATACTCATATCTAAAAAATGGAGGACTTTTCATAAGTCTTGATAACTTTAGCTTTAGCATAGACAGTTGTGTTGATGATATGCCAATATCCGAATTAAATTTAAAAAAGGGCAGTAAAATTTTATCAATAAATCGTGAGAAGATAAAATCCTTTGGGCAGTTAAGAGAAATTTTACATTATAACAAAAATAGAGAACTTAGTTTTGTTTTTGATAATAATGGCAAAATAGATAGTTTAGATATTTTTATTGATAGCACAGCTAAGCTAGGGATATATGCAAGCTCACCAACATTTACAGGTGCAAAATATAATTTTGGCACTGCGCTTTTATATGGCTGGAAAGATGCTTTCGAAACTGTTAATGCAAATATAAAAGGATATGGCTTGATATTTTCTGGAAAAGAAAAAGTTAGAGAAAGCTTACAAGGACCTATAGGAATTGCAAAAGTTTATGGAGCTGTTTGGGATTGGGCTAAATTCTGGAGATTAACAGGTATTATATCTATGATATTAGCTTTTATAAATATTCTACCTATCCCTGCCTTAGACGGAGGACATGCACTATTCCTTGTAATAGAAGTTATTACAGGACGAAAATTGTCCGACAAGTTTATGGGAATTGTACAAATTATTGGAATGTTAATTTTACTTGCTTTAATGGTTTTTGTAATTGGAAATGATATTATTAACTTGTTTTGAGTCAGGTTGTTAGTTTAAATTTTAATAAAATTATGAGAAAAATAATTTTTGCTTTACTACTTTTAAATTCAAGTTTTTTGAGCCTTAATGCTCAGGAATATTTAGATTTTTCTAATTCTGCTCCTTCAGAAAAAAGAGTTTTGCTAGTGCCTTTCGACCCAAGAATATATGTGAACGATGCTACAGCAATTATGTTAAAAAACGAAAGATCTAACCACGACGAGTTGATGCAATATTTTAGATATCAATTTAATCTTCAACTTCATAATGCACTAATGGATTCTTGTAGCGTTGTGAGTCTATTTTCAGACAATACCAGAATTGACCAAGAAGATATTAGTACTTTATATTCTTTAATTTCTTACGAATTAGTTTTAGCAACAAAAAATGCACCTGAAAATCCTGAAGAAAATAAGAAGAAATCTTTTTTTGCTAAGAAAAAAGAAGAAAAAGAACTACAACGAAGATTAGAAGAAACTAAAGACTATAATGCTAAAATACACAATGGCGAAATTGTAAGCAGACGACAAACAACCCAAGACATGAGCTTAAACATTGTGTTTCATCAACCCGAAGCACTTGAAGAAATAGCTACAAGACGAAATGTTGACCTATTTTTATTTATAAATCAATTCGAGATAGTTGGAAATTATGGAGACCCTTATTTGAGTGGAAATACTAAAGCTGAAAGAAACTTAAAAGTTCATTTTTCAATATATAACACTAAAGGGCAAATGATACATAATAGTTTTGGAATCACTAAATTACCTTTTAATTTAGACGACAAACAAACAGTTGTTGAATTATATTTTCCAGAAGTTATAAGACAAATAATGTATAATATACACTTTTAAAAATGAATACAAACTTCATATTTGCAACAAATAATCCAAACAAATTAAAAGAAGTAAGACATATTGCAAATAATAAATTCAATATTGTTGGAATTGACGAGTTTGGAATTACCGAAGAACTTCCCGAAACACAAAATACTCTAGAGGGTAATGCGCTTCAAAAAGCAAGATATTTGTATGAAAAAACTGGAAAAAATTGTTTCGCAGATGATACTGGTTTAGAAGTTGAAATCCTTAATGGAGCACCTGGAATTTTGTCTGCAAGATATGCAGGAGAAGAAAAATCATCTATTGACAACATCAGAAAATTACTTAAAGAATTAAAAAATTATGCAAATCGCTCGGCACAGTTTAGAACTGTAGTTGCTTTAATTTTAGACGGAAAAGAATATTTGTTTGAAGGAACAGTAAAAGGTGAAATTATTGATGAATTAAAAGGCGAAAATGGCTTTGGATACGATCCTGTTTTTGTGCCTTTAGGTTTTGAAAAAACTTTTGCAGAACTTCCGCTAAATATAAAAAATACAATTTCGCACAGAGCACAAGCTTTTGAAAAACTCTTTAATTTTTTAAAACATTATGAAGTAGATATAAAATAAATTCTTTGTTTTTATGTTTATAATAAAATAATACAATAGATAGTAATGAACAAAATAAATTATATACTAAGCATTTTTTGTTTGATGATTTTGTCATTTTTCTCTACCGCTCAAGTTGCTGTAGGACAATGGCGAGATCATTTACCCTATAATTACGGCACAAGCTTGGCTGTATCAGAAAATGAAATTTACATGAGTACTAATGTCGGACTAATGCGTTTTGATAAAAATACTAAAGAATTGGAAAAACTAAATAAAATAAACGGATTTAGTGATGCAGGAGTAAGTACAGTAAAATATAGCGAAAAATTCGACACTTTTATTATTGCATATACAAATGGAAATATTGACCTAGTAAAAGATAAAACAATTACTAATATAGGAGACTTAAAGCGTAAATTTATCAACGGAGATAAAACAATTTATGACATTAGTCTAAATGGAGATTATGCATATTTAGCTTGCGGTTTTGCAATTATTGAACTAGACCTAAAACGTAAAGAATTTAGAGGAACTTGGTATATAGGCGAAAATGGAGCTTATGTTAAAGTTAATGCCCTAGATAATGATGGAGAATACATTTACGCAGCTACAGATATAGGAATTTATAAAGGTAAATTTGATAATAAACTAGTTGATTTCTCAAATTGGGAAATAATTACCCAACAAAATTTGCCTAATGAATTTAAATGGCTCGAAAGGAAAGAATTTTCTAGTCTTACAATTTTTGATGGAAAAATTATTGCTAATTACCACAATTCTACACAAGACGATGCGGACACTTTAGTAGTTTACAACAACGGAAATTGGGAAAAACTTTACCCCGAAGAAAATATGTTTGAAGCTGTTACTTCTAGCCCCGAGCATTTAATTTTAATAAATCGTTATTGGATAAGACTTCTTGACAAAAATTTTGAAGAAGTTAAAACTGTTTGGCATTACACACTAAATGAACAATATAACCAAGCGCTTCCTGCTGATGCATTTTTAGAAAACGAAAAAATTTTATGGATAGCCGACAAACTAAATGGTTTGGTTAGGACACCTGAACCTTGGGATTATAAATCATACACAATTAACGGACCTGCAACTGAAAAAGTTTATGACTTTGCTGCTTCAGAATCTAAAATTATTGGCATTAATGGTGGAATGACTGCCGCATGGGGACCAAAATGGACACACGGAGTATTTTATGAATTTAAAGATGAATATTGGACTTCATCTTCAAGCAATCCCAACAATGGTTTAGCAGGAGTATTCGACTTAACTACAGTTACAGTAAATCCTAATGACCCTAGTAATATATTTTTTGGTTCCTGGATAAATGGTCTAGTAGAATACAGAAATAATACATTTTATAAAATTCATAATGACGAAAATAGTAGCTTACGACAAGCATTTGGGAATAGCGGATATATAAGAATCGGTGGAGCAGATTTTGATAGTGAAGGAAATCTTTGGGTAACAAATTCTCTAGCAACTCCTCAAATTCATGTTTTAGATAAAACTGGAAAATGGACAGGAATAAATTATAGCTCTACTATTAAAGACAGAAATATTGGCAATATTTTAATAACAAAAGATAATATAAAATGGGTTATTATTGGTAAATCTGGCGGGCTATTAGTTTTTGACGACAATGGAACACCCGATGTTAGAAGCGATGACAAAGTTAGACAGCTGAACATTCTAAATGAAAATGGAGAAATTATTAGTAACGATGTTTATTCCTTAGCCGAAGATAAAAACGGATATATTTGGGTAGGAACAGGTAAAGGCGTTGCTGTTTACTATAACCCAAAAGATGTTTTTAATTCTGATAAATTTACAGCAAGACAAATAAAAATTCCTAGAAATGACGGAACTGACAATGCAGATATTTTATTAGGAAATGATGTTGTTACAACAATAAATGTTGATGGCTCTAACAAAAAATGGTTTGGAACTCAATCTGGAGGGGTATATTACACAAGTGCTGACGGACTAGAAAAAATTTTACATTTCAATACAGAAAATTCACCTCTTATTTCAAATAATATTATTTGCACTGAAATAATTCCAAATACTGGAGAAGTATTTTTTGGAACTTCTAGTGGAATTATTTCATACAGAAATACAGCTACCGAAGGCGACGATGAATTCGATAAAGTTTACACTTTTCCAAATCCAGTAAGACCAGATTATAGAGGACCTATCACAATCACAGGATTAGTTGCTGGTTCTTATGTGAAAATTACTGACATTTCTGGAAATTTAGTATTCGAAACACGATCCGAAGGTGGACAAGCTATTTGGTATGGAGAAGACCACAGAGGAAACAGAGTGAGTACAGGCGTGTATTTAGTTTTTTCATCAAACGAAACAGGCTCTAAAAAAAATGTTACAAAAATTCTTTTTATAGGTGGAAATGAATAAAAATGCAAAAAACAGAAGCCATAGTTCTCAATAAAATTAAATACAGCGATAACTCTTTTATTGTAAATTTCATAAGCGAAGATTTAGGAAGATTTGCGGCTATGGTAAGAATTGCCAAATCTTCCAAATCTAATATAAAACAAGCGTCTTTTTTTCCCTTAAATATTATTGAAACCGAAATAAAACTTAAAACCAATAGCGAAATTCAAACTCTTAACTATTGTAACAATGTAGAAAACCTTCAAAATATTTTACTAGATATTAATAAATTAACAATAGCTCAATTTATTGCAGAAATTATTCTCAAAACTATAAAAGAAAAAGAAACAAATTCAAAAACATACAATTACATCAAAAATTTCACACTAAAATTAAATTCTATTTCTGCAGAAACCAATAATATACATTTACTATTTTTAAGAGATTTTGCTGCATTATCAGGATTTGAAATGTACAATAATTATTGTAAAAAAACACCATTCTTTAACATTAAAGAAGGCTTGTTTTCACCTGTATTTACAAGTAGCACAGAGTCGTTAGACTTATACGAAAGTCAAATCCTTTGCAATTTATTATCTGCCAAAAACACTAACGAGCTAATAAAACTTAATCCCAACAGCAAAAGGCTTTTAATAGAAAAAATTTTATTGTTTTACGAACATCATATCCCTAATTTTGGCAAAACTAAAAGCCTAAAAATTTTACAAGAAGTTTTTAATGATTAAAATCTATAAAAAAATATTTTTTTACATTAATCGAAAAAGTTGTATTTTAGTGTTTTTATTTTTGGGAATTATATAAAATGAAATCTTTTTTTAAAATCTTAATTTTAAGTTTAATTTTTATAATAGTTTACTCTAGCTCTGTATTTTCCCAAAACTCTCATGCAAGCTGGATAAATTACAATCAACAATATTTTAAAATTCAACTTGCCCAAGATGGACTACACCGTATTTCTTACACAAGTTTGTTACAAGCTGGAATACCTGTTGACAATATTGACCCAAGATGGATACAAATATTTTTTCATGGCGAGGAACAATATATTTACATTCATGGCGAAGGAACATCTGGAATTTTTGACCCAAATGGATATATAGAATTTTACGGACAAAAAAATAAATCAGAATTAGACCTCGAATTTTATGACGATCCCAACAATTGCGTTAATCCAGACTACAGTATGCATAATGACACTTCAGCATATTTTTTAACTTGGAATTTTTCTACAAATAATCGTAGATTCACAAATGTTTCTAACGCTAATTTCGAAAATTACACAGCTTATGCTCAAGATTATTGCTACAGAAACATTAGAAATAATTACACCTCAAAGTTTTACTGGGGTTCTACACAAAATGTTTTTTCTAAAGGCGAAGGCTGGTTCGACAATGCTGTTATAAACGAAGAAACTCCTAGAACCAAAAGCATAAGTATTCCAAATTTTTATTCGGGAAATGCAAATACTTATTTTGAAATTGCCGTAGCAGGAGTGCCAGCAAGTTCGGTTGTTTCTATCGTTCATCATCACCTAAAAGTTGAATTTCTAAACGAAACAAGAATAGACGAAACCTACACAGGATATGAGTTTGTTAGAAAAAACATTGTGCTAAGCTCATCTATGCTTACAAATACTATTAATTTTAAATTTACTGCAAATGACGAAACACAACCCGACATCGCCGACAGAAATGCCGTATCTTACATAAACATAAAATATCCACATACTTGGGATTTTGAAAACAAAAATTATTTTGAATTTTATTTACCTAAAAATAATGCCTCCGAAAAAGATTATTTAGAAATTACAAACTTCAATACTTCATCGCCTATAATTTTATACGACCTAACAAATAAAGAAAGAATTAGCCTTGTAAATAGTGAAGGCATTTTAAAAACACTTGTAAACAACAATAATTCAGAAAGATTTTTAGTCTTAACAAATACTGATGGTGTAAAGTCTGTAAACAAAATTTCAAAAATTGGAAATAACAATAAATTTATTGATTACGAAACACAATATAAAAATGCAAATTATATAATAATCACTCATTCCTCATTATGGACACAAGCTCAACAATACGCAAACTACAGAACTTCAACAGGATATGATGTAGCTTTAATTGATATAGACCAATTATACAATCAATATGCTTGGGGAGTAGAAAAACATCCTGCCGCAATTAGAAATTTTCTTAAAACTTTGTTTAATTATTCCGAAATGGAAAGATATGTGTTTTTGCTTGGAAAATCAATACACACACGACTAACTCGCAATTCACCCAACATTTATAAAGAATGTCTAGTACCATCAGCAGGAAATCCTGCTAGCGACAATATTTTTACTATAAACTTTAAAGATAACAACTACTATCCAATATATCCTATAGGAAGACTCTCAGCTTACAATCAAGAAGCTATTGCTGAATATTTAAAAAAAGTAATGCAATACGAAACTGCTCCATCCGAAGAATGGATGAAAACCATATTACATTTTGGAGGTGGTTTAAATGCAACTGAACAAGCAAATTTTGCATCATATTTGAATAATTACAAAAATATTATCGAAGACACGCTATATGGTGGAAGAGTAAGTACTTTTTTAAAAAATTCTTCAGAACCAATACAAATAACTCAATCAGACTCTATTACAAATTTAATAAATAATGGTGCTAGTATTCTAACATTTTTTGGACATGCTCACGCTGGCGGTTTTGACCAAAATATTGACCTACCTCAAAATTATAACAACACAGGAAAATACCCATTTATTTTTGCAAACTCTTGCTTTGCTGGCGACATACATCTTAGATATCAAGGCAGTATTAGCGAAGTATGGATAAAAGAAAAACAAAAAGGTGCAATAGCGTTTCTTGCTTCAATAGGTGACGGTATTGCTTCATATTTGAATATTTATGCTACAGAATTATATAAAAATATTGCTTATAAAAATTACAACAAACCTATTGGAGTGCAAATTAAAAATACAATTAAAAACATTATTCAAGCCTATCCACAAAACACATATGTTGAAGTTACATGCCACGAAACCGCCCTACACGGCGACCCTGCCTTAGTAATAAACTCTCACAAAAAACCAGATTTAACAATTTCAGAAGACCTAATAAAATTCATTCCTCAAGAAATTACAACTGTTGCCGATAGTTTTCAAATAAGAATTGTTGTTAAAAACATTGGCAGAGCCACTGCCGACACATTTTTACTTTCTATAAATAGAACTTTGCCAAATGGAAGTATTAGTGAGTATAACATTCCAGTATATGGTTGCAATTACAAAGATACTGTATATTTCAATTTGCCTGTTGATAGATTAAATGGACCTGGACTAAACAAACTTCATCTTTTTGTTGATGCTGGAAATGAAATTGATGAATTAAATGAAAATAATAATCAAGCAAATATTGATTTTCTAATAAAATCTGCTGATTTATTTCCTATTTATCCATACAAATATTCTATTATTCCTTCAAAAAATGCAAGCCTAATTGCTTCAACAGGCGACCCTTTTTTAAATCCAAGAAATTATATCTTCCAAATAGATAGTACAGACTTGTTTAACAGTCCAATTCTTCAAACAAAAATAACCAACTCTACAGGAGGAATTGTAAAATGGGATTTGCCTTTCGACCTTGTAGAAAATAGAGTTTACTTTTGGCGAATTGCTTACGAACACACCAATCCTGATAGTATTTTCTGGAAAGAATCGTCTTTCGTATATATACAAGGCGAAGAAGGATGGTCGCAAGCTCATTTTTTCCAATATAAAGAAAATGATTTCACGTTTTTAAATTATGATCGCCCTGCACGAAAATTTAATTATGTAAATTATCCAAAAAAACTACATTGCCACAATCAAGGAAATTATGGCGAAAATAATTATACTATTGTTAGATGGACACTCGACAACTCCTATAACAATGGATTAGGTGCTAATGGAAATTGTGGTACAACTGCTGCAATGTTAGTAGTTGTAATCGACCCTGAAACAATCCTAGCATGGTCCTCTGACTATCAAAATTTTGGACATAGAAATTACCCAAAATGCTTTTCAAGCCCACAAGAAAATTATTATTTTTCTTTTAGCACTAACCAAGTTAGCTTAGATTCTATGAATAACATGATAAGAAATCATGTGCCAGACGGACATTATTTACTTATATATTCATGGGGAAATGGAAATTTTTCTAATTGGTCGCCTCAACTAAAACAAACATTTTATGATTTAGGATCTTTGCAAATCGACAATGTGCCAAACGGACATCCATACATATTTTTTACAAAAAAAGGCACTGTCTCGTCAACTATAGAAACTTATGGAACTTCACCCACTGATAAAATTGATTTATACGTGGACTTATACAGAGATTTTGATAACGGTAGCATGAAAAGCGTAAAAATTGGTCCAGCAGCAGAATGGAAATCTTTGAATTGGGATTATTTTACTCTCGAAAGTCCTAATCAAGACTCTATAAATATAAAAGTGTTTGGAATTGATAATTTTGGTAACGAAACTCAAGTAATGTCGCCAATTGGCACTAATAATTTAGAAATTTTCCAACTTCAAGATTCTATAAATTATCAAACTTTTCCAAACTTAAAATTAGAATTTTACAGTAAAGACAAAACAAACAAAACTTCGGCTCAACTTAATAAATGGCAATTAAAATTTAAAGGTGTTCCAGAAACTGCAATAGACCCAAAATCAGGATTTTACTTCTGTTGTGATACAATTCAAGAAGGAGATGATTTTTATTTTTCTATTGCAACAAAAAACATTAGCGATTTAGACATGGATTCGCTTGATGTATTTTATTGGGTCAAAAACTCTGATAATGAGACAGTTCTAACAAAAAGAAAAAGACTTAGACCCCACCCTGCTGGAGATATTTTAAAAGATACTATTAGTTTTTCAAGCATGGGAATGAAAGGAATATACTCAATTTGGGTAGAATTTAATCCTATAAATCCACAAACAGGAATTTATTACCAAGCAGAACAACATCATTTTAACAATATTGCAAATAAATATTTCTATGTGCAAAGCGATATTACAAATCCACTTTTAGATGTAAGTTTCGATGGTAGATATATTATGAATGGAGAAATTATTTCGGCAAAACCTGAAATATTGATAAAACTCAAAGATGAAAATAAATACTTAGCATTAAACGACACTTCGTTATTTAGAATTTACCTAAGCGATTTAACAACAGGAACTGAAAAACGAGTTTATTTTGGCTTACAAGAAAATCCTGAAGAAACTATTGAATGGACACCAGCAGCTTTGCCAGATAATTCTTGCAAAATATTGTACAAACCAATTTTCAAAAAAGATGGAATGTATAGGCTTAAAGTTCAAGCTGTTGACGTATCGGGGAACGAGTCTGGAGAAAATGATTATAGTATAGATTTTGAAATAATAAACAAAGCAACAATAAGTCGCTTGCTAAATTATCCAAATCCATTTTCTACTTCAACACGTTTTGTGTTCGAACTTACAGGTAGCGAAATTCCAGACGAATTAAGAATTGATATTTTTACAGTTACAGGCACGCTTGTAAAAACAATATTTTTAGACGAATTTGGAAGTATTCGTATCGGGAAAAACATTAGCGAATACGCCTGGGACGGAAAAGATATGTATGGCGACCAGCTTGCAAATGGAGTTTACTTTTATCAAGTAAGCATTAAAATAAATGGAAAAGAAATTGAGTTAAGAGAAACAGAAGCCGACAAATATTTTAAGAAAGAAATTGGGAAAATGTATTTGTTGAGATAAATAATTTAAGAACAAAAAACAATGAATTTTATAGACCTACGAGTAGCCAAACCATTATTAAACGCATTAGAAGATTTAGAATATGTTTACCCCACTCCTATTCAGCAAAAATGCTTTAGACGAATTACTTCTGGAGTTGATGT
>Ga0208694_1002151_pt1 | contig 21522 bp, 8 predicted proteins | sample AD_UKC078_MetaG_FD_184442 | JGI IMG/M metagenome (GOLD analysis project Ga0208694, IMG submission 184442) | Active sludge microbial communities of municipal wastewater-treating anaerobic digesters from USA - AD_UKC078_MetaG (SPAdes) (version 2) | ecosystem: Engineered > Bioreactor > Anaerobic >...
GGCGGTTGGCCTCGGCATCGTTGACAAACGCAAGCGCGGCGGGATCAAAGGTGAGTTCGCGCTTCAAGTGATAAGCGATCGTGGCGGCATGGCAGGCAACGTGCGTGATGTGCAGCGCGTCGGCCGGTGCGGTCGGCGTTTGGCGCGACCTGACGCAGGCGATGAACTCGGCCGGATGGGCCACCGGACGCATCCAGCTTTCGGATTGGATGGCGCGGGTGTCCAGCAGGGTTGGCGAGGAGACTTGGATGTCACCCGAGTCGTCAGTCTCGACCCAACCCTCATCGCCCTCGAAGCGCACGGCGCACGAGTTACGGAAACCTTTCTGACGCATCACCACCTGGATGCCGTCGGCATACCAGGCATGTACGGTGGTGTCGTCAATCGGCTTGTAGCGGACCGGCGTGGTGTGTTCGCGGTTGAGCGCCATCTGGCAGAGGTCGAGGGTATGGCTGCCCCATTCGGTGAGCTCGCCGTGGTAGTCGTATTCGCCGCCCCAGTGCTTGAGGTAAGCGTTGTTGTAGGGGCGCCAAGGGGCAGGGCCGAGCCACATGTCCCAGTCGATCTCGTCGACCGGCGGCATTTTCTCTTCGGGCAGAAAGTGGTTGGTCGCCGAGCGTCCCATACCCGCTGCCATACCGGCGTGTAACGTGTGGATGCGTCCGAGGCGTCCGCTCTTGACCAGTGACATGGCGGTCATGAAATTGCCGACGGTGCGGCGCTGTACTCCGCCTTGATACACGCGGTGGTAGCGCGCGGCTGCCTTCACGACGGCCTCGCCCTCGTGGATGGAGAGCGAGATCGGCTTTTCGCAGTAGACGTCCTTACCGGCCTGCATGGAGCAGATCGCGAGGCGCGCATGCCAGCGGTCACCGGTCGCGATGTAGAGGGCGTCGATGTCCTTACGTGCGAGAAGATCACGGAAGTCGCGGTAGGCCGTGCAGTCTGTGTTGCCGTTAAAGGTGTCGACCGTGGCCTTGGCGCGTTCGCGCCGTTCGCGCACCGCATCGCAGACCGCAAGCATACGGGTGCCGGGCTGGTTCAGGAAAACCGGCAGCATTTGCTTGGTACGGCTGCCGCAGCCGATGACACCCATCGTGACGGTGGCCGACGGTGCAGTCGGATTTGCACGCGCGACAGCGGTGCCGGCGACGGTGGTGAACGCAGCGGCGCGTAACAAAAATCCGCGCCGGTTGATTGAAGAACGCAACATACAGAATCTCCCTTTGTGAAAACAGTATAGAGGAGATGGGACTCAGGGTCTAATAAAACAACGATCGAAATGTGTATCCGTCCGAATGGCGCCTAAAATCGACAGCCGAGCCCAAGTCCGAAAATCGGATACGTTGTCTTGGCCATTGGCACATCTCTTGCGTTGATGAGTTCGCGCGCCTGCTTGTTGTAAAGCACATAGTGCCGATAACGCCCCCAGAGGTACCAGCTCTCTGTAAACCGCCATTCCGTCAACACCCCCATTACCGCAAACATAAACGAACCGCCAAGAAAATGATGATCCGGGCCCTTGCCGTAGTTGCTTCTAAACCTGTTGACGTCACCCCATGTCGTTTCGGCATACGGCGTGACCGTGAATGAGTCCGCCGGCTTGAAAGGTTTCCGCAAGCCGAAACACATACGCCCATTGGTGGTCGGTGTGACGCATCCAAGGCCGATCCAATACGGTGTAACCCATGGATTGTGCCAATACTGACGGGCATACCAGGCAATGGGCGTGCGCGGCTTCTCTTCATAGCCCCCATACCAATCCCATAGAATACCGCCGTCTGTAGACACCTTCAACGTCTCTGCAAGTTTGACGTCATACCCATACAGCAGTGTCCCCTCATAAATATAGAAAGCGCGGCGATGTTTATGATCCGTTTGATCGTTCAGCGCACTGCATATCCAAGCACTGCTGGAGAGGCGACCGTAATTCCGCGACTGCACCGTAAGAGACGCGTATTGTTCCGCCACGGGACGTGTATAGGTGAGCGACCCGCCGGAAGAGAGATAGGCGGATTCAAAATACGCCCTTACATTGACGTGAACGTCAAACTCTTCCGCATGAACATTCGACGTAAACGTGACGAGAACCGCTCCGTAAACAGCGACGCCTAGCCAACGACGGCCCATATTGATCTTCTGTGTCGCACAGGAAATCACTCCCGAAAGTCCGCTTAAAAAACGTTGGCCCCGGAGCCGTCCGCCTCTAACCTACAGGCGCATGAAAAAACCAAGACGCTTAACCGCGCGACTTCGGAACCATCGAGACACCATACACCACCCTGCGGCAGAATGCAAACGGCAGTTGAACAGGCAGAATTCGAGAGCAAAATGTGCCCCGTCGAAGCACACCGCCTGCAGCGAGAGTCCCGCCGTGTCGTTGTTGACCGTGATCGGCGTATCGCCCGGGTTTCGGATGATCACGACATTGCCGCTCATCGGCTTCGCGTTACCCTGCCAATTCGCCGGATTGGACCAGTTGCCATTGCCAGACGTCCACACGCGCGTTTCGGCGAACAGCGAACACGCCAAAAGCGCCGCGCTGTCACATGCCACTGTGCGCTACAACGACGCACTCGTGTTGCGCTCGTATCGATGACGCACGTGCTCATCTATAATCCGTAATGTCTTTGAACAGGCCTTCGCTATACTCGTAAAACCGGATTTGGATTCGAGGGGGATTCTTCTTCGGATCAGCCCTCCAGCCATGCATGTTTCCCCCCATGGCATTCACCGTAAAGAACACCGGGATTTCACGCCTGGAAACGCTTTTCGGCACAAGACCAAACCCTTCACTCAGACACAACCCGGAGTGTTTGCGGAGGGTTCCGATCATCTTTAAATCGAATGTCACACGTGACGATCCTCCATAATGACCGAGGATGATTTCCTTCCCATCCGTACCCATTGTCTGAACGCCATATACGACTGAATACCCCAATTGCAGCGTCTTTTCCTCCTTTGGATTCAGATTCAAGTCAAATGTGCGAATGCAGCAATTGCTGTGCGCGACTTTACCGAATCGATCTGGGCCCGCATACAATGTGTCACCTACGACCAACGCACCGTCGAGGGAGTCGTCGACCGCACGTTCGTATAACGGATCCAAATCTTCGTTCCAGACACGTATGAGGCCTTTGCTGCCATATTTTTTGCGAATCTCTTTTCCCCGGAGTGCAAAGGCTCCGAATATCTTTCCGTCCGCATAAGCGATGTCCCCAAGATGCGCCGGGACGGTGATGTGCTTTTTGTGAACCCCGTTCCAGTCAAAGCTGTCAATGCCCAATTGATGGCTCAGGTAAAACCCCTTCTCGGAGCAGCAAGCACCTTGGATGTGCCCCGACTCGATCAGGCAGTCCAGATCATGGGGATGCGTCTCGATCACGGGTAACTTCTCTCCGGCCCGGACAGTCAGTCCAAGCAAAAAGAGGATGAGACAACCCTGTAACACGGTTCTGCTGTTCATGAATACCCCCTACCCGCTTCCAGATATCATGTAAAACGGATGTGCCATAATCTTTCAGCCCTATTTAAAAATAATCACGCTCATTACCATTCAGACAAGACACTGCCATCCATAGGGTAAATCGGAAACACATCCGTTTACATAATCCGCAACCATTATGCGGGGAGAGGGCAAAAAGAGTCAACCCCTGAAGTCCGCGAAAACGTTTAGGATTGGGTTGGGGCTGAAATGGACTTTTTCTGGTTTCTGGAATGTGTTACAGTTTTTTCAATTTGGGTAAACCAGTTGTGTGAAAGAAAGGAATGAACGTTCCAATGAAGAATTCTTGTTTCTCATTCGCGTGTTGCTGCGTTACCTGTCGAGGGGTGCGGGCGGCGGTCATCGTATGGATGTCGCTTGTGGCGACCGTGACAGTCCACGCGTCCGCCTTCGAAAACATCCTGCATAACCCCGAACTGCGCCGCGATAAAAGCGGATATGCCTTTGACTGGAATTTCACCTACGAAGGCTTGGAGGATTCGCTGCGGTTCGGAGATGAAGACGGAATCGGTACAGCCACGCTGCTACCCAGCAAGTTGAGCACGTGCGGGGTGCGTCAGGTCGACATACGTCTCAAATGCGGCGGGAAATACAAAATCGGCGCTCTGGTACGCACGAAGAACTGCACGTGCACGCAGGGCGGGATCATCATCTATAATCGGGCATGGGTGAAGTCGGAAGGCGTCAGACCCTTCCCGCGAGATACAGACGGAAAATGGGTACGGCTCGAGAAAGAGATCACGGCCCCCGAGTCCCGCGGCGGAATGTACGTGTTCACGGTTTACGCTTCAAATCTGACCGAAGGAGAAATCTCTTTCCGTGAACCCTATCTCATCGCGCTTGATGCCGAGTCCGACGCGGAAGTGGTGCGCCCCCCTAAGCTTTCCGAACTCAGGGCGATCACGCCGATTACACCGCTTCTCGGGAAGTTGCCGGAAGGCGACGCGACCGTCACGTTCTCCTTCCTCGACGAAATCGAAAAGGATGTCTGCAAGGTCGCGCTTAAAACGGAAGGCGACGGCGATTTCTGCGAAATCGGCAGTTTCCCGATCATCGGCGGGCTCATCAAGGCAAAGCTCCCCGACCTCAAACCCGGTCGCGGCTCCATCCGGGTCGCGGTTTGCGACAAGTCGGGCGTGGAGGTGGCCGCGAACGAATATCCGGTTCGCGTGTTGGCACGGGCGGAAACTCCGCCTGAGGGGCGCAGACTTAACGAGCTTGTAACCCGCATCCTGACTGCGGAGTCGAAAGACGGGGAATTCCGTTTTCAGGCTCCGCGCGACGGATGGATCTGGATCTCGCTCGAGCGCGGCAACGAGGGAACGACAGTGACGCTTGATGACGGGACAGAGCCGGTCATTATCCACCGCGAAAACGAACGCTACGAAACCATGCGTCACGTGAAGAGCGGCGAACATGTCCTCAGCGTCAAAGGTGCGACAGGCGGAAGCCTCGTCGTGAATTCGATTCCGATGATCGCGGGATTTACCGTGCCGATCCGATTCTTCAAGGATTATTACGAGGTTTTCGGCGGCAAATTCTGCCGCGAGCGGATTTTTCCCGTGATCAACACCTTCAGCATAGGCTATCCACTGAGGGTAATCGGCGAGGATGAACTCGCCGACCTCAAATCGCGCGGCAAGGAGCTGCTCGGACAGATCTGCCCCTGGAACCCGAAGCAACATCCCGAATGCGACGGAACCCGTACCGAACCCGCAGATCATCTCACGAAGCGGATGAGAAACAGCAATGGGATGACATCGCCGGAAATGAGCGGCACGACTTTCGACGAGATCTACGCGGACGACGTCCTGCCGAAACTTGTGTTTTCGGAAGTGCTCAGGAATCTCGCGACCGCGCAGCGTCCGGTCTACATCTGGAGCGCTGGCTATACCTACGCCTTTAATGCGCTTAACCGTGAGTTCCTGTCAGCCGTAGCCAATGCCTGCGACGGTAACGGCAAGCTCAATTTCGAGTGTTATCCCTGGACGAAACCGACCGAAGCGGAGGCTGTGGCACATATCGAGGAAATGCTGGTCGATTCGATGATCCGCGCCAACCGGCTGATGCCCGGATACGTGAATTCTTCCTGTTATCATCTGGGAGCGTACTCTCTCCCCGGCCGCATGAGCTACGATCATTATTTCTATGCCGATTACCGCTGGCTCGTCGACCGCTACTGGCGGACGCTGGCGACGAATCCGCTTTTCCGCGGTCTCGCCGGTATCGGGCTCTACGCTTATATTTACGCGTCTGAGGAGGATGTCCGCTGGCTGCTCGCGACTATCCGCCACTACGCGATCGAGGGGCGTACCGATTCGCTGGCTGATCGCTATGGCTTTGGCTATATCCTTCCGCATCTCAAGAACGCCGATTTCGCGTCCGGACTCGACGGCTGGCGCGTTTCCGAAGGTGAACCGGGTTGTGTGATCGCCTGTCAGCGCAAGAACTTTGCCCGTGGCGTGCTCAGATACCACGATTCCAAGGGGGAGTCGACGTGCGTGCTGAAACGCTCGGCGAAGGAGGCGAACACGATCGCACGGGAGATCGAGAATCTCGTTCCCGGCAGGCTTTATACACTCAGGTACGCCGTCCACAACACGAACGGCGTGTTCGATGTCGCGGTGACACTCTCGGGAGCAACGGATGTAACTGCGACGACAGAAGTGGCGGCGAACGGTCAGACCTCAGTCGTGACGAAGGATCTTGATGTGCGTACCCTCGTCTTCCGTGCCGAGCATGAGAAGGCGACGTTCTCGCTTACCGACTGGCTCGACGAGAAGGTACCGAAACGCGGTATCGGCGAGGAGACGCTGTTCGGCGCCATCCGTGTCAGACCGTATTACGAATGAATTCAAGCCAAAAGGAGCAGTTGAACGGGTAGAATTCTGGCAAAGCTCCGTAAACATTGGGTTTTGTCGCGGTCCCCGCCGCACCGTATTGAGATGCGGGCGGAGCCCGCAATCTCAAAGGCTGTGAGACTGTGAGGTGGTGGTATTCCGTGGTTAAATGATCGATCCCGATCCCGATAGCGATCCCGACCCCGATTTGGATGAAACCTTGAAACCCTGAAACCATGAAACCAGAAACCCGATCCCGATTCCGATAGCGATCCCGACCCCGATTTGGATGAAACCAAAGAAAGGTGAAGGTTCAACTGCTCTTTTTAGGTTTAAGCCACAAACAGGAATGCGAATACCTGTCTTTTTACTCTCGCGGTTGCGAACCACTACCTGACCGTAAAATCATCGTGGGCCAGAGATAGGGCTTGCGGTCACAGGTGGCTCCAGATTCCACGGCGAAGGACAACCCCCGTTCAACGCGTTCGTCTGGTTTCACGTAATCATGAAGGTAAAGCCCCAAACCCGCCACCGTGCCCGGCTTGAGGTCGACAGGCGCCATGTAGCGCTTCGCAATCGCGATCTCGTACACGTAACCCTGCGCCGTGCGCGTGAACGTGTGCTGCATCTTTGTGCGGATATCCTCGTCCGTGGCCGACTGTGTGCCTTGCGCGAGCTGCCAGTTCACCGCCCTTTGCCGCCAGCAATGTCCCTGCGCGAAGTCGTAACGCATGTCGTTCTCGTCGTAATCTTTTTCGCCTTGGCTGCGGGCATCGGCGAAACCGTCAAAGAACACCTCCAGGCACCCGTCGTAGGCATACAGGTGCTGCGGCCTGAACGGCTGCTGCGACTCGGCGAGCGGGACGAACGCGGGATCCTCCACGTCTACGCGCAGGAAGAAGAAGTCGGCGTTGTACGCCGCCTTGAACGCGGCCTTCATCGCGACGGGCCTGCCGTCTTCCGCGCGCACCTCGTTCACAAGGGGGATCGCGCGGACAGACGCCCAGTCAGGCACCGCGCCGCACTCGTCCACGTAGAACCACTGCGCGCGCCAGGGCTTGGAGAGCGTGGAGATGTGCCCTTCCCATGTGTAGAGCGTCATCGCCTGCGGGTCGGGCGTTTCGACAATCGGGAAGACCTCCGTGCCTCGGGCGGGGATCGCGTAGGGCAGGCTGCGCCCGTTCACGGTGAGCTCGCCCTCCTGCGTCTTCTTGGTGACGTTGTCCACGACAAGCGACAGGACGCCCCTCTCGTCGGGGCGCACGTCCACGACGAGGGCCGTGGCGGGATCGTCAGAGGCGGCATCCTCCAGCGCCTGCAGCAGCGCCGCTGCATCGCGGCCCGCAAGGAAGAGCGGCGCAGGCGTGAGCGGAATCTCGTACCGCCCGTCCACCGGTTTCGGCAGGGCGCGGCGGTTGCCGTTCATGTCGTAGGCGGCCGTGCCGGCCGGCAAGGCCATCTGTACGACAGGGCCTTTGCGACGACCGAGTTCGGCGTCATGGTTTGTGGTCCACACGGCGAGGATCGCCTGCGTGGAACCGTCCTCCCGCTTCTGGTTGAAGCAATACCCGCGCACGTCGCCGAACGGCTGCGCGTCGCCCGCCCAGCGCGGATCGGGCAGCAGGCGCGCCAGAGTGTTGGGCACCTTGCTCCAGCCCCAGGGAGAGAAGGCGAGGTCAAACACCGGCGCACTCTGCCACGGATGCGCCATGCGCACTTTCGGCCAGAACTTGAGCGCAATGAGGTAGAGGCGCATCAAACTCGCCGCGTGCGTGAACTCGCGCACGCCCGCGGCAAGCGAGGGCATCTGCTGGCCGCGGAAACGGTCGCCCCAGCCGTGTGCGCCCCATTCGGGGATGTTCATCGGCAACATGTTGAAGCATTCGGTGAAATAAACGGGGACATCCGGCGCGTAGCCGTAATGGGCCATGCGCGCGATCAGGTGCTGCGTCTCAACGTCGGCGTCGCGCGGCCCCAAAATGCCACCGTCGATATTGGAGTAGGGGTGGATCGAGACGGCGGAATACGAAAAACCGTGCTTTTGGGCCGTTTCGAGATAGCCGTCGATCACATCGTAGTTGCGCCCGCGGAAGTAATGGCTCGTGCCGTGCGTGGGCGTGAAGCCGAGTTTCAGCCCGCGCTCATCGAACGCGCGTTTCGCGCCTTTCCACACGGCATACTGCAGCTTGAAGTATTCATCGAAACCGATGCGGCGGGCGCAGTCTTCATCCTCGTTCCAGTACGTCCACACGAGGTCGTTCGTGGCGCAGTTTTTCGCAAGTTCGTAAGCGCATGACTCCAGGGCGGCCTGTACCTCTGGCGTGGCTTTTTCGATGTACCGGAACGGGCTGAAGCTTTTCTTCTCCGCCAGTTCGGGATGCGCCGCGAGAGCCGCCGCGCGCAAGACGGCGTTCGTCTGCGTGAGGCGTTCATACGCAACGGGATGCACGATGTTCTGGATGTCATAATCGCGGAAGAAGTGCGCCGCCGTGGATGTCGTGAGCGTGTCGTTGCCGACGCCGTTGACCGAACCGAATCCCCACTCGACGAATTTCTTTGCCATGTGCGGCGTACGGGCGTGCTTGCCGAACCACATGTGCGAGCAGAAGAACCGCTTCGTGGCGTGCGTGGCGTTGCAGGGAACCATTATCGAAAAACGTTCGTAGTCCGTCCATGCGCAGCCATCCGGTAAACGGAAATCGTAGCGCACGGTGAAGACGCCCTCGCCGAGTCTTTCAGGCGGCAAGACGAACGGCATCTCAGCGCGGCCTGCGGCGTCGAGCGCGGCGGACAGATGCTCGTCCACGCACGTTTCATGATAGACGTTCGCCACACGAACGCGCACGTCGAACGGCAGCCCGGCGGTGCCGACGAACGAGAGGTGCCCGGCGTAGTCTTCACCCGGCACAAGGTCGTTGTCAGGGTCGGACGTGATGAGGTGCGCGATGACGGGGTCATCCACGTTTGCCGTCGCCTCGACGCCCGCCTCCACCTGGATGCCGTCCACGAAGACGTTCGCGCCGCCCAGCTGCAGGTAGATGCCGCTGGAATCGGGCGAAAACGTGTATTCCACGCGCTTCCAGCCCTCCTCGGGCTTGATGTTCCAATGGCAGCGCAGCTTTTCCGGGTCGGGTAGGAACTTCATGAACGCACGGTTGCCGCGCATCGCCACGGATTTGGGCCACAGCGAGAGGTATCCGTTCTTTTCGCCGCGCACTTTGAACCAGACGCTCACCGTGTAGCGCTTGCCCGCCTCCAACGGCAGCGCCGCCGAGCAAATCCCGCACATGCGCGGCTGCGATGCGTTGAGTTCCATCATCTTCGCGCCGAACAGGCCGCCGCCCACCACGGCGTACTTCTCCCTGTCGCCCTCGGCCGGCGGGTCCCAGACGGACCCGCCGTCCTCCCAGCGCCAGTGCTTGAGTCCCTGCTCGAAGGAGCCGTTCACCAGCAGGTTGCGCGTGGGCCGCGGCGGCACGTGCAAGGCGTCGGACGCCCAGAAATCGATGCCCCCCACGGGCGGCTCGGCGGCGTGCTTCGCCACGGAGGACATGCAGAGGTCGATCACGATGCGTCCCTTCACAGGACGCGTCCGCGCCGGATCGGCGCTGAAGTGACTCAGCCCCACGACCGGGAACACGCCGCGCCGATAGGTGTCCCATGTAGGCCCTGTCCGATGCAGCATGTGGTACCAAGGACCGGACGCCAAAGCGTTCGTGGGGAAAAAGATCTCGAAATGCAGCTCTTCGTTGTCAGGCTCGTGAAAGAAACGCACATCGCCCGCATGCTTACCGCCTGTCTGGAGGTGGTGCTTTTCAGGATTTTTCTGCATGAGGGGGGTGAAGGCCGCGATGTCGATGGGCTGGAACGGCACATCGCCCGCGCCGAAGACGTTCTTCGTCACGTCGCCGCCGTAGTTGATGTTGCACCAGGTGTAGCTGTGGAACTTTTGGCCGATCCGGTTCGCCTTCTCCTGCGGCACGCCGAAGTCGTAGTCCACGTTCACCTTGGAATCGGCCGCGCCGGAGACACGGTAGGAGAAGACGGCCGTCTCTCCGTCCGTGCCCGGCACGTTGTATTCGCGGCGCCATGTGGCGGTTCCGGCGGCACGGTCGACCGTGAGTTCGTCGGGGCGATCGGTCTTGACGCTCGCGGCGGGGCCCAGGTTGAGAACGAGCCAGTGCCGCGTACCCAGATAGACGACGAGCCGCCCGAAAAGCATGGGCTCGTTGCAGTTCACCTTGGCGTCCTCACCGCTCACCATCACACGCTTGTCGCCTGCATGGAAGTTGACCACATCCAAAGCCTTGCCGCGGTCAGTGCCGACGGTCGCGGTCATCACCACCTGCTGGCGCACGGCGCCTTCGCGCGCGAACGGTGTCCACGTCACGGGCAGCGGCGCACAGCCCGCAGGTTCAGACTGTTCGGCAAACGCCAAAACGCCGACACCGATCAACGCCATTATGAAAAACGACTTCTTCGGGTAGTGTCTCATTTCAAGGACATAATTAGACCACACGAGAGGATTGCTTCCAGGCGCAAAGACATCCCGCCATCCTCACACCCGTCCATGTCTCAAAACATGACCCTCTCACCTTCATGCGCTACCTTCTGGAGGGATGTTCACCCTCCTTTTTTCCTTCTCGTTCCTGCCCACCTGCACCCGCGGCGCATGACCGAAGCCCGGTAGCCTGTCGCCATTCGTAACAATAGCATACCGTACCCATGGCACAAAAGAAGCAATGAAAAAAGAAATGTAAAATTGTTGTATTGTCCGTAACTGTGAAGATTGACAGGGCATACGGGAATGTGGGAAGCTATCGACAACACGAAAATGGTGCTGGACACTTAGATGCCTTCATGAGGACGAAAAAGGATAGCGGGCGCGGGCGCATGGAAGATGAGGACTTGGCTATCATCTACATTGACGAGCCGGGGTGCCGTGTCCTCGATCTGGCCAAAGCCGGGCTACGCGAAGTCCCGATGCTTAACTTCAGCCGTCGCCGCCATTTTCGCGGGCCGACCAGCCCCCACCGCCACGCTGGCTGTCTGGAGGTCGGTATCTGCCTGCGCGGCGCACTCACCCTCCTGAACAACAATCGAGAGTATCGGGTCATGCCGGGCGATCTCTTCCTCAACAAGCCGTCTGGAAAAATCAAAACGCCTCCTGACCGAATCCGACACGCCGGTCAGCAAGCTGGCCCACGACCTTGGATTCTGTGCCTCGCAACATTTCTCCAGCCACTTCAAGCGCGCTTATGGCATCACCCCTAACGCCTGGCGCAAGCAGCAGGCACTCGGTCGGGGTCATAAAAAGCGTCATAAAAAATGACGAATTCCTTTGCTCCAGATCGCAATGACCGGTGTCGCAATCCACAACCCTCGCATACGTCACATTTCTTTCTGATTGCCGAACAGCGTCACACGCCAGGGCGTAACGACTTCACCGACCGTCTTCCAACCGCGCGGATAATCCGGGAATACAAGCCCTGTCACCGGGCCACGTTCCTGCAACCGAAACCTCGGCATGTCACCGCGATTCGCATCGCAAACCACGACCTGTAGTCCGTCTTGATCATCCCATGGGCCGTTTTCGAGATACTGCCAGCGAGCTCCTTTCGTTGGCTGGACACGCCGCCGGTACAAGAGTTTCCCGCCCGTCACGTTCCAGGCCGCCATTTCGCCGTAGACGGTACGCACACCGGCTCCGGGGACACGCCAGCGGAACGCGATACCGCCGTCAAACGCACGGATCTCAAACGTCGCCGTCTCGCGCCCGGAGATCAGGTCCTTCATCGGAACGACGGCCTCCTCGTATCCGCGGGCTTTCTGCGGATGCACGAAGTCCGAATCATCCCGCAGCTCATCCGTCGGCGCATCCTTGGCCGTGCTGAATTTTGCCGCGCACGGCACGATAAGCTTCCCGAAATCACGGTACCCCACGGTGACCCCAAGCGATGATCGGTCGATGATCCGTGCGCCATCATAATCGGCGGTCCACGAGAAACGACCTGCCGTGTCGAGAAAAAACTCGGCTTTCGTCCGTCCGTCAGGACTCTTGACACCGATGCGGGCGGCATCGGCAAAACCAATCGGTTGCGGCGCAACCGAGAGCCGCACCGCATTCGTTTCCGTCACCACGATGTTGCCGACGATCGGCATCTCGTCCGCAAGCGACTTTGCGAGTCCGCCCAGCGAAAACGCCCGTCCGCAGTTTTGGAACACGTTGCCGGAGATTGGATTGGAGTGGGGCAGGTTCGGCCGGTCGTCCACCAGCGCGGCAATCTCGGGATAGGCCACATGCCACGGCGCCTTGCGGTAAGCAAACGGCATCACACAGGACTCCGCCCAACTGTTTCCATCACCGTCTGGCAGAAAACTGCCGCGCAGGCGGCGTTCCCATGAGACTCCGCGATCGCCACAAGACACCCCCGTCCTCACGTCCACGAAGAGATTGTTGTGGATGCGGTGCATATTGCCGCCGCCGATGAGAATTGCGATACCGGCTCCGAAAAAACGGTTGCCGATCACGTCATCGCCCCAATCGCAGTCGTCGAAGTAGAAAGCGCTGCGGTGCGCCAACAGCTTGGGATCGCCGTCGCCCAGCTCGTGGACAACATTCCCGAACAGCAGATTGCCCTGGGAGCTTGTGTCGTAGCCCGTGTAGGTCGCGCCAGCGTCACAGGCTTCCAGGAGCACATGATGAATATCGTTCTCGGCGAAGAGATGCTCATTGCCGCCGTACCCGATCGCCCCGGCCGCGCCATGGTGAATCTCGCAATTGCGGACCGCGTTACCGCACCCGCCGACTATGATGCCGAGCGCGGTGCGGCTGAAGCGGCCATAATTCGTCACCTCGCTCTTTTCGATGAGGTTTCCAGAACCGATCAAGTTCTTGCGATCGCCACCGTGAAGCGTGATGCCGCTTCCGCCGGTCTTTTCGACCACACACCCCGTGACCACGTTGTCACGGCCGTTCACGGCAAGCGCCACGCCGCCGAAATTCGCAAACCGGCAGCCGGATAGGACGACATGCCGGCTTTCCGAGCCCAAAGACACGCCCGGCGCGGTACCGTGGGAATAGGCGAAAGTCATGTTCTCAAAACGCATCCATTCGGCCTTGTCGAGCGCCACAAGCGTCGGTGCCGCCGGAACGAGCACCACGGGCATCTTTTCCCGCCCCGGCACAGGCAGAAGATAGAGCTTTTTCGCCTTGCGGTCGAGCCACCACTCGCCGGGCGCATCCAGTTCGGCCGCAACATTCACGACCTTGAAGCGGCGTTCCTTCATGCCGCACGTTCCCTTACCGAGCAATCCCCACTTGTGTATCTTGCGGGGCTTCGCAATGTGTTTTGCCGCATCATATTCCGCCAGCCGCAGGATCTCCTCGTCCCAGTCGTGTTTCCAATAGCCGTCACACCACACGCCCTCATCGAGATTCCACCGCGCGGCATTCGGTGCGCCTTCAAGGAAGAACGCCCCCGGCCGCACGGCGAACTCGTTCTTGGGGTCGTCCGTGAGCCCCGTGTCCGCGACCTTGTCAAACGATGCCCATTTGCCGTTCGGCCAACTGGCGATCTCAAGCGGTTCGCCGTCCTGATAGAGCCAGGGGCCCGGATGCATGCCGTGGTAAGCGTCAGGCCACGGCTTCAGTTCGCCGGGAAGCACCTTCGAGACGTCCGCCACGCGGATCTTTTCCCGAACGTCCGGGGAAAACGACGCCAGCCGTGCATGGTCAGCCACCGATGCGAACTCGGAAGGCTCGATCATGATGCCGCTGACAATCTTGACCGTTCCGGGCTTCTCCGCACGCCAGATTACCGGCGCACCCGCAGAACCCGAATCCTCCTTGCCGAAGACAAGTGTACCGGTCATTCGATACTCGCCGGGCGCAAGCGTCACCGTCACCGGTTCGCCATGCCGAATGCGTCCGGACGCGCGCGCCGCGCGCACTTCGTCACGCACCTTGACGAGGTCGCCCCCCGAAGGCACGTCCAACGTGAATCCAAGCGTGATGCTGGCAGAAAACAGCGCTGCCAGTGCCAAGATTGTCCTTTCGCCCATTTTGTCTCTCACTTGATCAACCCCCATTCTTGCGCGAAGCTTTTCACGGATGCGAAGGCCGTTTCTTCGGCACGTGCTTCAGATCGTAACGACCGGTGTCGAAATCCACGATCATCCGCGTGCCGTCAGAATAGGCGACCTCGACCTTATCCGTGCCGAGGATGCGGTGATCGGTCATAAACGAGGTCTGAAGATGACAGCGGCGGGCATACTCGTCGACTCCTCGCTTGACGGCGGCAACGGCGGCGGCGAAGTGCGCGGGGGTGTCGAACTCGAGATCGGCCTGACCCATCCAGGCGCGGCCCTCAAGGAACTTGGAATGGACGTAGAACACGGGGCGCGCGCCGAATTCGGCCGCAACAAGCTGCGTACGCTTGTCTTTGATCGTGTAGTTCGTCGTGTGCGCGAAGGGATTGGACATGACGATGCCATGATAGACAAGCTGCCAGAACGGCACAAAGCGGTCCGTCAGCTTCGGCATCGGCGCGGTCGGATCGGCGAACGAAACATATAACGCATAATCAAGACTCCCGGCGGTGAAGTCGAAACCGCCTTCACTCGCGATGCCGCCCATCAGATCCGCCCCGCGCCGCAGCATACGGTTCACGTAGTCCGCCGCCTCGCGCCGCGTGAGAGGATGCCGCCCGTCAAAGCAGCGGCGCGGCGTGACGATCGACAGGACGTCGATGTAGTGCAGTCCGCGAAAACCCAGCGCGGCGATTTTCCCAAGATCGTGCTGCGCGTACTTCTCCCATGCGACCTTCGGGCAGAGATTATACATCTGTCCGCCCGACCAGCAGGCGTTCTTCGATAGCGTTCCGTCCGGCGCTCGAATGATGTCATCCGGCGACCAACATTCCGCAACCGTATAGGCGTCGGAATGATTATTGTGGCAGACAATCCGGTAACCCAGCGACTGCACGTCGGCAATCAGTTTCTTAAGACCTGCCTCGCCGCCAAGCTCCGGCTCGACCGGGAAAAGCTGCGGATAACGTCCGTCATGTCCCTTCCGGTTCCAACCGACGAGACAGATTTCCACCCGTTCGACACCCGCCGTCTTGAGCGCATGCGCGAACTCTGAAACCCGGTCGAACGTCACCGCCACCTTCATCGGGGGCTCGTTGGACGGCGTCTGCTCCTTCACCGGCGGCGGCGCGGGCTTCCATGCCTGACGGATGCGCACCTCGACAGCCTTGGCGGCATAAGCGAGATCCGGATTTTTCACCAGCCGATCCCCGAGTGGAACGATTTCGCCGCGCGACAGCCGCAGGTCGCGATACCATGCCGCCATCTGCGGATACTCCGCCACCGGCGGCAAGGTTTGAATGCGAATGGCGATGTCTTCCTCGGGCACTCGTCCGCCCAGATCGAAGCGCATCGAAACGGAATAGTCGCCTTTGACCGCACGCACGATCAGTTTACAGTCCCATGGCAGGCCTTCGATGAGCGTAGCGAACGTCCCGCGAGGCGTCTTCATCCCCCAAAGCGGCATCAAGTCCGTCGGCACGGAAAACTCACCTTCTTCTTCCCGGAACGTACCAAGATGACCCGACGGCAACACGAAGTATCCAGACTCCCCCTTCTTCGCCCGCGCGAAATCCGGCGTCACTTTCACCGAGACCGCGTCCTTCGGTATGCGCGCCCGCGGCCAGACGAACTGCACGACATGGTTCGTCTCGGGTATCTCGACGGTCTCGACCACCCTCTGGCCCGTCGCCAGAGTCGACTCCACCGTAAATGCCGCAGCAAACAACAAACTCAAAGCCATTCCCTTACCTCCCTAATCCGAAAATGTAGACCTCGTCCAGCGCCACGTCCCCGTTCTTGTTGTGCTTCGGGTCGCGATTCGGCGTGAAAGCGAGGCGCACATAGCGTCCGCGCACGCCCTGCAGCCGGATCTCGGCGTAACGCGAAACATCGTGAAGCTTCTGGCTCCACGCCATCACGAACGACTTCGCTTCGGTGTAGTCGCGGCCGTTCTCCGAAAAGGCGACCTTCACAGCGACCGGGCCGAGCGCGCGGTTTTGCGTGCGCATCTCCCAGAACATGATCCGCGTCAGATCGCGCACGCTCTTGAGATCGAACTCGACCGTCGGCTCGGCGATCCCCTTCCAGACACAGCTCCGGCGTCGTCCCGCCCGGTCCCCGCTCTGCAGCGCCCAAATCTCCGTACCGTTCGCGCGCGTCGCGTTAAGCGCATCCTTGATCTCCTCACCCTTCGTTTCGTCGGCGACAGAAAGATGACGGTAGGTCGCTCCCGTCCACTCACTCCAAGGCATGTTCCGGCTCACCCAGTTGTCCGAAAGGAGAATCTCGCGCCCTTTCTTCGGCACGTCAACGCAGACCACCGTATGCGTCACCGCGACACGACGCCCCTCGCGGTCGAAGAGATCGACCGTGAGCGGATAGATCCGGTTCGGATAGAGTTCGGGATTGCCTTCCGCCGGCACCGTGAGCGTGAACGCAAATGCGGCGCGCGCGCCACGCTTCAGCGGATCGCACGTCTGCGCCGGCGAGACCTTCCAGCCCTTGAGCGCATGGAGCTGCACGCGACCACCGGCGAAGTCGGCGCGGACGGACGGATTGTCAATCGTCACGTTCACGCGGAACGTCGCCCCCGGCTTCAGCAGCGGCGTTGCCTCGTCCGGCGCGGCGGCGCGTCCGCCAAAGTCCGCGAAGGCGGTCCCCAGAAGCGGCGCATGGTCGCGCAGCAGATACAGGAACGCCGCGCTCTTCAACGCCGGCAGTTCGAATCGGACGCCGTCGGCCGTGCGCGTGAACGGCACGTCGTCAAGCGCGTTGCCCTCGGCCAGCCCGATGTAGGCTTTGCGGACATCCCGCACGAGATCCGCCGGAAGCCGCACGTCCAGTGTCGCCGGCGCGGCCGGCCGGTAGGTGAGCGCCGATACGGCGATCACCACATTGCCCTTCGTATCCACGAGCGGCTTCTCGCAGCGGAAATTGCACGTTTCGTCCGTCGACAGCGTGTACGACGGCGCAATCCCCGCATCCTTCAGGAGTGCACGGAACATCTCGCGCGCGGGCACCTCGTCGTTAGCGGACTCGCTGCGGATCGTCCCCATCTGCGTGTTCGTCCAGTACGCCCGTCCCTTGCCGTAGCGGTTGCGCGTCCAGATCGCCGCCTTGTTGGAGTAGTAGAGCCCGTGTTGCGCGTTGACGACCTCGGCCGTCGTCAGTTTCCAGCGGACCTTTCCGTCAGCCCGCACGAGGTTGCCCCACGGCGAGCCGAACCACACGTCGCCCTGATCGACGACGATATCGTGCGATTCCCAGATGCCCTCGAACGTGACGCCGAGAACGTCCGTCAGGTTGTTGTCGGTCCGCGGCAGGTTGTGCTCATCGAAGGCCCCGCAGCGGACGTCGCAAAAGAGCCGGCCGCCACCCTTCACGTAGGCGCGGATACGTTCAATCTCCGCATCGTCAAAATGCTCGGCCGCGCAGAGGAAGAGGCCGTCGATCTGGCTCATGTAGACCGGATTGATCTTTTCGTACGTGATGACGTTCACGTGATAGCCCGCGTCCCGCAGGTGCTTGTAGAGCCGCAGGCGCGAATTGATCGGGAACCCCCACGGCTCCATGTTATCGTCGATGCCGAACGGCACGTCGCGCACGGCCATCAGGATCGCCAGCGTCGGCGTTCCACGGACAGGTGCCGACTCGGTAAACAGGCGCTCAGTGCGGTGGACGGCCGAATAGAAGCGCGGCAGATAGTAGATCTTCTCGCGGTTGGTGGCGTCAGGATTGATGAAGCCGAAACTCGCCCAGTCACCCCACGCGCCGAACCAGCCGTTGCAGAAGAACGTGCCGCCCTTCAGGCCGTTCGGGATCATCCGCCAGACGGTCTGGGCGAACTGCCAGCCCGGGCCGTTATGGTTGTTGTTCTCGCCGTAGAGCATGCCGCGGCGTTTGCCCGGCCGCCAGTCGTCCGGGACGATGGTGTGCGTGTAACAGTTCATCTCATAGGCGTTGCGGTCGCCGTGTCCGTAGTGGTCCATGCCGCGAACGCCGTCGGTATAGGGCGCGATCGCCTTTCCGATCAGCTCGTGATTGCCGCGTCTTGTTCGGGCAATGCGCTGCATCTCGAGCGAACTCTGCGTGTCCTTGCCGTTCACGCTGCGACGCTTGGGGTCACACGACTGAATGATCTTGTAGTACTCGGCGAGGAACTCCGCAAAGCTCTCCTGCTGAAAGCGAATCCAGTCCATGAAGTGCCCCGGCGTCTTCGCATAATCATCAAGCCGGCACGGCTCCGCCTCGGCGAATGAGTTGTAGTCCTTGCCCCAGGCCCGGTTCAACTTCGCAAGATCCCCCTTGTAACTTTTCGTCTCGAGCCACACGCGGAAAGCCGCGACCGCCTGATCCGAATAGTCGAGAGGCGGCAGGTACTCGTTATCAATCTCCCACTTGAAGATCCGGTCGTCGGCGACAGCGAGCGCGTTCGACACCGACGTGCGCGCGAAGTCAAAGATATACTCACGCACCTTGGGATCGAACAGGCAGGCGCAGCGCACCTCCTTGCCGTCTTGGTCGCGGATCTTGGCAAGCCATGGACGCGTCTGGGCGCTGATGGCGCCCCAGATCGAAATGCCGTAGACACCCTGCGGCGCGAAGTCCTCGGGCTTGGTATTCTTGTCCACGCCGCGGCAGACGTAGTTCCCGCCAACCGCGACGTTGAAGCCATGGGTAAAGTTCTCGCCGAGCACGCCGACCGGGAAGAAGCCGTCTGTGCCGTTCATGTGCTCGTCGATCTCAAGCGAATACGCCCGTGCCGACGTGAGCGGATCTGTCAAGTCCAGCTTCGGCACCGACGCCTGCAGGTCCGGTTCGGCGGCCGCAACCGTACGCAGGACGCCATCGCGGTATTCGATTTCAAAGAAGCGCATGCGTTCGGCCCCGGCCGGGCCATTCGGCTGGTGCAGGGTCAGGGTCAGGGGTCCCCGATCGCCTCCGCCCACCAGTTTCCGGAAGGACATTCCATGCCCGCCGTTCTCGGGGAAGAGCATCCGATGGTTCTTCCAGGGGCCCTTCACGCTCCCCGTCTCGGACTTGGTCCAGTAGACGCAGTAGGCTCCGTTCGACCGGACCGTCGACCAGGTCATCAGCAGATCACCCGACGCCGCATCGCGGAACAGAGAGGGCCCGTCCGTCACGAGGCAACTCGCCTTCACATCCGGAGCGGACGAGGCCTTGAACAGCGTGACGGGGTCCCCTGCGGCATCCGAGAGATCGTCTCTGAGCGGCATCAGGCACATCTCCCCGTCGCGAACCTGCGTCCACTCGTGACAAAAGACCATGTAGGGCCTACCGTCCTCGACCACGAGCGTCCCGTCGAGCGCGCTCCAATTCGGCGGCGTGACGGAGTCGCGCTTGACGATCTCGTAGGGGCCTTCGGGACGGTCGGCGGCGAAGATCCAGGTCCCGCGCTTGACGTGGTCACGCCAACCGGGATGATGCGGCACCTTCGTGCCGTTGAAGGTGAGCGTCGCGAACAGATACCAGCGCCCATTGAACTCATGTACCTCCGGCGCCCAGACCGCCGTACAGTTCAGCTCCTTTGGGAGATCCAGGACATGCCGCGGTCCCGTCCACTGCTCGAGATCGCGGCTCAGATACATCTCCACGCCCTGTCCCGTATGACGCCAGGCGTCCGCCGCCTCGTTTTTTCTGGCGTAGATGCTCGAATAGAGGCGGTAGACGCCCTTCTCGCCATCCGCGACGACAAACGGATCGCGAATGTGGATGTCGCCTGACGGCAGCGCGGCCCCAGCCCCCAGACATAACGCCACACCGGCAATCGCCAGACAGAATCTCAGTGTAATATGCATCGAAAGCCCTCGTCTTCTTTAACCTTATTTTGTGGATACGTCGATCCCATGAACCACCACGGGAGCACCCGTCAACTCAAGCGTAATTTCCCCATTGGAGGCGGCGAATGTCTGTGTGCGCCCGAGAACGTCCGTCACGGTCACGACATCCTTTGTGGCGCGAAACGTGTGCTTCTTCACCACGCGCCAGTGGTTGAACCAGGGCTCGTAGTGGAAGAACGGCGCACCTTTCACGCGCCGCACGGGCGCATGCCAACGCGTCTCCGTGCCTTCCGTGCGGTCGTAGAGAATCGCAAAAGGACCATTGGGTGAATCAAACGTCATACCGCGCAGTTTATCAGCCTTCTCTTCAGGCTGGATCCACCGTCCGAAACGCGCACCATCCAACACTTCAGCGGCCGTTACGAATCCCATGAATGAAGGTTTGGGCGAATCGTCACGCATTAACAACCCGTAGTGATACTCCATGTCGTTCGGATTCACACCGTCCTCATCGTAACTGATGCCTTCGTGCAACTGGTAGAAATGCATCGCGGCGGCACCCTCAGCCACGGCAAGCGCACATGTGAGGAAGGTGTTCTCGCCCGCCTGACGATATGAATCGGCCCAGCCGTCATTCGGCTTCGTCTTGGCATAGACCTCCGTGTAATACATCGGCTTGTCGGCGTAGCCAAACGAAGCGTACATTTTCTTTGATCCGCGCACGAGACCAAGATACTTCCAGCCACCAGCCGCGTCATCCGCCGTAAAAAAGCCGCGCGCTGGATGGATCGCGATGCCATCAAGGCGGTCGAAGATGCCTTTGTCCTTGATCAACTTCGCAAGCGCGGGTCGAAATGCGCTCGTACCATAGATGATCTTGAACGTGCCGCCCTGCCGCGTACGTTCAGCACGTAGAGCGTCCAGCCATGTGGAGTAGGCATCGTAGAGGCGGTGTTGGATCGCGAGGTCGCCACGATAGCCAATTTCATTGCCGAACTCCAAAGTCGGCGCCCCCTTGGCAATGGTGTTCGCCACCCACTTCGCCACACGTGTCCTGTGCTCGACGTTGTTCATATCACAGGGCGTCTTGGGACATTGGAAGTGGTCGCCCGCGATAATTCCATAGGAACGCGACACGCGGTTGTCACCGCTGCGAAGGTGACGCACGCCCATACGCTGCATGAGCTTCAGCTCGGCGGCCACCTCTTCGGGCGAACTGAACTTCTTCCCGAACCGCGCATTCATACCAAGAATGGAAGATTCCCGATGCACAAACGTGTAAGGC
>Ga0208694_1002154_pt1 | contig 21508 bp, 15 predicted proteins | sample AD_UKC078_MetaG_FD_184442 | JGI IMG/M metagenome (GOLD analysis project Ga0208694, IMG submission 184442) | Active sludge microbial communities of municipal wastewater-treating anaerobic digesters from USA - AD_UKC078_MetaG (SPAdes) (version 2) | ecosystem: Engineered > Bioreactor > Anaerobic >...
CGCGGTCTTGTCCAGCACGCCCGCGCTGGCCATCTCTTGGTACAGGGCCGTGCCTTCGCGCGTCCGCTCACCGACGCCCGCGAACACCGAGTAGCCGCCGTGTTCCTGCGCGACGTTGTGGATCAATTCTTGGATCAAGACGGTTTTGCCCACACCCGCGCCGCCGAAGAGACCGATCTTGCCGCCCTTGCGGTAGGGGGTCAGCAGGTCGATGACCTTGATGCCGGTCACTAGTACCTGCGTCTCGGGGTTCTGGTCGGTAAAGGCGGGGGGCTGGCGGTGGATCGGCAGATGTTGCTCCGCCTTGACCGCGCCTTGGCCGTCGATCGGTTCGCCCAGCAGATTCAGCACGCGGCCGAGCGTCGCGATGCCGACCGGCATGACGATCGGCTCGCCCGTGTCGCGGACGCGCGCACCGCGCACGAGCCCGATGGTCGAATCCATCGCAATCGTACGCACCCGGCTGTCGCCGAGATGCTGCGCCACCTCCAGCACCAGATTGTCGGGGCGGTCGTTCAGCATGGGGTTGGTCGCTTTCAGCGCATGCTGCATGCGCGGCCGGTAGCCATCCGGAAACTCAACGTCGACCACAGCGCCCAGTACCTGGATCACCCGTCCCTGGTCCGCCTTTTCTCTCTTTGCCTCACTCATACTCCGCCTCACTTATCCCAGCGACTCTGCGCCGCTGACGATTTCAGTCAATTCATTGGTGATCGCCGCCTGCCGGGCACGGTTGCGCAACAGGATCAAATCACTCTCCATCCGCCTCAGGTTGATGGTGGCATTCTCCATCGCCATGACCCGTGCGGCGTGCTCGCCTGCGGCGCTGTGGAGCAGGCAGGTGTACAGTCCCAGGTGCAGCCACTGCCGCGCCAGCGCGGTGATCATGCGGTCGTCGGACGGTTCGATGATCATCTTCGGCGACTTGCCCTTTCTGGCAATCGTACCTTTCTCAAACGGCAGCAACCGTTCGACCTTTGTCTCTTGCGTCAGGGTGTTCACAAACCGGTTGCTTACGACCCACACCTCGTCATAGCGGCCGGCCATAAAAGCGTCCATTGTAAAACTTGAGAGCGCGACCGTTTCTTGGGACGACGGATGCGCGGCAACTGTGAGCGGCGTCATGTAGGGTGTGATTTCCGCCTTGAGCGCGGCATAGCCTTTTTGTCCGGCGTAGAGTGCCTCCAACTGCGCACCGCGCTTCTCTGTCTGCTCGTTCGCCCACCGCCGCGCCTCACGGATCACCGAGTTGTTGAACGCGCCGCAGAACCCGCGATGGGAGGTGATTACCACCAGCAGAATACGGCTGTCCTGGACGGGCGGCGCGGCACACACGCGGTGACGGGCGGCGTTCAGTCCGTACACGATCGGTTGCAGACCGCGCAAGATTTCGGCAAAAGGCTCAGGCTGGCGCAACTCGGCCTGCGCCCGATGCAGGTGCGAGGCGGCCACCATCTTCATGGTCGCCGTCACGCGCCGTATGCCGCTCATCGAGGCGAGCCGCGTGCTGTATTCACGAAAGTTTGCCATGGTTCAACCGTCCGTCCGCCGGATCCGCACTCACCCTTTCCTGAAGGGCTGCACGGCCTCTTCGATCAACGCCGCGAGCATCTTTGAAAGTTCTTCGTCCATCACAGGGTTCGCCGCGAAACGCGCGGCGTAGGCGCGGCCCGCCTCACGCATATCGATCGCTTCGTACAATGCCTTGATTGCATCCGGCAACCGTTTCTCCGGTACCTTCACAAGCGCCTTCTGGACACCGGCGGCCAGCGCGGCCACCTGCTTCTCGATCGATACCGGCTTGTTGGGCGGCTGGCGGAGCACCTGCATCAGCGAGCGCCCCACCGCCAGTTGTTCGACCGTGTTAGCGTCGAGATCCGACGAGAAGCGCATGAAGGCCTCCAGTTCGCGATACTGCGCCAACAGCACACGCAGCGGGCCGGCCGTCTGCTTCATGGCCTTGACCTGTGCGTCGCCGCCGACACGCGACACCGAGATACCTGGATTGATTGCCGGACGCTGTCCTTCATTGAACAGGCCGGATTCCAAAAAGATCTGACCGTCCGTGATCGAAATCACGTTGGTCGGAATGTAGGCCGAGATGTCGTTGGCCTGCGTCTCGACGATCGGCAGCGCGGTCAAGCTGCCGCCGCCCTTGGCGTCCGAGAGTTTGGCCGCCCGCTCCAGCAGACGGCTGTGCAGATAGAAGACGTCGCCGGGGAAGGCCTCGCGTCCCGGCGGTCGCCGCAGCAACAGCGATATCTGCCGGTAGGCCTGCGCGTGTTTGGTGAGATCGTCATAAACCACCAGCGCGTGCTCACCTCGATCACGCCAATACTCGGCCATCGCGCATCCGGAATAGGGTGCCAGATATTGCAGCGGCGCGGGATCCGAGGCGTTGGCCAGAATGATCGTCGTATAGGCCATCGCGTCCTTTTCCATCAGCAGTTTGTGCAACGCGGCGACGGTCGAGAGTTTCTGGCCGACCGCCACATAAAAGCAGTGGACGCCGGTGCCGGCCTGGTTCAGGATCGTGTCGATCGCCAACGTGGTCTTGCCGGTCTTGCGGTCGCCGATAATCAGTTCGCGCTGGCCGCGTCCGATCGGCGTCAGTGCGTCGATCGCCAGAATGCCGGTCTGCAGCGGCTCGCACACGTTCTTGCGTTCGGTGATCGAGGGCGCGAAGCCCTCGACCGGCAACTGCTCATCGGTGATGATCGCGCCGCGGCCGTCCAGCGGCCGTCCCAGCGCATCCACCACGCGTCCGATCAGCGCCGGGCCGACCGGCACCGAGACGACGCGACCGGTCCTGCGGAAAAGATCGCCTTCGCGCACATGGGTGACGTCGTCGAGAATCGCCACGCCGACCGACTCTTCTTCAAGGTTCAACGCCAATCCGGCCACACCATCCTCGGTCTCGACCAGTTCGTTGAACATGACACTGGAGAGGCCGTCCACGCGCGCGATGCCGTCGCCGACGCTCAGCACCGTTCCTACCTCGGCGATGTCCACCGGCTGGTCTGTCTGCTGCATCTGGCGACGCAGCAGAGCCGCGATTTCATCAGGTTTCAATTGAATCTTCATGCCTGTTTTCCACTCTCATTCTCTCCCGCTGCCACAGGCACGGGTTTGCGCAGACTCACACGCAGACGCTTGAGACGTCCGGCGAGCGACGCATCGATGCGCGTGTCATCCACAAAGAGGCGCATACCGGCGATCAATTCCGGATCGGTGAGCACGGTTACCTCCATCTCCGGGCCGCGCGTCGCCGCCACCCAGTTGCGGACGCGCGTGACCTGATCCTCAGTCGGGTCACACGCGAAGATCATCTGCACCTCACTGCATCCCCGTGCCCGAGCCGCCAGCCGCTGATACTGCGTGCAGATAACGGGCAGCAGTGCAAGCTGGTCGTGTTGCGCCACGGCTTCCAGAAACCGCACGACGATCTCCGGCAGTGTACCTTCAAAGAGCTGTCGCACATGCTTGATGCGTGCGTGGATGCCGCCCGGTTGACGGGTGCGGCAGAACTGACGCCACTCCGGCAGTGTCTGCCAGAGCTGCTCCAGTGCGGTCACGCTCGCGGTCACGGGTGTTTCTTCGTGCTGGGCCGCAGCCGCGCCGTGCAGGGCGCCCGCGAAAGCCCGCGCATAGCGCTCGTTGCGGGTCATGCCGTCACCTCGCCCACCGCGGACTGCTGATAGGCGCGGCGCTGCTCCTCGGTCAGTTCGTGGCGCAGGAACTGCTCCAGCGTATCGCAAAACTGCTCGGCCGCAGAGCTGCGGACCGCCTCGAGCGCCCGGAGCTGCTCGGCGGCGATCGCCCGCTGGGCATCCTCCATCCGGCGTTGCGCCATTGCTTTGGCTTCGTCCTCAGCGCGTGTCAGCATGTCGGTTGCCTCGCGCGTAGCGCGCTCGGTCACCTCGCGTGCTTCGGCGGCGGCGCGCGCCACTGATTCCCGGCGCTGCGTTTCGGCTTCGGCTACTTCACTCCTCGCGCGCTCCGCGCCTTCCAGCGCTTCGCTGATCGAGCGCTCACGCCCCTCGACCGCGCGCAGGATCGGCTTCCAAAGCAATTTGTGCAGCAAAAAGGCGGTGAGGCCGAAAGCCAGCCAGGTCAGCAGGATCATCTTGTCAGAGATCTGCATGACATCGCTCGGCATTTGCTGCAACGGCTCCGGCACGCCGGGCACCGCTGTGGTCGCCGCAGTGTGTTCCACGTCGCTCATGCTCGCACCCTTACCCGGGCCTTGACGGCCCGGTTACGCGTCAGCCCTTCATCAGACAGATCACGAGCGCGAACAGCGCTGCGCCTTCGATAAAGGCCGCGCCGATAATCATTGCGGTCTGCAGCTTAGGCTGTATTTCTGGCTGCCGCGCCATGCACTGCAGGCCGACCGCGCACACTCCGCCGATGCCCAACGCTGCGGCGATCATAACGATGCCGGCACCGAGCGCTGCGGAAACCTCTGCCAAGGGAATCATCATTGTATACCTCGTGTGTTTAGTGTTCAGGATTGACCATCATGCCCATAAAAATCGATGACAGCAGGGTGAAGACATACGCCTGCAGGAAAGCCACAAACAGCTCAAAGACGTACATTCCTATGGTCACCACCATTACCGGTGTTGCCATCAAGCCGAACATCGCGATCAACCCCAGCAACGAGTAGATCACGATGTGTCCCGCCAACATGTTGCAGAACAGGCGCATGGTCAGCGCGAAAGCGCGCGAAACAAAACTGACGACCTCCATGAACCCCATGACGGGTGCCAACCAGACCGGAAGACCGCCCGGCACAAACGCCGCCTTGATTCCGCGCCAGCCGTGCGCGTGAACCACAGCGACCAGGCTTGCCGCCATAAAGATCGTCGCCAGGCCGGCGGTCACGTTGACATTGCCGGTTGCCGTACTGAAAAGCGGGATCAGCCCCAGCAGATTGGAGAACAAGATAAAGATAAACAGCGTGCAGAAAAAGGAGAGCGTCCTGTGGCCGACATGGTCCCCGAAATTCGGACGCACGATCTGGTCACGGATAAAGACCACGTAGGCCTCGGCCACCGCCGCGAGCCCTTTGGGGATCACCGTGCGGGAGCGGCGGACCGCCCAGGCGGCGGCAATGAGCAGCGCCCCCACCACAAAGACCATCACCGAGTCGTAGCGGAACCACTCCAACGCATCAATTCGATAGAACGGCAGGTTCCATGCGTCAAGCGATCCCGCGTGATGCATCACGTGGTGATTGATAAACTGACTGACAGCCTCTTGATTTCCCGTGCTCATGCGTGATCGCTGACCTGCCTATTGCCACGAGACCGCAGGGGGGGGGCCAAAAGACGGCAATCCTCCACATCGTGTCGCAATCATGTCGTACTTATTGGCAACGGCGAGGCAACGACACGGGATACTGACGCACCTCATAGCAATGCCGCGTGATTATACGCGATACCGCGCGGACTTGTCAACGTGTGCGCCGCCGTTGCGTCGCACACGTTCAAGGAAAATTTAGGATTTAGGATTTAGGATTTAGGCTGCCGCGCGGCTTCGCCGCGAAAAACCCCGGAATACGTTTAGGGCATGATTAACATGATGCTGTCCAATCCTGAAAATCCTGTCATCCTGGCAAGTTATAGGCAAGCCTGCCGCGCGGCTTCGCTGCGAAAAAACCTCTGGAATACGTTTAGGACATGATTAACATGATGCTGTTCAATCCTGAAAATCCTGTAATCCTGTCAATTTATAGGCAAGGAGTTAGGGGTTTTTTCGCACAGAGGCGCGGGGGCACAGTTTTCATGGTTCCATCCAAATCACTATCGGTATCGGTATCGCCGCAATGGAACCCTGAAACGCATGACCTTCGCATGCCCCTGTCACGAACCGATTACAAGTTTTAGGGTTGACCCCCCCCGCATAATGCGTACTAACCGTGGGAGCCGGGGGTTGCCGGTCTGCCCTATGGGATGGTATGATAATGGAAAGTTTTATTCCGACTTACAATGAAAAGGAGTGTTCCGATGAGACGTCAAGCAACGTTGCTGTGGACAGCGCTGTCGGTGGGTTTGTTTATGGATGCGGCGGCGGCCGAGAACGGGCTTGTCGCGCACTTCACCTTCGACAACCCGACGCAGTTCGGGTATGACAATGTGCAGCAGGCGGTGATCGGCACGATCACGAGTGACAGCATCTCTGGTGCCACGCCCGCAGATCCGACATCCTGCGACGCGCCGATCGTCCGCGGCATGCAGATCGCGACGGGCTGGTGGCAGAACAACTACATGACCGTGCCGGGCGCGTCGTTCGGATCCGCGCAGGGCATCCCGTATGGGAATCAGGCGGTCACCTATTCGCTGTGGATCAAGCCGTCCCCCAACTGGCAGACGAGTGGTACTCTCGGCATGGGTACCGGCTGCTATCTGCTGCGGCACTGTACGGCGGGGCATGAATGGTACAAGACCTACGACCACGAGTGTCTCTACATCATCAGGGACGGTTCAGGATTTCCGACGATCACTTTTTCGGTCGGCGAATACAACGCGGCGGCGGCCTCCGCCACCTATGCGCTGGGGGCCGCCTTCGACGGTGGCTGGCACTTGATAACCGCCACCTACGAAAACCGCGTGTTGAAGCTCTACTGGGACGGCGTGAAGCGGGCCGAGACGACGATCGCCGCCAACGTCGGTGTCCCGAACAATTCGCCGCTGATGTTCGGCCATGCCGCTGTTGATTACAACACGTACGTGCAACGCCGCTTCGCCGGGGCCGTGGACGACATCAAGGTCTATAACCGCGCGCTCGACGCGGACGAGATTCTCGCCGCCTACAACGCGGGGGCGACCGCGTTCGACACCGACGTGATCGTCTGGAAGGGCGCATCGGCCGGTGGCGCGGCAGAGGACGGCGACAACTGGTCGACGAAGTCCAACCGCCGTACGGTCGGTGAGGTCTACACCGCCGGTGCGGTCTTCGACGTGACGGCGGTCACGGATGACGGAACGATCACCCACAACGCCGACACGACGCTGAAGCTCAAGGGAGTGATCTGCACGAACGGACAGGACGGGGTGACGATCCGGATGCAGGCGGGCGACATCGAGATGAAGCGCCCCTCGACCCAGCGCGGACTCGTGGCGCACTTCGCCTTCGACGATCCGGACAACATGTATTGCGATCTTTCCACAAACGCCTTCACGGCGACGCCCGGCGCCGGCGTTGCCTACGGATCCGCCAATCCGGTGCCGCTGAGCGGTTGTGCCGGCATCACGGGCAATGGTTTGAATTTCGTGAACGGTTGGTGGCTGTTCGACTATCTCACGGTTTCCGGTTCGTGTTTCAATGCCGCGCACGGCATCCCGTATGGGAATCAGGCGGTCTCCTATTCGTTCTGGATCAAGCCCACTCCGACATGGCGCGATTACCAACATCTCGGCCTCGGTCACAACGGGGTGTATCTGCTTCGCCATGGAGAAAACCTATGCCAGTGGATGGACAACCGCGGACATTCCTTCTGGATCTTCAAGGACGGCGACAATCCCAAGATCACCTGGTCAGCAGCGAATGGCGGTGCGGCAGCGGCCCGGACCGCAGCCTATACCTCGACCGAACTGTTCGACGGAGCGTGGCATCAGATCGCCGGCACGTACGAGGACAAGGTGCTGAAACTTTATTTTGACGGTGAGCTCAAGGCGACGACGACGGTTCCCGACAACCTCACCGTCGCCAACAACAGCAGCCTGATCGTCGGTGCCGACGGATTGACAAATATGGATCACTCCGTGCAGCGTACCTACGCCGGCGGTTTTGACGAACTCAAGGTCTTCAACGTCGCGCTGACGGACGCCGAGGTGGCGGCGGAGTATGCGCAGCGTTCCCGGAATCTCGACAAGGTCCCGGCGGGGACGGTGCCTTCGCCGGCCAAGGTGCAACTCGACGCCGGCACGTCGGTTGCGGTGCGCGGGTACGGGCACCAGTACGGTTCCCTGACCGGCGCGGGTTCGGTGGACGTCGGCTACACGTCCGCGCTCACACTCGACGGCACGTTTGCGGTCGCCGGCGCGCTCACCGGCGGCGGGGAGATCTCGGCGGCGAATCTTGTGCTCGGCGGAAACGCATCGGGATTTACCGGCGATTTCACGCTCGGCGAGAATGCAACGGTCACGATTACCGATAGTTCCGACACGTTCCTCAATTCGACCTTCGGCGGCAAGGTGACGCTGCCGAAGAAGGCGGTGATCGCCTATGGCGGGAAGCGTCCGAATGGCGGGATGGCAACCCTTACCGCGGCGACGTTGGGAACGCCGAGCGACTTCACCGAGTGGGTTGATTCGACTGGCGGTACCGTCAAGGTGCGGGCCGTGGACGATACGCTTCAGATCCAGGTCATCGGCGGCTTGGTGCTCTATGTTCGCTGATGCGCTACTGCTGGCGACGCTGCAGATCTTCTCGCAGGTGCCGGTCGAAGATTTCAACGCGGCGAATCAAGCGAGGTACCTGAAGGATATCCGCGATGCCGGGATCACCACGGTACTCGTCTCGTATAGCGACTACTATGGCATCGGGGACAGTCGCAAACCGTATTTTGCGAAGATCGGGCGGGAGGTCCGGTATTTCGAGGAGGCGGGGCTCGATGTGCGCGTCTGGTGCAACGGCTTCGGCTACGGCAATGATCGTCGGGTCGGGGCGGGGAAGACACGGTTCGCGAACTCGCAGAACATCGTCTCAATGCACGGGAAGACGAGCGGTGCGCTCTGTCCGCTCGATCCCGCGATGCGTCGGCTGCTCATCGAGAACATGCGCGATATCGCCGCGACGGGGGTGAAGGCGATCCTGATGGACGACGACTTCATTCAGTCGGCCCGCGGCTTCGTCGGCTGTGCCTGCGACCGTCATCTCGCGCGGGTGGCGAAGAAGGTCGGCCACCCGGTGACGCATGCGGATATGGTCCGGGCGTTCACAGGGAAGCCCAACGCGCTGCGCACGGCGTTTGTCGACGTGACGGGCGAGGTCGCGGTGGAACTTGCGCGGGAACTGCGCGCGGCGGTTGACGAGGTGAATCCCCAAACGCGCATCGGGCTCTGCCTCAGCGTGACCCACTGGGATCTCGAGGGCGTCGACATGGACGAACTGCTGCGGGCGTTCGCAGGGGAGACGCGTCCGTTCGTCCGCATCAGCGGGGCGCCGTACTGGGACGACGCGAGATTCCGCGGCATCGGGCTCGAGGGCGTGACGGAGTTCGCGCGGATGCAGGCACAGTGGCTGCAAGGGAAGGGATACGAGATCTTCGACGAGAACGACCCGTATCCACGCAAGGTCAAGGTGGTTCCTGCGTGGCGCTGCGAACTCTACGACAAGGCGACGATCGCGGACGGCCTCATGGCGCGGCACAAGTACATGCTCTGCTACGGGAAGGATCGAACAGAGCCGGGGTACATCGAGGCGCATCTCGCGAATATGAAGGACGACCGGAAACTGGCAGAACTGTTCGAGGGGGCCGAACCCTACGGTCTCCGTATCGATTTCCCGAAGCGGCGTATCCGCGAGGCGACTCTTCCGGCGGAGCCGCTTGAAGAACGGCGCATCACCGAGCTCTATTCCCAGCCGCTGGCGGCGAACCTTCTGCTGCGGTGCGGCATCCCGATACGGCACGATGACGCAACCGCTTCGTACGTCTTCCGTCCGGAGGATTTCGGCATCGACGTGGCGGCGGTTGATTTCGCCGCGTTCAAGGGCGGCGATCTGCGGAAGCGGATTCTCGAGGATGTCCGGAGGAAGTCGGGACGCCCGCTCGACGTGTACGTCGAGACCGCTTCACCGCGCATCTACCAGATTGTGCGGTACAACGCAAAGCGCAGCGAGTACGCCGTGTTGCTGGAGAATATGGGGACGAAGTCTGCCGAGGTGAAGATCGTGACGGCGGGTACGCCCCGAATCACCGGCAGCGTCTGCGGAAAATTTGCAACCGGTCCCGGTGGTGTCACGCTTGCGGATCTTCCCGCCCATGAATTCGCCGCCGTGCGTTTCGCGTTGAATGACGAGACCGGAAAATAGGATGGGAACCGAAGGAAAAGCGCGATGATGATCAGGACAATGACGGTCTGTGCTGCGGCGCTCGGGTTGAGTGCGGCTGCGGTCGGGGAGCAGGTGGACAACCGCGTGCGGACGCTCATACATCCCGTACGGGTGGTGGCGACGTTCCCCAAGGCGGGCGAGAATTATGGCGATCCCGCGAAGGTGATCGCGCCGGAGGCGCTTCTCGCCGGGGCGCCGCAACAGAAGAATTGCGGCGGCGTCTGGAAGACCTCGGGCTGTCAACTCGTGAACAGCGGCGTCGCGCCGGGAATCGTGCTCGACTTCGGACGCGAGATCCACGGCGGGCTCCAGATCATGAACTGCAGCCAGCACGGCATGAAGGTGCGCGTCCGTTTCGGCGAATCGGTCGGCGAGACGCTGGTGGACATCGGGGACAGGGGCGCGTCAAACGACCATGCGATCCGTGACGGTGTCTATTCTGTGCCGCACATGGGCGCGATGGAGATCGGCAACACCGGGTTCCGGTTCGTGCGAATCGATCTGGTGACAGCCGGGAAGTTGGCGCTGGACTGCGTCCGGGCGGTATCGCTGATGCGGCCGATGAAGCGGCTGGGCGCGTTCAAGTCGTCCGACGAACGCCTGAACCGAATATGGGAGACCGCCGTGCAGACGGTGCATCTCTGTTGCCAGGATCAGTTATGGGACGGCATCAAGCGGGACCGGCTTGTCTGGATGGGCGACACGCACCCAGAGTCGATGGCGATCCTCAACGTCTTCGGCGCGGACGCGGTTCTGCCTGAGACACTCGACTACGCAATGCACATCACCGATCCGGACGAGAAATGGATGATGAACATGGCGCCGTACACGCTCTGGTGGCTGCGGAATGTCTACGAGTGGTACTTCTTCACCGGCGACGCGGAATATGTCCACCAACGCGGCGACTATATCCGCAGAACGGTGCGACACTGCCTCTCGACGATGAAGGACGGAACCTGGGAGTGTCCGAGGCGTGTCTTCCTCGACTGGCCGTCGCAGCATGATCTCGTCGCGTCGAAGGAGGGGCTCCAGGGGCTGGCGGCGATCACCTTCGAGAATAGCGCAGAGTTTGCGAAGATTCTCGGCGACGCGGCGCTCGAGGCGGATTGCCGCGCGGCGGTCGCGGCGCTCCGGAAACGCGGTGGCGATGCGCGCGGATGCAAACAGGCGGCGGCGATGCTGGCGCTGTCGGACCTTGCGGAGCCGAAGCGGATGTTCGACGAAGTTCTCGGAAAGAACGGTCACGAGGGCGTCTCCACGTTCTACGGCTACTACATGCTCGAGGCAATGAGCAAGTCCGGAGCGAATCAGCGCGCACTCGACACGATACGCGACTTCTGGGGCGCGATGCTCGATGTGGGAGCGACGAGCTTCTGGGAGAATTTCAGTCTGGCCTGGACCAACAACTGCTTCCGCATCGACGAGCTTCCAATCGCCGGGAAGAAGGACATCCACGGCGACTACGGCGAGTTCTGCTATCCCGGGTTCCGTCATTCGCTCTGTCACGGCTGGAGCTGCGGACCCGCTTCGTGGTGCATTCAACATGTGCTCGGCATCCGGGTGCTGGAGCCCGGCTGCCGGTCGATCGAGATCAAGCCGTTCCTCGGTGATCTCGACTGGGCGGAGGGCGCGATGGCGCTCCCGGATGGCGGATGCATCAAGGTGCGCGTGGAGAAGCGTACGGATGGTAGGCTCAAGACGGATGTGGAGTGTGACATGGAACATGTGAAATGGCGGGTGAGGGATTAGGAACCGGGATTTAGGAAAAGGCAAGGAAACCAGGGGAGGCATGTTTTATGAGTGTTCTACTTGCGGCGGCGCTGGCGATGACGTTGGAGCCAAGGACGTATGCGCCTGAGGAAATCAAGGTCGAAAAGGGAGGGACGCCGGATGCTCCGCTCGTGATTAAGGCGGCGGAGCGCGGAAAGTCTGTGATTTCGGGCGCGATCGCGCCGAAGGGCTGGCAGACGTGGCGCGGTGAGATTCTGGTCGCGGATCTGCCGCTGGATCCGGGGGCGGGCGAGCTTTGCCTCTATCAAGACGGCGAGCGGATGGATAATGCGCGTTGGCCGAACGAGGGGTACGCGCAGATCGACGACTGTCTGGGAGAAAACACGCGGGCGACGCACGACGGCGGCGGCAAGGCGTGGCTGGACGGCATCGCCGTCTTCGATTCGCCCCGTCTCGCCGCCTGGGCGAAGGAGCCGGAACCGAAGGTGTTCGGACTCTGGTTCTATCTCTGGGCAGAGCAGCGTTCGCGGCTGCTCGCGGTCGATCCGCAGAAGAAGACCTTTACAGTTGAGATGATCGGCGAGGCAAAGAAGTGGGGAATGCGTCCGAAGGCTAACTTCTTCGTCTACAACATGCTCTCCGAGATCGACCGGCCCGGCGAGTGGGCCATCGAGCGGAAGGCGGGGAAGGTGTATTTCTGGCCGAAGAAGGATGTCCAGAAGTTCCCGCCCGTTTTCGCCGGCGGGAAGACGCTGGTTTTGAAGAATCTGGGGAACGTCGTCTTCGATGGGCTCGTCTTCGAGTATTTCACTGACAGCGCGGTGGCGTTGGATCGTACGGACAATGTCGAAATCCGCTCGTGTCTGTTCCGCCACACGGGAGGCTGGGCGATTTGGAGCGCAAACGCGTCAAAGACACGCGTCGTCGGCTGCGATATGTACGATCTCGGCGAGGGCGGCGTCCTGCTCGATGGCGGAGACCGGATGAAACTTGAAAAGGGGGACAACGTCGTCGACAACTGCCACATCCACGACTACGGAAAGTTGAGGCCGAACTACCGTCCGGCGGTGCAGCTCAATGGCTGCGGCAACCGCGCCTCACACAATCTCATCTACAACGGTGACCATCAGGCGCTCGCCTTCCGGGGTAACGACCACCTGCTCGAATACAACGTCATCCACGACATGTGCAGATTCAATTACGATGCCGGTTGCATCTACGCCTGCACGCGCGACTGGTCGCACCGCGGCACGGTGATCCGGCACAATCTCATCTACATGACCGGGATGCGTCCGCAGACCTCCGCCACGGACGCGATCTACCTCGATGACTGGACGAGCGGCGTCACGTGCTATGGCAACATCATCAACCGCTGCACGCGCGGCATCCATATGGGCGGCGGACAGGACAACCATTTCTACCGCAATCTCATCATCAATGCGGATCTTTCCGTCTGCCTCTACAGCCGCGGGGCAGACGGCGGTTTCTCAGCCAAGACCGCGAACATGGGGAAGGACAGTTTCATCTACAAACGCCTCACAGATCATCTTGACGTCTATGGTTCGGAAAAGTGGAAGGCGGCGTATCCGAAGATGCTCGATCTTCTCAAGCATGATCCGGTCGATGCGCATCTTCAATTCGACAACGTCGTGACCGGCAACGTGTTCGTCGCCTGCGGCTCCATGCTCCTGCCCGGCGCGAAGGCACGTGAAACCTGTGTCACCGAACCGAACGAGACGCGTACGGGTGATCCCGGATTCGCGGACTATGGGAACTTCGACTGGCGCATTGACGGGTTCGAATTCGAGAAGATGGGGCTGTACGACGATCCGCGGCGGTTCTCGCCGGCGATGAAGTTCGGCCCAAACGTCTACCGCCCCGCTCCGCCGTTCCGCGGTTCGCGGCTTGATGGCAAGGAGAACTCCTTCTGAGTGCGTAACATTCCACAGTCAACTTCCAGCGTTCAACCAGCCACGCTCCCATCACGCATAAGTAAGAGAGGGGGCGGGTTCTTGGCCGGGGTAGAGCTGGAAGTCGTCGTCCAGCAGATTGCTGGCACTCGCGTTGAGGGTGGCGCGCTCGGTGGCGGGCACGCGCCACTGCGGTTCGGTGCCGGTCTTGACAGTCCGCTTTTGCATTTTGCAATTGTGTCCGTTTTTGCTCCGCCCCCAACAGGAAATAGGACAAGACCCATCCATTACATATAGCGGGACGTTCAATATCCGCATCGGAACCGGTTTTACACACGAAAGCCGTCTAAACACCTGTCCCTTCGTTGCCGACCGATTACGGCGCGGGACTTGCGTTTCCGGCGAAAAGGATGGTATAAGTACCGGCACCATGGGCAGGTTCACAGTGGCAGAGTTTTGCGTTGGCGGCGGCGGTCAGGCTCTTGGGCTTGAGGCCGCTGGGTTCGACTGTGTTGCCGCAGTCGAGGTTGATGCGGACTGCTGCACGACGCTGCGCCTCAATCGCCCGCAGTGGAACGTGCTTCACGAAGACATGCGACAGGTTGACGGCTCGCGATGGCGCGACACCGATTTGTTTGCCGCCGGCGTTCCCTGCCCCCCCTTTTCCATTGCCGGCAAACAACTCGGCACCGGAGACGAGCGGGACTTGTTCCCAGATGCAATCAGGATTATCCGCGAGATGAAGCCCAAGGCTGTCATGTTGGAAAACGTCCCCGGATTCGCCTCGGCAAAATTCTCTGAATATCGCGACAACTTGCGCATGCAGCTTTTGGACATGGGCTACGAGTCCGATTGGCGGATTTTGCAGGCAGCCGACTATGGGGTTCCTCAACTGCGGCCTCGGTTTATTCTTGTCGCGCTCCCTTCGGACAGGATGTCTTTTTTTGAGTGGCCGCAACCGCTCAGCGAGCAAACAACCGTTGGCGATACGCTTCAGGACTTGATGGCGCAAAGGGGATGGAAAGGCGCTCAAAAATGGGTAAAGAACGCACGGAAGATCGCGCCCACCATCGTCGGCGGCTCAAAGAAGCACGGCGGCCCCGACTTGGGACCCACGCGCGCCCGGAAACAGTGGCGCGAATTGGGTGTTGATGGCCTGGGCATAGCCAACGAGCCCCCCGGCGCCGATTTTCCGAAAGAGGCCTTCCCCCGCCTGACTGTTCGCATGGTTGCGAGAATACAAGGGTTTCCTGATTTTTGGAAGTTCAGCGGGCGAAAGACTGCGGCATACCGTCAAGTCGGCAATGCCTTCCCGCCCCCCGTCGCCGCATCTGTCGGATTGGCGATTGCCAATGCTTTTGATGGCAAATATCCGGTTCGACAGCCACGCAAAGCCATTCAGCTGAAACTGTTGGAGCAGACAGTTCCATATTGTTGAGATAAAAATGAGGGGAACATGGGCAAAGTCGGTTCAAAAGAGAAAACCAGACGGTTCTTGTTAGCAAACATCGGTCGCGTTATCGAATCGCATGAGCTTCAGGAAGCGGCGGATGGAGCGGTTCAATACAGCAGGCGGTTGAGAGAACTTCGTGACGAAGAAGGCTGGCCGATTCTATCACATCACGACAGCTCAGAATTGAAACCGGGGCAATATCTTCTCAGCGGGGAACCGCCTCGTAAAGAACGACCCCGTTTTGCCCGTACGATTTCCGCAAAGCTCCGCGCCGAAGTGTTGGATCGTAACGGGTTCACATGCCAAATGTGCGGATTGACACCGGGCGAGATTGATCCGGCGACCAACAGACCGGTACGGTTGCACGTCGGGCACATCAAGGATAAATCGCTCGGCGGCAAAGACGAGTTGTCGAACCTTCGTACGCTTTGTTCAACATGCAATCAGGGAGCGAAGAACATAACGGCGGAGAAACCGAGCACAATATGGTTGCTTTCGCAAGTGCGCCGCGCCGGCCAAGATGAATAAAAGGCTGTGTATGAGTGGCTAAAGCGCAAATTTGAGAAAAAGCCCTAAATCCTTGCCTATCACTTACACCGATCAAAGTTATCCTCATTTACATTCCCGTGCGAAGCGCGGGCGGCGGGCGAACCGATTACAGCTTGGGGGTTGACTCTTTTACCCCTCCCCGCATAATGGGTGTCAACTGATGGAGAAAGAGAATGAGACGACAGTTTTTACCTTGGTTGGCGCTGATGTGTGTCTTGGCCGGGGCGTTGCTGCCTGTATGGGGATGGGACGTGGAGCATGACGAGGTGGCGATGCTTGTGGGCGAGACCCTGCCCGCCGAGATTCGGTCGTTCTTTTCCTTTTCCGATTTTGGCGTGCTGATTGCGTTCTGCCACTATCCGGACATGACGGAGTGGCCGAGGGAGAACGGTAAAAGGGGCTATCACTCACTGGAAGAGATCAAGGAGCGGGTCGGCGCCGAGGATGCGGCGATTCTGGCGCAACAGGGGTATACGAACTCGGGCTGGCTGCATCGGGAGCGTGCGCGTGCGACGGTGATGGGGCTCCTCGCGCGGGCGTTCGCAAAGGGCGAGCATTCGCGGGCCGCATTCTATATTTCCGTTTTGTCACATTCCGTTTCGGATGAAAGTGCGCTCAACCATCCGCCGCTTCTGCATTTTGTGCAGTATTCGCGTTTCCCCGGCGTGGATTATGCGCTGCGGAAGGTCGAGCCAGGCTCGAAGAACGTGTTCGGATTCCGGTCGGATGGTCCCGTGGTGCGGCGCGTGCGCGAAAAACTGCATAACGATGTGCCGCGTGTCCCGCAAGGATCATTTGAGGCGGCTGTGTTCGGTTTCGTGACGGACGCTGTGCGGCAGGCCGGTTACGCGGCCGAAAAGGAGGGCAAGATCGCCTTTGCGCCGCGTCTGGAGGCCGAAGATGCCCTGGCAGAACTTGTGGCGATGCAGGTGCGCATCCTTGTGGACATGACGGCCACCTGCTGGGCCCACAAGGCCGTTGATGCGGTTCTTCCGGATGCGGGGTTTGACGCGGCCTGCCGCAAGGAGATGGACCGCCTCTTCTCTAAACTTGATCCCGCGAAACAGGCTGTCTTTGATGGCATCTTCGATGCGGCGCTCAATCCGGCGCAGCCCAAGGGCGTGGTCGGGCTCGTGTGCGAACCCTACGGCATGTTCTCACGCCCGGGACTCTCCTATGTGGGGCGCATGATCACGGCGTCCGCAGGACGAACCTTGCGCGACCACGGTTATGCCGTGAAGGGAATCGCAACGCGTGACCTTGCGAAGGGGCTGCCGCCGCCGACGGAAATGGGAGCGGTGATGATCTCCCTCGGGCAGAGCGGACACCTGGCACCTGACGAAGCCGATGCGCTCAAACGCTACCGTGATGCGGGCGGACGACTTTTCGTGGTGGGAGGTTCAGATCCGTCGGATATTTCCGGCATGAAGGATTTTCTGGAAATGCGGGCAGACGACGAAGTGCCTGTTTCGAGGAAGTGGGGCGTCCAAAACCAGGACGTCTGGTCGAACATGGTCGCGGTCGTGGACGGCGTGCGGACTCCGCTGCGGCTCAATCCGAATATCGACGGCTTCTGCAAGCCGTATGCGTCGTATGCGTTCAAACCGGACGCGGACGTCGTGCCGCTCGCGGAACTTGACAATGGGCGCACGCGGTTCGTTGTGGCGGCGCGAAAAGGCAACGTCGTGTGGATCCCCGAATATCTGTTGATGCCGTTCATCTTTTCAGGCGACACGACTGCGAACTGGGCCGCCTTGCGTCTCGATTCTTTCGCCACCCGTTTCTTCATGTCGCTACTTCCGCGCATTGCGCGGAAGGAATAGGCAAGAGGTAATCCTAAAAAGAGCAGTTGAACCTTCAACTCTCTTTGGTTTCAGGGTTTCGGGTTTCAGGGTTTCAGGGTTTCAGGGTTTCGGGTTTCGGGGTTTCGGGGTTTCTGGTTTCTGGGTTTCTGGTTTCAGGGTTTCGGGGTTTCTGGGTTTCAGGGTTTCGGGGTTTCAGGGTTTCATGGTTGCATCCAAATCGGGGTCGGGATCGGGATCGCTATCGGGATCGGGAACGTCGACCCGCGACATTCGACCCGCGACGATCGACAGGGACGCCCGCGTTTCCGACACCGCAGGTCGCTCGTCGCGGGTCGCGAGTCAACCGCCCCGATCCCGATGGCGATAGCGATGGCGCCGCAATCCGCAATGGAACCGTGAAACGCATGACCTTCGCACACCCCTGTCACGAACCGATTACCTTGCCAACAGGCGTGTGGGGTGTTTATATCAGGCGGTCAGCCGCGTTTCAGCACGCGTGTGAGGGACGCGTCATCGACGGTTACGCCGGTGCGGACTTCGCCGAGGCCGACGGGCAGGGCGAAGCGCACTTTGCCGTCTGTCTTTTTCTTGTCCAGGGTTATCGCTGCCAGCACTTCGGCAGGGTCGATATCGGGAGGCGGAACGACGGGGAGACCAAGGCTGGAGAAGAGGTTGGCGAGTTTCCCGGCCAGCCCGGGTTGAGCGAGGCCGAGTTCCTCGGCCAGGCGGGCTTCGAGCACGGTTCCGATGGCGATGGCCTCACCATGCCGCACGGCGAAATGCGTTGCTTTCTCGATGCCGTGACCGATCGTGTGTCCGAGGTTGAGCGCTGCGCGGAACCCTTTTTCAAAGGGGTCTTCCCGGATGATGCGGATCTTGACGGCCATGGCGCGGGCGACGAACGGCGCGAGCCAGGCAGCGTCCGAGAGCCTGGCGCAGGGTATGGAGGCATCTCCGTCTTTGCAGAAGGCGAAACGTGGCAGGGTATCGAGCAGGCCGGGGTCGCCGATGACCGCGTGTTTGACGGCTTCAGCCAGGCCGCAGCGCAAATCGCGGCCCGGCAAGGTGGCGAGTGTGGCGGTGTCGGCCAACACCAGCGCGGGCGGGTGGAACGCACCGATCAGGTTTTTGCCTTCGGGCAGGTCGGCGCCGGTCTTGCCGCCGAGGCTGGAGTCGACCATGGCGAGCAGCGTGGTGGGCAGGCCGATCCAGCGCACGCCGCGCAACCAGGTGGCGGCGGCGAACCCGGTGAGATCGCCGACCACACCGCCGCCGAGCGCGATCACGGCATGACCGCGCTCGATACCGGCCTTGAGGAAAGCAGACCAGAGCGCGGCGACGGTGTCGATGGTTTTGGAGTCCTCGCCTGCGGGAATCGGAACAAGCGAGACCGTGACGCCGAGTGCGCGGAGCGGGGCGGCGGCACGCTCGCCGTAGAGCGGCAAGGTGTGGGTGTCGCCAACGATCACGGTACGGTCGCCGCAGTCGAGTTCGCGGAAACACGCGCCTAGGGTGTCGAGCAGACCGTTGCCCACGCGGACACGGTAGGCGGAACCCATGCCTGATACGCGAAAGAGGCCAAGCGCGGTTTGCGCCGCATCCGCCGTTTCTTCGGGCGGCCGGTCAGACACCTTCACGCGCAGGGGAAAAGAGGCGTAATGGGCCGAACGTTCGGACAGTAATGTTGCGATGGGTTTGCCTTGTCCCGGTGCGGGCGGGGTCGCGCAGTCGGATGACGGGACGTTCAAAAGCGGCCGCACACCGGGGGCGCACGCGACACGTCTCTCCAGTGTGGCGGCATCGGCATCGAAGCAGAGTATCTCACCCGCGGCTTCCGCCATCGCCCGGTTCTCCCCTTTCAACAGGGCACCGCCTCCCAAGGCGATCACAGCAGGGGGGGCTGCGATCGTTTCGGCGAGTGCGCGTGTTTCGCGGGTACGGAACCCGGCCTCGCCCTCACAGGCGAAAATGTCGCGGATACGTTGTTTGGCGGAGGCTTCGATGACTGCGTCGAGATCTGTGAAGGGCAGGTCCAGGCGCTGCGCCAACAGGCGTCCGATGGTGGACTTACCGCTTCCCGGGGGGCCGTACAGAAAAAGGTGCATGATATGCCGTGGGTGAGGGGTGGACCGTATTCGTGTTTCCGTCCGGAGGGGAAGGCTTCCCCCCCTGCCGGATCGAACACCGCGCATCTTATGTGGCCTGCCGTTGAAAAACAAGTTGTTTCTCACACGAAGGTTTTTGAGGGCATGGCTCGGGGGATTTTTCGGAATCGTCCTTCTCCGGCCACCGATTCCCCGCTGGACAATTCCGGTTTGCGCCTTTATACTTCGGGTCATTCAACATGCCCCTTTTAGTGTGGGTGTGCGGAAACAAATGCTTCGGCGGACCGTCACGACACCATGCCGCCCGGGGCGATCTGATCGGAATCGGGTGTCGTAAGAAAAGGAGGGTTCGGTTATGAATGCCCATCATGATCAACCGGGCAATGTCGCACTGGACACGCATGTCGCGGACCTCACCATCACATCGGCGGAACGCGATGTGTTGCGCAAGCTGGGGGAGCGGGTCATGTCGTTGTCCAGGCGGCAGATTGAGGCGGAGAAAAAGGTCCTTTGGACGCGGCAGAATCAGTTGCAACCCTCGCGGCCGCTGATCCTGTGTGATCCGGAATTCAGTTGGCGTGAGATCATTCCGGACACGTCATTGCAGTGCGAACACGCGCTCGCCCGGCATTGGGAGCGCCGCTTGCGCAAGGAGATTTTCTGGGGCGAGAAGATGGGGGATGACCGGGTCGTCGAGAGCCGGTTCACGGTCGGATGGGTTTATCGCCGCACGTTTTGGGGGCCTGATGCCTCATCGATCCATCCGCAATCGACATGGAGCGATTTGAATGATTTGAGCGGGCTTCAGTTCCAAACCATCACTGTTGACCGGGATGCCACGACCGACGTTGTGCATCTGGCGCGTGAGGTTTTCGACCGTGTCCTGCCGGTGAAGCTGCGCGAGCAATGGTATTGGTCCCTTGGCCTGACCCGCGAGTTGATCAAACTGCGCGGTTTCGAGCAGTTCATGCGGGATATCCGCGAAAATCCGGCTGGAGTGCACAATCTGATGGCTTTCTTGCGTGACGGCACGCTGGACCTCATCACCTTCCTCGAACAGGCCGGGCTGTACAGTCTCAATAACGAAGGGGATTACATCGGTTCGGGCGGATTTGGCTGGACCACGCAACTGCCGGCCAAGGATTATCAGGGGACGGCACGTGCCAAAGATCTCTGGGCGCTGTTCGAAAGTCAGGACACCCGGGATCTGTCACCCGAACTGTTTGACGAGTTCGTGCTGCAATACCAAAAGCCGGTCATGGAGCGCTTCGGGCTGGTGTGTTATGGGTGCTGCGAGCCGATCAGCGAGCGGTGGCATTTGTTGCAAAACGTGCCGAACATCCGGCGGGTCAGCGTGTCGCCGACCTGTAACCGGGCGAAGATGGCGGAAGCGCTGCAGGATCGCTACGTGTACTCTTGCAGGCCCAACCCCGCGATTCTCGCTGCCAGCTCGTTTGATGCGGATGCGGCGCGCAAGGAGATCCGTGATATTCTCGAGAAGGCCAAGGGTTGCCACCTCGAAATCATCATGAAGGACCACGATACGATTCACAATGATCCGGCCCGCGCGATCGCGTGGTGCCAGATCGCCCGAGAGGAAATCGCCCGATACTATCAGTGAACCTAAAAAGAGCAGTTGAACCTTCAACGCTCTTGGGTTTCTGGGTTTCAGGGTTTCTGGTTTCAGGGTTTCTGGGTTTCTGGTTTCAAGGTTTCAGGGTTTCAGGGTTTCTGGGTTTCAGGGTTTCTGGTTTCAGGGTTTCTGGGTTTCAGGGTTTCAGGGTTTCTGGTTTCAGGGTTTCTGGGTTTCTGGTTTCAAGGTTTCAGGGTTTCAGGGTTTCTGGGTTTCAGGGTTTCTGGTTTCAGGGTTTCTGGGTTTCAGGGTTTCGGGTT
>Ga0208694_1002157_pt1 | contig 21486 bp, 21 predicted proteins | sample AD_UKC078_MetaG_FD_184442 | JGI IMG/M metagenome (GOLD analysis project Ga0208694, IMG submission 184442) | Active sludge microbial communities of municipal wastewater-treating anaerobic digesters from USA - AD_UKC078_MetaG (SPAdes) (version 2) | ecosystem: Engineered > Bioreactor > Anaerobic >...
ATTCAGCGCGCGAATCAAGGCCACGCCCACCGCCAAACTCAAGCCAGAGAGTGCCGCCGCGCCGCATTGAAAACGCCATAACAATGAAAACGTCAGGCTTGCCCCCAAGTGTGATACCCACGTGCGGCCACGTCGTCCTTTGCCACTGGTTTGCACTTGCGCAGCAACGCAGGTCACATGCGGAGCGCCTTTTGCACTTTGTTGCATCAGGTAAGTGTTGGTTGAAGGCACTTCGTCCAAAATATGCAGATTAAACCAAGCGCGCTGTTCACCAATGGCGCGCAATACATCATCTTTATTTAAAAATGTAATGGCATTGGGCAGTTTATAGCCGCGCCCGCGCACTGAAAATACCTCTACGCCTAAGGTTTGCGCATGCTGAATCGCACTCCAAACAGTGGTGCGCGACACCTTAAAATACTGCGCAATGGCCTCGCCAGAGTGAAATTTGCCGTCAGCCAACAAGCGTAAAATAGGAAAAGTGAGCGTGTTCATATAAAGCAAGAGTTTAGCATAGCCGATTTGCTGCGTGCGGCATTGCAATTTTGCGGCATGATTGAGTACCCAAAAAGGGGTTAAATAGACACGAAAAACCACGCTTAAAATACATTAAAATCAGACAATATTTTATACGAGCAAAAAATATTGCCCTGCGAGCCTTTATTTACAAGGCTTGCAGAGCATCGAAAAAGGTTGTGTTTTAAAACAAGCCTTTTTAGCCTAAAAATTGCAGGTTAATAAGCATGCAATGCGCCGCACCAAAATTGACACTAAGCCCCCCGAACGAATAGTGTAAAATAATGACAAACTACCATTTTTAGCGAATATTTATGTCACAAGAAAAAACACCCATCCCAGCAGGCTCAAACTTTATTCGCGGCATTATTGAACGCGATTTAAGCGAAAATAAATTCGCCACAAAAAAATGGGCAGGCAGCCCGGGCGATGCCGCGCACCAAGCTACAGGGCAAGTAGATGCCGCTAAAATCCGCACGCGTTTTCCGCCCGAACCCAATGGCTATCTGCATATTGGGCACGCGAAAAGTATTTTTTTAAACTTTGGCTTGGCGCGCGATTATGGCGGTGTTTGCCATTTACGCTTTGACGACACCAACCCAGAAAAAGAAAGCCAAGAATACGTTGATAGCATCACCGAAATGGTGAGTTGGCTGGGTTTTGGTTGGGATAATAATGGCGAAAGTAACTTATATTTTGCCTCTGATTATTTTGACTTGATGTACCGCGCGGCAGAAAGCCTAATTACGCACGGCCATGCCTATGTTGATGAGCAAACTGCCGATGAAATGCGCATTAACCGCGGCACGTTGACTGAAGCAGGTAAAGATTCACCTTTCCGCAACCGCAGCGTGGCTGAAAACCTAGCAAAATTCCGAGAAATGCGTGATGGCAAGCACCCCGATGGCAGCATGGTGCTACGCGCTAAAATTGACATGGCCTCCGGCAATATCAACATGCGCGACCCCGCCATTTACCGCATTCGCCGCGCGCACCACCACAACACGGGCGACAAATGGTGCATTTACCCCATGTACACCTTTGCGCACCCCATTGAAGACGCGCTTGAAACCATCACGCATTCAATCTGCACGTTAGAGTTTGAAGACCAACGTCCGTTTTACGATTGGCTGTTAGAGCGCCTTGCTGAGGCTGGTTTGTTAGCGCACCCGCTACCAAAACAATACGAATTTGCGCGCTTAAACCTCACCTACGTCGTGCTTTCAAAACGTAAACTCATTCAACTGGTAGAAGAAAAACACGTGAGCGGCTGGGATGACCCGCGTTTACCTACGCTGGCAGGCGCGCGCCGCCGCGGCTACACACCAGAAGGATTTAAACTCTTTACTGACCGCATCGGCGTGAGCAAAGCCGATAGCTGGATCGAATACTCCATTTTAGAAGACTGCATGCGTGAAGTGCTTAACCTAGAAGCCGAGCGCCGCATTGCCGTGCTAGACCCGATTAAACTGGTGATTGATAACTACCCCGAAAACACAAGCGAAGATTGCTTTGCGCCAAACCACCCGCTTAAACCAGAGCTAGGCAAACGCGTAGTGCAACTCAGCAAAACGCTATGGATAGAGCGCGAAGACTTTATGGAAGAACCCGCACCTAAATACTTTAGGCTTTTCCCTGGCAACATGGTGCGCCTGCGCTATGGCTATGTGGTGAAATGCACAGGTTGCGAAAAAGATGCACAAGGCAATGTCACAACTGTGCACTGTGAATATCTGCCCGATACAAAATCTGGCACGCCTGGCTCAGACAGCGTTAAAGTAAAAGGCAATATCCATTGGGTGAGCGCCAACCACGCGCATGAGGCTGAAATAAGAATGTACGACAGATTGTTTAAAGACCCGCACCCCGGCAGCGGAAAAAATGAAGATGGAAGTGAGCGAGACTTTTTAGAAGACATTAACCCAAACTCAGTCACCACCATCAAAGCGCAGCTAGAAGCCGGCCTAAAAGATGCCAAACCCGCTGAGACTTTTCAATTTGAGCGCCACGGCTACTTTGTGGCCGACAGAATTGAGAGCGTAGCAGGCAAGCCTGTGTTTAATAGAACGGTGACTTTGAAGGATGCTTGGCAGAAGTAATATGGATTCTGTTATTAAGCCACGTGTAATGATTTTTGCTGGTGCAAATGGCTCAGGAAAATCTACTCACGCTGAACCAATACTTAAAGCTCTGGGCATTAGTACGTTTGTTAACGCAGATTACATTGCAAGAGGACTTTCGGGGTTAAATACAGAAGCCGTTAATTTTGAAGCGGGGCGTATTATGCTAAAACGCTTGCATGATCTGGCCGATGAAAAAGAAGACTTTGCTTTTGAAAGTACGCTATCAAGCCGAACTTTCGCATTCTTTTTACGTAAGCTAAAAGCTGAGGGTTATAACATTACCATTTTCTACTTTACCTTAAGTGATGCGAGACTTGCTTATAGACGTGTGCGCCATAGGGTGAAATTAGGCGGGCATGATATTCAGCAAAAAGTGATTACTAGGCGTTTTTATCGTAGCCTAACTAATTTTTTTAAACTCTATTTACCACTTGCAGATACTTGGATGGTTTTTGATAACTCAACAGGTAAAACAGCAACAGCAATTGCATGGTATATTAACAAACAAACCGTGATAAAGAGCCAAGAATTATGGAAAAAAATCAACCACCTAGCCAACCAACAATAACACCAGACTCTAAAAGTTTGCGTGCTGCTTTAGCTCAGGCCTCAAAACAAGCCAATCGCATGGCTGATGCTTTTGGTTTAAAAGTTCCAACTGCACAAATTGAGCAAGTGAAACAAAAGTAAATGTGCGTTAATCAATTTGAGCGCCACGGCTACTTTGTGGCCGATAGAATTGAAAGCGTAGCAGGCAAGCCTGTGTTTAATAGAACGGTGACTCTGAAGGATGCTTGGCAGAAGTCATAAAAAGTGACAATATGTTGCTATTATTTTCAGGAGTGAAAACATGAAAACGACCGACATTATGCGTGAATTAGCCAATTTGCCGCTTGAAGAGCGCGCTCTTATTGCAGATGGATTATTGCAAACACTCAACCCGACTCAGCCCAATATTGAGCAAGCATGGGTAAAAGTTGCACAGCAACGTCTAGCCGAAATTAGTGCAGGCAAGGTAAAAACCATTTCAGCAGAAAATGTATTTAAAAGCATCAATCAACGCGTAAGCGCATGAACGTTAGCTTTCACCCTGAAGCGGCAGCGGAGTTTGAAGAGGCTTTTGACTATTATGAAAACTGCCAAACAGGCCTAGGCAAACAGCTTACACAAGAAGTTGAAGCGGCCGTTCAATTGGTACAAGATTATCCGCTTGCTTGGGCAATTGTAGATAGCTCTGTAAGACGTGTGCTCATTCGCCGCTTTCCATTTGGCTTGCTATATTCAGTGAACCAAGACGAAATTTATATTCTTGCAGTGATGCACTTGAATCGTGAGCCAAACTATTGGAAAAACCGCACATGAATAAAATAAGTAAAACGTTTGAAGGTGAGCTAAAGGGCGTCGATGCTGCCTTGCGCCGTGCGGCATTAAAAGCAAAAGAGGAAGCAGAACGGCTAGGCACGCCTTATGTGGTGGCTGAATTAAAAGCGAAAAATCTACAGCAACAACATGCGGTGGTTGAAAGTAAACAATAAGTTACCGCGAATAAACCATGAAGACAATACAAAAGTTATTTATTAGTTTCATCTTTCTAACCTGTATTGAAGGGTGCGCCAACTACAGAACGCAAGAGCATTTTGAACGGAACCCAACGCTCCTTGAGGATTCCAGAGCCCCAACAGGACAGCTGGGTCGCGCAACCGTCTATTACTTCAGACAAAAGGCCTGGATGCAAGAACTCATCTACATACCGATTCCACCGTTCTTTTATGCGGTAGATGGAAGAATGCTATCAATAATGCCGCTTGCATCACACGCTGTGCTGTCGCTTGAACCAGGGCGACACAGATTTTCAAGATTAATTGTGTCAGGCTGGGGAGCTTTTGCAATATCAGTAGATCGAGTTGATGTCGATCTAACCGTAACAGCCGGCGAGACCTATTTCGTCGGCTCCCGTAATGGCCTTTCTAGCTCACCGTTTGAAGTCGTTGATCCCGATCGTGGCCGCGCCATTGTCGCCGATACGAACCTCGTCAAAATACTCCACCAGCCAGTAAGTGTCGATACGTTTATTGACCGCGTCGCTTCACAAGATCGCAAAGCTCCCAGTTCTGCTAAAGCATCTCCGCAAGCTTCAAAGCAACGACCTCAAGTAAATATTTCTAGCGCTTTACCTTCCTCGCAACAGGTAGGAGAATTTCTTGAGGTTGTGGCCACGGTGGCGCTAGTTGCAGTCTTGCTGTTCGGTGTGGCGGCAGGCGCCTCTATGGCGCCACCATCCCTACCCTCGCCGAACTTAATGGAAACTCAACCTCCGAGTATTTCAGTGCAGGCACCAACGCAGTCAGTTGCAATAGAACCGACGCTAAGAACCTCTTCAGGATCGATGTCGGAAATTCTTAGGTCTACGGAGGAAACGACTCTGCGCAATCTTTCAACCGGAGTTAGGTATCGAATTGAAGACGGAAAAATTACGGGAACGGACGGCAGCCAATACCGAGTCGTTGGGTCTACAGTGTACTCTGATACTGGACAGTCATATCAGGTAATTGGAAATAACATATTTGCCAGTGACGGCAGTTCTTGTGTCAAGACCGGCACCTTAGTTTCATGTCGATAGCGTCTTGAGATCAAACCTTTAATTAGTAATAGTGGTCAGACTGAGTCGACACTTAGATTTGAGCCCATAGACTTTCAATAACGTGATTGCATTTTCAGGGCATGCCATTCACCACATCGCGGGTGGGGCATTTTTTGCCACGGGTGCTGCCATTCAATCTTCCATCTAACGGCTATTTCGGCCGAATTTCATTAGGCGTTTTACCCTAAGGGCGAACACGTAAACATTGCGCCTGTTGCACTCAATGCCAGTGTTTAACAGTATCATTACACTAACCCTTTACAGGTAAAAACTTTAATTTAAAAATGATACGTCGCATTCTGATTGTTCTTTTCGTCATCGCTGGCATTGGCACTGCATTTTGGTGGTTTACGCGCCCTAAGCCGGTTACGGTTACCTTGGTTGAAGTGGGGCGCGGCAAGGTGGAGGCAAGTGTGGCCAATACGCGCGCTGGCAGTGTAGAGGCTTGTTTGCGAACAAGGCTGTCGCCTATCAGTGGCGGGCGTATAGCGTTTTTGGGTGTTAAAAAGGGCGATCACGTTAAAAAAGGCCAAGTGCTGTTGCGCTTGTGGAACGACGACCAGCAAGCACAAAGTAACTTGGCACTTACCCAAGTAACCAGCAGTAAAAAGCGCATTGCCGAGGCGTGTGCCGTGGCAGAAAACGCCGAGCGTGAGGCCGGGCGCATGGCCGAGCTACGTGCGAAGGGTTTTATTTCAAAAAGCGGTGAAGAAAAATCACGTTATGAGGCGCAAGCGCGCCGCGCGGCGTGCGATGCTGCGCGCGCTGATGTGAATCAGGCACAAGCGCGCGTAAAAGTGACGCAGGTAGAGCAAAACCGCACAGTTTTAGTCGCGCCATTTGATGGCATTGTGGCGGATATTGTCGGTGAGCTAGGTGAATATACCACGCCATCACCACCCGGTGTTGCCACGCCGCCCGCCATTGATTTGATAGATGACTCTTGTCTGTATATTGAAGCACCGATGGATGAAGTAGATGCGCCAAAAATTCATATTGGCCAAGCAGCGCGGGTTTCTTTGGATGCATTGCCGAATCAGCCGTTAAAAGGCCATGTAAAACGCGTGGCGCCCTATGTGGTAGCGGTTGAAAAGCAAGCGCGTACGGTAGATGTGGAAGTGTCGTTAGATCATCCTGAAGATGGTAAAAAGCTGCTGGTGGGTTACAGCGCCGATGTTGAGATTGTGCTGGAAAGCCGCGATGATACCTTGCGCGTGCCAACCACCGCCTTGTTAGAAGGTAACAAAGTGCTGGTGTATCAGCCAGCCGAGCAAATGCTGGAAGAACGTGCCATTAAAACCGGCATTACTAATTGGGAGTATACCGAGGTGCTGGAAGGCCTAAAAGCGGGTGACCGCATTGTGACATCCCTTGAGCGCGAGGGTGTAAAAGCCGGCATCAAAGTCACACCTGAAAATGGCAGCGATGCCGCAACCAATAAAGTCAAGGCGAAATAATCGTTTATGTCTGACGAAAGCCCGACTTCAACCTTAGTTTCTCTACATGGCATCAACCGTACGTTTTATTTAGGTGATAGCAAGGTACGCGCCTTACGCGATGTAAATTTGACGATTGCGCACGGTGAATACATTGCCGTGATGGGGCCTTCCGGCTCTGGAAAATCCACCTTGCTGAATTTAATTGGCTTGCTTGACCGTCCCGATGAAGGCACGTACATGTTAGAAGGCCGCAATGTGACGACATTAGGTCCGGATGAGCTTGCCGCAGTGCGTAGTGAACGGATTGGCTTTATTTTTCAGAGTTTTCATTTAGTCCCGCGCTTATCTGCCGCCGCGAATATCGAGTTACCTTTAGTGCTTGCCGGCTTTTCAAAAACCGAGCGCGCCAAGCGGGTGTCGCAGGCACTGCAAGAATATGGTTTGACTGACAGAGCCAACCATCGACCGAATGAACTTTCAGGCGGACAGCGTCAGCGCGTGGCCATTGCGCGAGCCACGATTTTGCGCCCGGCAGTGTTGCTGGCGGATGAGCCAACAGGCAATCTTGACCGCGTCACAGGTGAAGAAGTTGTGAAGCTACTTGAAAAACTCAATGCACAAGGCATGACGCTGATTGTGGTGACACATGACCAAGCGTTGGGTGCGCGGGCACGCCGGCAAATTAGAATGGTGGATGGCGGCATTGAAACTGACGTCACAAATGGCAATGTTGTGCCAAATGATGCGCCAAGAACGACTCCCTCCCAATCTTCAAGTTAAATCATAAAGGATTTGACCTTGAAAGTTACTGACACTTTTCGTTTTGCGACCAATGCCGCTACCGCTGCACCATTGCGTGCGGGCTTGCTGGTGCTGGCAATGTCGATTGGCGTGGCGGCTGTGGTGATGCTCACCGCCTTGGGTGACGGCGCGCGGCGTTATGTCGTGGACCAATTTTCTGCGATTGGCACGAACTTGGTGATTGTATTGCCGGGACGTTCAGAAACGCGTGGGTTTAACCCAGCAAATCTGGTGACCAGCACGCCGCGCGACTTAACCGTAGAGGATGCCGAAGCATTGCTCAAGCTGCCGTCAGTGAAACGTATCGCACCAATTTTGGTGGCCACCACCGAAATTAACGCCGCAGGAAAGTTGCGCGAAGCCATGCTGCTGGGCACCAATGATGAGTACATCAACGTGCGGCAAATGAAGGTTGGGCTTGGACGCTTTCTTTCTAAAGATGAAGTGGGGCGAGGTTCGGCTGAGGTGGTGCTGGGGGCGGTGATTCGCCGCGAAATATTTGGCACAGAAAATCCCTTAGGCAAAACCGTGCGGGTGGGCGACAGAAGGCTACGCGTTGTTGGTGTTTTAGCTGAAGGCGGGCAGGGCATGGGCATGACCACGGATGAACTGCTGATTGTGCCGGTGGCCACAGCGCAGGCCATGCTGAACAGCAATACGCTGTTTCGTATTTTGGTCGAAGTAGGTAGCCGTGAGCAAATTGATGAGGCCAAAGCACGGGTACTCAAAACGATTACTCAGCGTCATGATGGTGAAGAAGATGTGACGGTAATTACGCAAGATGCGATTTTGGAAACCTTCGATAAAATTCTGAATGTACTCACATTAGGGGTTGCGGGCATTGCGGCAATCAGCTTAGCGGTCGCGGGCATTTTGGTAATGAATGTGATGCTGGTATCCGTGACGCAGCGCACGGGTGAAATTGGCCTGCTCAAAGCGCTTGGTGCGACTTCCTCTGCGGTGCGACAGTTATTTATGGTGGAGGCGATTTTGTTGTCCTTGTCTGGTGCGGTGGTTGGCGTTGGCTTGGGGTACGCAGGGGCTGCTGTATTGCGACAACTTTATCCTACTTTTCCCGCTTATCCACCGTTATGGGCCGTGCTGGCTGGCTTAGCAACGGCAATCATTTCTGGCTTGGTGTTTGGTGTAATGCCTGCGCGCCGTGCCGCGCGGCTTGACCCGATACAAGCCCTTTCTAAGCGATAAATCATGTTGTTAACTGACGCTGGCCGATTTGCCCTGCAAGCGATTATCTCGCACCGTTTACGTAGCTTTTTGACGCTGTTAGGCATTGCAGTGGGTATTGCCGCAGTGATTTTACTCACCTCGATTGGCGAGGGTGTGCATCAGTTTGTGTTAAAAGAGTTCACCCAGTTTGGCACCAATGTTGTCGGCATTTCACCGGGCAAGGTGAAAACAGGCGGTCAGCCGCCAACGGGATTTCCCACCACCGCGCGGTTACTCACCATGGAAGACGCCAACGCGCTTAAAAAACTGCCCAATGTCACGGGTGCCAGCCCAACAGTGTGGGGCAATTCTGAAGTTGAAGTGAACGGTCGTTTACGGCGCAGTACAATTTATGGCGTGGATGCAGATTTTATTCAAGTGTTCAGTGCCAAGGTGCAAACGGGCAGTTTTTTGCCTGCTGAAGGCGCAGGAAGTTCGCGCGCGTTTGTGGTGTTGGGCAGTAAGCTTCGTAAAGAATTATTTGGTACTGAAAACCCGCTCGGTGCGCGGGTGCGCATCGGTGGTCTGCATTTTAGGGTGATTGGCGTATTAGCGCCAAAAGGCCAGTTTCTTGGCGTTGATTTAGATGACACTGCTTATATTCCTGCTGAACGCGCATTGGAACTGTATAACCGTGAGGGCCTAATGGAAATTCATGTGCTGTATAAAGAAGGTGCTTCGTCTGCCGCAGTGGCTGAGGCCGTTAAACAGCGATTGAAATTGCGCCATGGCCGCGAAGATTTTACGATTACCACGCAAGAAGATATGCTGAAAACGCTTTCAAATATTCTGAACATTCTGACAATGGCTGTTGGCGCGCTGGGCGGTATTTCGTTGCTGGTGGGCAGTGTGGGTATTGTTACCATCATGACGATTTCAGTGACAGAGCGTACCAACGAAATTGGCCTGTTGGTCGCGTTAGGCGCGCGTCGGCGCACTATTCTGGGCTTGTTTTTAAGTGAATCCGTTATTTTGGCGGTGCTTGGCGGCGTGATGGGTTTGCTGTTTGGTATAGGTCTGGCGCAACTATTGCATCTGTTCATACCAAGCTTTCCAGTACACACGCCTTGGCGTTTTGCGGCAGTTGCGTTGGTGGTTTCAGGTGTGATTGGCTTGCTAGCAGGGGTGTTGCCAGCCGTAAGCGCCTCTCGCTTAGACCCGATTGACGCATTGCGTGCAGAATAAGTTATTATATTGCCCATGCGAAAACATAAAAAAATCCGCAACAAAAAAATCGGTCTGCCACCGGGCTCGCTGGTGTATGTTGGAGAGGCTGACGTCAAGCACTTTGATGCAGTGAAGATTACACAAATTACTTATGATGCAGACAGTATTATTGAGGCTGAATTAGCCATTGGTGAATTGGCCAATTTTAAACATGACCCAAGCAAAAAACTATGGCTGAACGTACACGGCGTGCATGATGTTGATGTGATTAAAAAACTGGGGGATTTGTTTAATCTGCACCCTTTAGTGATTGAAGATATTCTCAATACCGAACAGCGCCCTAAAATTGATGAATTTGGCGATTATGTTTTTTTAGAAACGCGTCATTTTTATTATCATCCAGAAAGTTTATCAGTCAGTTCTGAGCAAATTAGCATGATATTGGGCAAGCATTTTTTGCTGACTTTTCAAGAGCGGTCTACAGGTGCGTTTGCACCGATTCGTGAGCGTATGCGCGCCAGTCATGCGTATATACGCGAGCAAGGCGTAGACTATTTGGCATATGCTTTATTAGACAGTGTGGTGGACCGCTATTTTAGTGTCCTGGAAGCAGTCAGTGACGCGAGTGAAACGCTGGAGGAAGTGCTATTAGCCAATCCCACCAATGCAGAACTGCACAATATTCATCAATTAAAACATGCCAGTATTGAGTTGCGCCGCGCCGTGTGGCCGCTACGAGAGGTGGTTAATAGCCTGACGCGCAATGAACATGGCTTTTTTCAGCCAAGTACCGTGCCGTACTTACGTGATGTCTATGATCACACGGTGAATTTTATTGAGTCACTGGAGTCAATCCGCGATAGCTTAAGTGGCATGATGGATATTTATATGGCCAGTGTCAGCCAGCGGGTGAATTTGGAAGTGCGCGCTTTAACTGTGGTGGCTATGCTTTTTATGCCGGCTACCCTCATTGCGGGTATCTTTGGCATGAACTTTCACTGGATGCCGTGGATAGATGAGCGCAACGGGTTTTGGTGGGCGCTTGGTATCATGTCTGGCATTGCGCTAGTCATGATTTTGATTTTTTGGCGCAGGCAGTGGCTAGGGAGTAAAACTTAATTTTTAATGAGTTGCGTGTACTTCGCTCGTATTTTTGCCGCCTTGGGTGCAGCCACTGCCAGGCAGTAGGGGTTGTTAGGGTTTTTATCAAAATAACATTGGTGATAATCTTCAGCCGGATAAAAAACTTCTGCATCATTGATTTGCGTCACAATTTGCGCACCAAAAACATTGGCTTCGTTGAAGTCGGCAATTATTTTTTTCACGGCCGCGACTTGCGCCTGATTTTGGCAAAACACTGCGGAGCGATATTGTGTGCCAATATCGTTGCCCTGACGATTGAGTGTAGTGGGGTCGTGCGATACAAAAAACACTTCAAGCAACGTTTCAAAACTGATTTGGCTGGCATCAAAAGTAATTTTAACCGCCTCGGCGTGGCCAGTATCGCCGTTGCAAATGCTTTTATAAGTCGGGTTAATCGTGTGGCCACCAATATAGCCAGATACAACGCTACTTACGCCACGTAGCTGGCTGAATACGGGTTCGGTGCACCAAAAGCAACCGCCTGCAAAAATAGCGATTTGTTCGTTATTCATGACTGCCCTTTCAATATTCATCTATGAAATGTTTCATCAATTGCGAGACCCAAGCGTATCATTATTAGTCAATCTTACATCTAAAACATTGCAACTTTTTTGAATTTTTTTAGCATGGCTTTAAACGCGCTCTACGTCGATTTTAATTCTTACTTTGCCTCGGTTGAGCAGCAGCTTGTGCCAGAACTGCGCGGCAAACCTGTGGGCGTGGTGGCGGTGATGGCTGAGACTACTTGTTGCATTGCAGCCAGTTACGAGGCTAAAGCGTTTGGCATTAAAACGGGTACGGGGGTGCGTGACGCGCGCAAGCTTTGCCCCAATATAGTGTTTGTGCAAGCGCGACCGCCCGTGTACGTGGCTTTGCACCATGAGTTAATTGAAATCGTTGAGAGCTGCACGCACGTTGAAAAAGTGCTATCGATTGATGAAATGGTCTGCACGCTCACCGGCAGCCAGCAACAGCCAGAAAACGCGCTCAAACTCGCCGCTAAAATCAAACGCGCGATTCGCAAACGCTATGATTACATTCGCTGTTCTATCGGTATTGCCCCCAACACCTTTTTGGCCAAAACGGCATCGAACATGCAAAAGCCGGACGGCTGCGTGCTGATTGAACAGCATGAGTTGCCGCAGCGCCTATTCCACTTAAAACTGCGTGATTTAAACGGCATCGGCAAACAGATGGAAGCGCGGCTCAATCGCTATAAAATCACCACGGTTGAACAGCTTTATGCCGCCAATCGCCAGCAATTACAAACCGCGTGGGGCAGCATTGAAGGCGAGCGCATGTATGACAAACTGCGCGGCCTAGAGCCTTATTACATAAAAAACGCGCGCAGCAGCTTAGGACATTCGCACGTAATGCCGCCCGAACAGCGCAATGAAGCAGGCGTTCGGGCGGTGTTGCACCGGTTGTTGCAAAAAGCCTGTATGCGTATGCGGAGTTACGAACTGTTGGCTTCCAAAATCAGTGTTAAAGTCAAATTCAGAGATTGCCCAAGCTGGCATATGGAAAGTGCAATATCTGCCACCGACAGCACCCTGCGGCTCACTGAAGCGCTTGAAACCTTTTTGCAGCATTACCCAAAAACGCAGCATGAGCCTTATGCGGTGGGCGTGAATTTTTCAGGATTGCTGACGGCTGACGAAGTGGCACGTGATTTGTTTCAAGTTGAGCCGCTTGAAAATGAGAAAAAACTGAGTCAGGCCATTGATACGCTCAATTTGAAATTTGGCAAAAACACCATTTATTTTGGTGGCGCACACGATGCGCTCAAAGACGCGCCGATGCGCATTGCGTTTAATCATATTCCTGATTTAAAAGTTGAAGGTGATACTTGATGATGCCTCAACCTTTTTCGATGCTCTGTAAGCCTTATAAATAAAGGCTCGCAGAGCAGTGTTTTTTTCTCGGCGCAAATTTTTAACCTTTAAAGCTATCTTCTAATGATTTTCATGAGTTACAAGTTTGTAACAATTGCTTGTCGCCAAAACCAAAATTGCCTGCGTTATATGCCCATCTGCAGAATATTTCGCAGAGATTGAAAAGTAAAAGTTTCAATCCAACGCGCTCTAGAAGCGTAACTTAAGTTTTAACCTGGCTTAACAACTTTAAAAAGATTAGGTTAAATAAAAGGAGAAATAAAATGACTGGTTTTAAATTGAATCTTGTAAACAATATGCGTAGCAAAATGTTGGTGCCAGCTTTACTCACAGCAGTATTTGCAGCGCCTGCCATGGCAGATGACCAATATCGTGACACTGCCCGTGTGCTGTCAGTCACACCGCAAACGGAGCGTGTGAATGTGCCGCGCCAAGAGTGCCGTACAGAATATCAACAACAAAGCTACAGCCATGGTGCTAACAATAATGTGACTGGTGCGATTATTGGCGGTGTTGCTGGTGGCCTGTTAGGTAGCACGATTGGCCGTGGTAACGGCCGTGTAGCGGCTGCTGCGGTGGGCGCAGGTGTGGGTGCGTTGGCAGGTAATAGTATTGCCAATAACAACAATTACCGTCATGGCACACGTACTGTGCCAGTGGAATCTTGCTACCAAGTGGATAACTGGCAAACCGTGAATACTGGCTATTTGGTGAGTTATGAGTATAACGGCCGCAATTACACGACTGTAACAAACGAACATCCAGGTCGTTACATAGATGTGAATGTGGCGGTTTCACCCAGAAATCGCGCCATTTCACAAGTAACCTATGTACAGCCGCAAGTGGGCTACAGTGACTCTCGTTGGGATAACGACCGCTGGGATGATGATGACCGTCATCATCGTGGCCATCGTGGTAAACACCGTGATTGGGATCGTCGTGGGGATGATCGATACTACTAAGTGAATTAAGTTTATTCAGTTATTGAGACTAGCGCCAGCCGCGTGACTACGCGGCTGGTTTTTTTATGTCATACAAACAAAGCAGGCGCATTTCGTGCAAGGCCAAGGATTGAATGATGTTAAAATTTACGTATGAATCCCTTTTTGCAGCAAGGCGTTGATTTTTTTAGGCGACTATTTTTAACGCAAGCAAAGCTGAATGCAGCGGTAGCCTGGCAGCGCTTGGGCAATCATCCTGCCGATGCCTATTGGTTTTTCGCGGCCCCTGTGCATTTGGTGTTGCAGCGCGACACCTTCAGTTTAGCCACTCCCGTACCTTTGCCTTTAGCGCAACATGAAGCAGATGCGCTGACCACATTGTTAAATGGGCATTTTGGTACCGATGGCATGCAGTTTTTTTGGCACGAAAACCTTTGGTTTTTAAGGTTGGCGCATTCCCCGCAGATTCAAACATTCAGCCCTGAGCGTGTGCTCAATCAAGACATTCATGCCTATATGCCCACGGGTGAAGGGGCAGTGCGCTGGGCGCAGCTTATCAATGAAATGCAAATGCTGTTGTTTGAGCATCCTGTCAATCAGGCGCGTGAAATGCGCCGTCAGCCAGCCATGAATAGCATTTGGTGCTACGGCGGCGGCCAATTAAAGCCATTGAGAAATTAAGCGTAACAATATGCGAATCAAACTACGCACTTTTGATGAAAGCATCGTCAGCAAGCTGGTTGCAGAAGGGGTCAACCCGTTTTCGGCGCGGCTGTATGCGGCACGCGGTGTTACCAATAAAAATGCGCTTGAAACTTCGTTAGGGCAAATAATACCGCCCGCGTTACTCACCAATAATAATGCGATGGCCAAATTGCTGGCCGATGCTATCGCGCAACAACAAAAACTCTTGGTGATTGGCGATTATGATGCCGATGGCGCCACCGCCACCGCTGTTGCCGTCAAAGGCTTACGCGCCTTTGGTGCCAATGTGGATTTTTTAGTGCCTAATCGTTTTGAATACGGCTACGGTCTTACCCCCGAAATTGTGGCGCTTGCGGCCCGGCAAAAGCCCGATGTCATCATCACGGTAGATAATGGCATCGCCAGTGTAGAAGGCGTGGCGGCGGCCAATGCGCTGGGCATTCAAGTGCTGATTACCGACCACCACTTGCCCGGCCAAATTACGCCGCAGGCCGCCTGTATTATTAACCCGAATCAGCATGGCTGTGATTTTCCGAGCAAGCACTTGGCCGGCGTGGGGGTGATGTTCTATGGCTTGCTTGCGTTACGTGCAGAATTACGCACGCGCGGCGCTTTTACGCTAACGCCCGAACCCAATCTAACCGAATTGCTGGATTTAGTCGCACTCGGCACGGTGGCAGATTTAGTGAAATTAGATGATAACAACCGCATTCTGGTGGAGCAGGGTTTGCGTAGAATTCGCGCAGGCGCGTGTTCGCTGGGCATACAAGCATTGTTGCGCGTGAGCGGCCGCGAGCTGGCGCAAGTGAACGCGCAGGATTTAGGCTTTTATGTGGGTCCAAGGCTCAATGCCGCGGGTCGGCTGGATGATATGCGCTTAGGCATTCAATGTTTGTTGGCCGAAACCGAAGCAGAGGCTGCCACAACCGCCCAGCAACTGCATACGCTTAACCTGCAGCGCCGTAGCATTGAGGCGGACATGCAAGAAGGCGCACAACTCACACTGGATGATGTTGCGGTTGAAAATCAATTCAGTATCAGCATTTATCAGGACGACTGGCATCAGGGCGTGATTGGCATTTTGGCATCGCGCATCAAAGAGCGTCATCATCGGCCTGTCATTGCTTTTGCCGATGCAGGCGAGGGCCTGCTGAAAGGTTCGGGCCGCTCAATTGCCGGCCTGCATTTGCGCGATGCTTTGGATTTACTCGCCAAACATCAGCCCGATTTAATATTAAAATTTGGCGGCCATGCCATGGCGGCAGGGTTAACCATCAAACTTGCAGACTTTGAACGATTTAAACATGGCTTTGAAGCGGTAGTGAGAAGTTTAATCAACGAGGCAGATTTAGCGTCAGTGCTAGAAGTCGATGGCAATTTATCCCCCGATGTGATGACATTTGAAACCGCACAAGCGCTTGAAAATCAGGTGTGGGGGCAAGGCTTTGCGCCGCCGCTGTTTTTTGATACCTTTGAAGTGCTGGGTCAGCGCGTGCTGAGTGAAAAACACCTCAAGCTCACTTTAAAAAAAGACGGCGCCACTATTGATGCTATTTATTTTAACCATGCCGACATGTTTGAAGGCCCGATTTTTGCGGCCTATCAATTGCAAACCAATCGTTATAACGGCGCACAAAAAGTGCAGTTAAATTTAAAATTTGCGACGTGTGAAAAACCAGTTTTTACACAATAGTTCACCCCAACCTTTTTCGATGCTCTGGAAGCCTTGTAAATAAAGGCTCGCAGGGCAGAAAAATTTTCTCGTACAAAAAACAGGCTGTTTAATGCCATTTTTTCACGACATTGTGGCAAAAAAATTCACATCGTTTTAGTGGGAATACGAGTAAGATAATGCAAAGTTTTTAAGCGATTTGTTTTAAATTTGAAAGGGTCATAATGCAAACTAAAATATGCACTAAACAACCATTTTTTAAAGTTACGCTGTTGTCAGCAGTACTTCTTGCTGCGTTTGGCGCAGGTTGCACAAAAGAGGTTAAAGCGCCACAAAATACATCCATAGAGCGGCAAAAAATCACCGGTCTAAAAACACCTGAATCTGTAGTGCAGGCCAAAGATGGCCGAATTTTTGTGTCTGAGATTGGTGAATTTGGCAAAGCGGGGGATGGAAAAATCACACTGATTGACGCGCAGGGCAAGACTTCAGTGTATGCCAGCGGTTTAGATGACCCGAAAGGCTTGGCAGTGATTGGTGCGGATTTGTATGTGGCAGATAATCATCGCGTGTTAAAAATTAGCGCCGATGGAAAATCTAGCGTGTTTGCGGCGGCAGAAGCTTTTTCAGGCGCGTTGCACGGCTCGCCTTATTTTTTGAATGACTTAGAAGCCGACCCGCAAGGCAATTTATATGTGAGCGACAGTGGCGATTTGTTCAATACAGGCTTGGGCGGTGCAATTTTTAAAATCAATCCACAAGGCCAGGTGAGTTTGTTGTTGAGCAACACGCAAGACGCGCGCATTAAAGCGCCCAATGGCTTGCTGGCGGATGATACCGGCGAAGTGCTACTGGTGGTGGATTTTACCTCTGGAATTTTGTACAGCCTCAACCAAAAAAGCAAGGTATTGACCGACCTTGCAGAAGGGTTTGGTGGCGGCGATGGTTTGGTGCATCACTCCAACGGCACGATGTACGTGAGCGATTGGAAATCAGGCAAAGTGTTTAGCGTGAACACCAAAGGGGATGTCGCTGAAATTAAAAGCGGTTACCAGGCCGCGGCGGATATTGCCATCACCAAAGATGAGCGTTATTTGATGGTGCCGGATATGAAGGCTGGTGAGCTCGATTTTATTCCATTAAGGTAAGCGTGTATGAGCGAATTTATTCGCGATAGCAACATGCCAAATCGCTCCTACAATAAGTTCTATATATGATAAACGAACTTCGAAAAAGCGCCTTAAATTGGCTATCTTGCCCGCATGTGGCAGATAAAGTGGCAGGGGTTACAGCACTCAATCAGGAGTGGCTGGCAGGTCAGTTGCCTTTGGATACAGGCATACAACTCACAGCAAATCTACCGATTCCCGGCCGCCCAGCCCGGCCTGAGTTGGTGTCACCTTTGCAGGTTGAAAAGCGTTCCATGCGCACAATTGAGGGCCGCGCGGCGCTGATTCACGCCATTGCGCATATTGAATTTAATGCTATCAACTTGGCGCTTGATGCCGTTTGGCGCTTTGCCGACATGCCAAAAGCCTACTATGCTGATTGGCTAAAGGTCGCCGCCGAAGAGGCTTATCACTTTCATTTATTGCAGACGCATCTGCAGCAAACCGGCTACCAGTATGGTGATTTTAGCGGGCATAATAGCTTATGGGAGATGGCCGAGCGTACCAATGAAGACGTGCTGGCACGCATGGCTTTGGTGCCGCGCACCATGGAAGCGCGCGGGCTGGATGCTTCTGTACCATTACGCAATAAGTTTGCACAAATTGGCGATACGGCTGTTGCGGAAATACTCGATACCATTCTGCGCGATGAAATTGGCCATGTGGCCATTGGTAACCATTGGTTTAACTGGCTGTGCGTGGCGCGTGATTTGCCACCGATTGCAACGTTTGAAGCGCTTTGCCAGCAATACAAGGCACCCAAACTACGCGGACCTTTTAACCTTGAAGCGCGTCGGCTGGCAGGGTTTACTGAGGCTGAACTGGCGCTATTGCGCTAATATCGGCCGTACAATAAAAAATTGCGCAAAAATTTGGTACTCTCATGACGGTAAAATATCGCTTATTTTTCCCAGCTTTAATTTTGATATTGACTGCAGTGTTTGTCTGGTCTGCAATTCAGCCGGCTGATGACTTGACTTGGTTTCTTGAAGTAGCGCCAGTGCTAATCGCCTTGCCAATCTTGTGTTACACATATCAACAGTTTCCACTGACGCCATTACTTTATGTGTTAATTTTAGTGCATGCCATTATTTTAATGATAGGCGGGCATTACACCTATGCTGAAGTGCCGGCATTTAACTGGCTACGTGACACTTTTGAGCTAAGCCGCAATTATTACGATCGGGTGGGGCATTTTGCGCAAGGGTTTATCCCGGCCATGATTGCGCGTGAAATTTTATTACGTAAAAATGTGGTCAAAAAAGGGCCATGGCTATTTTTTATCGTGTGTAGCATTGCCTTGAGCATCAGTGCTTTTTATGAACTGATTGAGTGGTGGGTAGCGGCGGCTTCAGGCACAGCGGCAGAGGCGTTTCTTGGTACGCAGGGCGACGTGTGGGATACGCAGTGGGATATGTTTATTGCGCTCATTGGTGCAATAGTTGCACAACTTTTGCTGGCAAAACTGCATGATCAGCAGCTACAAACCCTGTAATGTCAGCTTGATAAGCGCTTAGTTTTTCGCTATAATTCGGTAATTCTGAAACGGGAAGAGTCTCTACACGCTCCTCCCGTTTTGCATATCTGCCATCTGCTCATGATGGACAAAAAGTTAAAATTAATTAATGTTGTAAAACAAGGAGTTGCCGTGTCACAAAACCTGCCCGCCATACTAGTACTTGCAGATGGAACTGTGTTTCGTGGCACCTCAATCGGGGCAAGTGGCCAAACTGTGGGTGAGGTGGTGTTCAATACCTCAATGACAGGCTATCAGGAGATTTTAACCGACCCTTCCTACACCAAACAAATCGTTACGCTCACTTATCCGCATATCGGCAATTACGGTGTGAATCATGAGGATATCGAATCTGGCCGCGTGTATGCCAGCGGTTTGATTATTCGTGACTTGCCTTTAATTCACTCCAATTTTAGAAACACACAATCGTTATCTGATTATTTGGCAGACAATCATATTGTCGCAATCGCCGATATTGATACGCGTAAACTGACTCGAATTTTACGTGAAAAGGGTGCGCAAACAGGTGCAGTAATCGCGGGAGAGACAGATGAAGCGAAAGCGCTAGCCTCGGCCAAGCAGTTGATTGCGGATTTTCCTGGTTTGAATGGCCTGGATTTAGCAAAAGTTGTGACCTGCGAAAAACCTTACGAATTCACCGAAGGTGAATGGGCGTTGGGTCAGGGGTTCACGGCGGCGCCAGCCAAACAGTTTCATGTTGTCGCTTATGATTACGGTGTAAAGCGCAATATTTTACGCATGCTGGTCTCCCGCGGCTGTAAGGTAACGGTGTTGCCAGCCCAAACATCTGCTGCCGAAGCGCTCGCCTACAAACCGGATGGCGTATTTTTATCTAACGGCCCGGGTGACCCGGCACCATGTGACTATGCAATAAGTGCCATCAAAACCATTGTTGACAGCGGCGTGCCTACCTTTGGTATATGTTTAGGACATCAATTGTTGGCATTGGCCTCAGGTGCTAAAACAGTCAAGATGAAATTTGGCCACCATGGCGCTAACCACCCTGTGCAAGACCTTGAAACCAAGCGTGTGTATATCACCAGCCAAAACCATGGTTTTGCGGCCGATGCGGCGACATTGCCAGCCAATATTAATGTCACGCATGTTTCATTGTTTGATGGCAGCTTGCAAGGTATTGCGCGCAATGACAAGCCGGCATTTAGCTTTCAGGGCCACCCGGAAGCCAGTCCAGGACCCACGGAAATGAGCTATTTGTTTGACCAATTTATAGAAATGATGCAAAGCGCAAAATAATTATGGCAAAACGTACAGATATTAAATCCATTCTAATTATCGGCGCAGGCCCGATTGTAATCGGCCAGGCCTGTGAGTTCGATTATTCTGGCGCGCAAGCCTGCAAAGCCTTACGCGAAGAAGGCTACCGCGTCATTTTAGTCAACTCAAACCCAGCCACCATAATGACCGACCCGGAAATGGCCGATGCGACCTATATCGAGCCGGTGACTTGGCAAATCGTTGAAAAAATTATTGCCAAAGAGCGCCCTGATGCGTTATTACCTACCATGGGTGGGCAGACAGCACTCAATTGCGCGCTCGATTTAGATAAGCACGGCGTGTTGGCAAAATACAAAGTCGAACTGATTGGCGCATCAAAAGAGGCGATTGATAAAGCCGAAGACCGCCAAAAATTCAAAGAAGCGATGACCAAGATTGGTTTGGGCTCAGCGCGTTCAGCGATTGCCCATAGCATGGAAGAGGCCCTTCAAGTACAAGCCAGTATTGGTTACCCGGCGATTATTCGCCCATCTTTTACGATGGGCGGTAGCGGTGGCGGTATTGCTTATAACCGTGAAGAATTTATCACAATATGCGAGCGCGGCTTAGATGCCTCTCCTACTAAAGAGCTATTGATTGAAGAGTCATTGCTAGGTTGGAAAGAGTACGAAATGGAAGTGGTGCGCGACTCTGCGGACAACTGCATCATTATCTGCTCAATTGAAAATTTAGACCCGATGGGCGTGCATACTGGCGACTCTATTACTGTAGCGCCAGCACAAACATTGACTGACAAAGAGTATCAAATCATGCGCAATGCCTCATTGGCGGTGTTGCGTGAAATCGGCGTGGATACAGGCGGCTCCAATGTGCAGTTTGCCATTAACCCAGATGATGGTCGTATGATTGTGATTGAGATGAACCCACGCGTTTCGCGTTCATCAGCGCTTGCTTCAAAAGCAACGGGTTTCCCGATTGCGAAAGTGGCTGCGAAATTAGCGGTGGGCTTTACTTTAGATGAATTGCGCAACGAGATTACCGGTGGCGCAACGCCGGCTTCTTTTGAGCCGAGTATCGACTATGTCGTCACAAAAATTCCACGTTTTGCCTTTGAAAAATTCCCGCAGGCAGATAGCCGTTTAACCACACAAATGAAATCCGTGGGTGAAGTGATGGCCATTGGGCGCACGTTCCAGGAGTCATTCCAAAAAGCCTTACGCGGTCTAGAAGTGGGTGTTGATGGTCTGGACGAAAAGACCACGGATTTAGATACC
>Ga0208694_1002159_pt1 | contig 21461 bp, 17 predicted proteins | sample AD_UKC078_MetaG_FD_184442 | JGI IMG/M metagenome (GOLD analysis project Ga0208694, IMG submission 184442) | Active sludge microbial communities of municipal wastewater-treating anaerobic digesters from USA - AD_UKC078_MetaG (SPAdes) (version 2) | ecosystem: Engineered > Bioreactor > Anaerobic >...
CGTTTTGCCAAAAACACCGAGAGAATGAGCTTCATCCACCATGATGGAGGCATTGTATTTTTTTGACAAAGCTACTATCTCGGGTAGTTTTACAACATCTCCTTCCATACTGAAAACCCCATCCACAACAATAACTTTCGTTTTTTCCGGCTCGCACTTCTTGAGCAAGCGTTCCAAATCCTCGATGTTGTTATGCCGGTATTTCAGTTGTTTAGAGAAGGATAATCTTTTCCCTTCAATGATAGAAGCGTGATCGGAATCATCAAAAATCAGATAATCTTCACGCCCCGTGAGGCAGGGGATCACACCGGCATTAACGGAAAAACCTGTGGCATAAACCAAAGCAGCTTCTTTCCCGACTAACTGAGCCAGCCGATGTTCTAATTCTATGTGAATGTCTAAAGTTCCATTTAAAAACCGTGATCCAGCACAGCCGGTACCATATTTTTCAACGGCTTTAATGGCTGCCTCTTTTAAACGCGGATGGTTGGTAAGTCCCAAATAACTGTTGGACCCGAACATCAGAACTTGTTTTCCGTTGATGCTTACAACGGTATCCTGATCAGACTCAATTGGGCGGAAATAAGGATAAACGCCTTGAGCCATAGCCTGTTGAGGAGCATCGTATTGCCCCAGTATTCTACTTAATTGACTCATAATATTAATGAGAAATTAAAATTCAACCGCAAAGATACTGCTTTTTTCTTGAAAAGGTAATTTCTGTAATTAGACTAATATTAACCGATCTTGTATTTATCAATTTGATCTATTTCAAAGTTTTTAATGAAAGTAGCGTGTTTCCTGACTTCTACCTCAGCAAATTTTTGATATATTTCCGCTGATTTGCGGAACATATCATTGCGGCTGGCATCGATGATAAGCAGGTAGGTCATGATGATGTGACCGGCCATTTCAACCAAACGGCGCGCTTGAAAATCGGTATATTCGGGATTTTTAGCATCTAACACCCTGTTGGTGGCTGTTTCAAACAAATTGGTCATAGTGATCAACTTCTTCCGCAAGGAATGAAATTCCGGATTAATAGGTTGAGCCTCGTAATGTCTGATCTGTTTGAGGTAGTTACCGGTGGTGACGTGGCGGATGGCTGCTACTGTCTGCAACTGGGAAGTCCCCTCGTAAATAGTTAGAATACGGGCATCACGATAGATGCGTTCGCAGGCATAGTCTTTCATGAAACCCGAGCCGCCATGTATTTGTATGCTGTCGTAGGCATTCTGGTTGGCAAATTCACTGGAAAACATTTTCAGAACCGGCGTAAAGGCATCTGCTAGTTTCTGATATTCTTTGTAATCGGTACGTTCTTCCGGTGTCAGTTTTCGGGTTGCTTCAATGGCTTCATACGCTTTGTACACATCCACAAAACGGGAGGTTTCATACAATAAAGCACGGGAAGCATCTAATTTAGCCTTCATCAATGACAGCATTTCATATACAGCCGGAAATTCGATGATCGCTTTACCAAATTGCTTCCTGTCTTTGGCGTATGCCAAGGCTTCGTCATAGGCAGCTTGCGAAACACCAACCGATTGTCCGCCAACACCTAAACGTGCTCCATTCATCAGTGACATGACGTATTTGATAAGTCCCAATCGTCTTGTCCCAACCAATTTTGCCGGTGTATTAGTGAACACCAATTCGCAAGTGGGCGAACCTTTGATGCCTAACTTATTTTCGATGCGGCGTACCTTGATTGTATGATCAAAATTGTTGTCTGCTACAAAATATGATAAGCCCCTTCCATCGGTAGAACCTTCTTCCGAACGGGCCAGTACCAGTTTGATATGTGCATCACCATTGGTGATAAAGCGCTTTACGCCGTTCAGATACCATATATCTTCGCGTTCATCGTAAGTGGCTTTTAGCCGTACAGCCTGCAAGTCAGAACCCGCATCAGGCTCGGTCAAGTCCATGGAGCAAGTTTCGCCCTGACAAACGCGTGGCAGAAATTCAGCTTTGATTTCTTCATCAGCAAATTCATTGATGGTTTCGGCACAGTCCTGCAAGCCCCAAATATTGGCAAAACCGGCATCGGCACGCGACACCATTTCTCCGGCCATCACATAGGGTATAATGGGGAAGTTCAATCCGCCATATTTACGCGGCAGTGATATTCCATACAAACCGGCCTGTGTTAAAGCTTCATGATTTTCTTGCGTTCCCCGGGCATACTGCACCCGATTGTTGATTACCTGAGGTCCTTCCTGATCTATGCTTTCAGCGTTAGGAGCAATGATGTCATGACAGATTTCTCCGATGATTTCCAACACCCGCTCATAATTGTCAATGGCATCCTCAAAATCACGAGGCGCATGATCATACGCATCTTTTTCACTAAAGTTCTGTTCCTTTAAGGTAACTATTTTCTGCATCAAGGGATGCGAAAGCTGGAATTTTAATGCCGGGTTGTTGTTGTAGTAGTTCATATTTTTTTGTAGTTAGTAGTTAGTAGTTTGTAGTTAGTAGTTAGTAGTTTGTAGCTGGTGGTTGGTGGTTATGTCGTATTTTTGATTATTCCGTTACTGTACGCGTTTATTAATTTTGAGATATTATCGATTTTATTTATTAAAGTTTGGTATGTCTCAATTTTTATGTACTCTAAATCTTTTATTAGAATAATGTAATATCGGCACTCTCCGGCAGAACCATAAGCTACGTTGTAAAATCTAAGTTTATCTTTAGCTCCGGTTTTTCTGTATCCCTCAGCTATATTAGCAGGAATCGATATGGCTGCTCTTTTGAGTTGAGAAGTTATTCCAAATAATTATTCTTCTTTTGGAAAACTATTACTTAACGAATAAACATCCAGAACAAACTCATGAGCCAATTGCCATAATTGCAATTGTTCAAAATTATAAGTTTTCATAATTCAGGTTATAAAAATAAGGTAGATTCATCAAAACGCTTTTTATTTGTTCTACCCCAATCAACTACCAGCTACCAACTACTATCTACTAACTACTAAAAATTAAATTATTTTGAATTCTTCCTATAAAACTTAATCATCTTCGGCACCACCTCTGCAACATCGCCGGTAATGACATAGTCGGCAATGGTGTTAATGGGTGCCTGGGGGTCGTTGTTGATGGCAATGATCATGGAACTTTCCTGCATGCCGGCGATGTGTTGTATCTGACCGGAGATGCCGCAGGCGATATATAATTTTGGTCGAACTGTTGTACCGGTTTGTCCAATCTGGCGGGCATGTTCGGAGAATCCCGCATCCACAGCGGCACGTGAAGCACCTACTTCACCACCCAACACATGAGCCAAATCAAACAACATGTTGAAATTTTCAGCACTGCCCATGCCGTAACCGCCTGCCACAATGATGGGAGAAGCTTTGAGGTTAATCTTGGATTTCTCCATGTGACGCTCAATCACTCCAATCACAAAATCAGCATCATCAACATATTTGGATACGTCCAACCGAATGGTCTTTCCTTTATAATTTTTATCGCGTATTTCTTTTTTCATAACCCCTTCGCGCACCGTTGCCATTTGAGGGCGACAATCAGGATTAACAATGGTAGCTACGATATTACCTCCAAAGGCAGGACGAATTTGATACAACAAATCCTCATAAACCTTTTTTTCTTTTTTATCTTCATAGCTGCCAATTTCCAAAGCCGTACAATCGGCAGTCAAGCCGCTAAACAGCGCTGATGAAACCCGCGGACCCAAATCCCTGCCTACGGAAGTCGCACCCATCAATGCTATTTGTGGCTTTTTTTCTTTGAAAAGATTCACAAGTACGGAAGTATGCGGCAATGTGGTATAAGGCGATAAGCGCTCGTCATCAGCTAAATACAAAGTATCCACTCCATATGGGAACACTTGCTCCCCTATTGTTTCAAGCTGATAACCTACAGCAACAGCTTCTAATTTACATTTCTGTTTGTCGGCTAAGGTACGTCCCTTGGTCAGCAACTCTAAACTTACATCTGCAACCACACCTTCTTCAATTTCGAGATATACAAAGATGTTACCTCCAAGCTTTTTTGAAAAAATGGATGTCAGTTTTTCTGTGTTATTATTAATGTCTTTACTCATAAATTCGTGTTTGTTGGTTTTAAACATGTCTCAAAACAAATATTTTTAAAAACAGTAAGGTGTTTTAGAAGTGTCCAAATGAAGGCACTGAGATTGAGGGCGAAGGAGCGTACTGAGGTACGTGACTGAGCCCGAATATCGAAAGTAACGCAGCAGTTGGGCATTTATAAAACACCGTTTTACCCTATGGTGTGATTACTAATCAACTCCTTGATCAAATCTTCTATCTCATCATCAGCAGGTGTAAGACGTTTGCTTTCCTTAGCTGTAAACACCACGCTCTCAATTTGTTTTACTTTAGTAGGAGATCCTGCAAGTCCGAGCCATTGAGGTTCGTGCTCGATATCGGAAGCACCCCATTCCGGAATATCGAGGTAGGGATGCGTTTCAAAAAGCTCTGTGTAATCCGTAGAAGAAGCCTGACGTTCACTTACTGTTTTGGCGTTCTTGTATTTCAAAGTAAGTTTGGCATGGCGAGGACGGCAACCGGCAGCAGATCCATTGACAGTGATCAATATAGGCAGAGGACCTTTTACGGTTTCAATCCCTTTTTCCAACCTTCTTTTTACCGTTACTTCAGATTTGGAGATATGAAGAATTTCTTCAGCATAAGTAATCTGGGGCAAGCCTAATTTCTCTGCAACCTGTGGTCCGACCTGTGCTGTGTCACCGTCAATTGCCTGGCGACCGCAAAGGATCAGATCTACTTCACCGATTTTACGAATGGCAGCAGCGAGAGCATAAGAGGTTGCTAAGGTGTCGGAACCGGCAAATTCACGTCCGCTTAGCAAGTAACCGCCGTCTGCACCGCGGAACAAGCTTTCGCGGATGATTTCGGCTGCACGTACGGGACCCATGGTCAATACATGCACTTGGGTGCCTTCAAACTTAGCTTTGATACGCAGTGCCTGTTCTAGTGCGTTCAAATCCTCCGGATTATAAATCGCAGGTAAAGCAGCGCGGTTAACAGTACCATCCGCTTTCATAGCGTCCTTTCCGACATTACGCGTATCAGGCACCTGCTTGGCAAGTACAATAATGTTTAAACTCATTTTGTGTAATTATTTTGTTTTTGAAATTCTTTAAGTGGACTCAATTGGTGGTAATTTTTTGTGATCCATCCATCTATACTGTTTTTGAAAGTAACAGGATGTTCGATTGATATTATGAACATTATAAAAAAAGTAAGAGGATAGTGATTAATTTCCGATTTCCGATAAAAATTTAATTCTTACTAGTCTTACTTCAATCTCATCAAAATCATCTTCACCTAACTCTTCCAGGGCAGGACCTATCTTGTCGGTTTCTGCAGTACTGAAGTATTCGAAGATCTCTTCTATTTTATCGGCTTCCATCACTTCATTCAGAAAATAATTGATATTTATCTTGGTTCCTGAATACACGATGGCTTCAATTTCATCTAATAATTCCATGATATCTAATCCTTTGGATTCTGCCAAATCGTCTAAGGCTATCTTTCGGTCGATTGCCTGAATAATAGACACTTTCAATTTTGATTTATTGGCGACTGTCCTGACACGCAAATCCTCGGGACGTATAATTTCATTTTCTTTGACATGTTCTTTGATGATCTTTAGAAATTCTTCTCCGTATCTTTTAGCCTTTCCTTGTCCAACCCCGGGAATATTTTGCAGTTCTTCCATGGTGATGGGGTAGGTCGTTGCCATGGCTTCCAGGGAAGGATCCTGGAATATTACAAAAGGTGGCACTCCAAGTTTCTTTGACATTTTCTTTCGCAAGTCTTTCAGGAAAGAAAACAAAACGTCATCTGCAGCACAAGTACCTCCACCCCCTGATTTCACAACGGCATCATCGTCATCATCATCATACTCAATATCTTTTACTACAAGAAACTCTGTGGGTTTTTTTATGAAAGCTTTTCCTGCCGGTGTGATTTTTAGTACGCCGTAATTTTCAATTTCTTTGGTAATGAATCCGGAAATCATGGCCTGACGAATGATGGTGTGCAAGAATCTTTCATCTTCATCGGCTGCTGCTTCGAAATTTTCGAGTTCATTGTGATGATACGATTTGACGTCCGGAGTTTCGTTACCCTTCAATATATCAACGATGTGTTCAGTTTTAAATCTTTCCCTGATAGCAACAATCGTTTCTAAAATCAAGACTAAGAGCTCCTGACCGTCTACTGTTTTCTTTGGTTTCATACAATTATCACAATTTCCACAGTTATCTTGTTTGTATTGTTCTCCGAAATAATAAAGCAATAGTTTCCTGCGGCAAAGCGAAGATTCGGCATATGTTTGCGTTTCTGCTAACAATTGATTTCCAATTTCTTGTTCAGCGATAGGTTTACCTTGCATGAATTTTCTCAATTTGTCAAGGTCTTTGTGAGAATAAAAAGCGATACACTGACCTTCACCTCCGTCCCTGCCACTTCTCCCTGTTTCCTGATAATAGCCCTCGAGACTTTTAGGCATGTCATAATGGATCACAAAACGAACATCCGGCTTGTCGATTCCCATACCAAAGGCTATGGTGGCAACAATAATTTGTACCTCCTCCATCAGGAATTTATCCTGATTTTCGGTTCTGACCGCTGATTCCATTCCTGCATGATAGGGTAGACAAGAAATTCCGTTGACCTGAAGGGTAGCTGCCAATTCTTCTACTTTTTTGCGACTCAGGCAATAGATAATACCCGATTTGCCTTCTTGAGAAAGGATGTATTTGATGATCTCTTTATTGACTTCGTTGGTTTTGTTCCGAACTTCGTAGTAAAGATTCTCTCTGTTAAAGGAAGATTTAAAAACCGTTGCATCCAGCATGCCCAGGTTTTTCTGGATATCATGCTGCACCTTTGGTGTGGCGGTGGCAGTTAGCGCAATCAACGGGGCTGCTCCAATTTCATTCACTATTGGATGAATTCTTCTGTATTCCGGTCTGAAATCATGTCCCCATTCGGAGATGCAGTGAGCTTCGTCAACAGCATAAAAAGAAATTTTAATTTGTTTGAGGAACTCTATATTGTCTTCTTTAGTGAGTGATTCGGGTGCGACGTATAAAAGTTTGGTTTTACCTGATAAAATATCTGCTTTTACGTCATCTATGGCTTGTTTGGTTAAAGATGAGTTTAAAAAATGTGCGACCCCATCCTCTTCACTGAAATTACGCATGGCATCAACCTGATTCTTCATCAGTGCAATCAATGGAGAAATAACGATAGCAGTACCTTCCATTAATAAGGATGGCAATTGATAGCACAGCGACTTTCCTCCGCCGGTGGGCATAAGAACAAAGGTGTCTTTTTCAGCTAAGACATTTTGTATAATCGCTTCCTGATTGCCTTTGAAGGTGTCGAAGCCAAAATGATGTTTTAATTGAGCTTTTAATTCTGAATGACTAAACATATATCATAAAATCAAAACTGAGTCACTAAGATAATACTTTTATTCGAATATTGTCAAAACTTGAATTTTTGTCCCATTACAACCAAATCATTTTTTATAGGGAAAGCAAATTTATAAACAGATTTTATATTTACAAATGCTTTTGAAAAAAAGACGGAATAAATGCTGTTTTTTTTTACATTTATCCCGCCTTTTTACTTTTTGAGCACTTAAAATGCTTGTTTTATGAATTTTTATGCGATTTTTAAACGATTGAAATTGGCCTTTTCTATTTTAGATCGTGCATAATCTAAGTCAATGACAACACTTTTTATTTTTTTCGAAGGCATTTCATACATTTTATCCATGATGATGGTTTCAGTAATAGACCTCAACCCACGTGCGCCAATCTTAAATTCGATGGCTTTGTCCACAATGTATTCCAATACATCTTGTTGAAAGGTAAGTTCAATACCATCCATCTTGAATAGTTTGACATATTGCTTTAAGATAGAATTTTTAGGCTCTGTCATAATCCTCAACAATGCATCTCTGTCCAGGGGTTCTAAATAAGTCAAAACCGGTAAACGACCGATAATTTCGGGAATTAAACCAAATGCTTTTAAATCCTGAGGCGCAATATATTGCATCAAATTTTTCCTGTCAATCTGCTCTGTTTCAATGTTTGCTGTATATCCTACAACACGGGTATTAAGGCGCGCTGCAATTTTTTTCTCAATACCATCGAAAGCACCACCGCAAATGAATAAGATGTTTTGCGTATTGACAGCGATCATTTTTTGCTCGGGATGTTTTCGCCCGCCTTGCGGTGGTACGTTGATAATCGATCCTTCCAACAATTTAAGCAAGCCCTGTTGTACACCTTCCCCACTTACATCACGTGTTATGCTTGGATTATCCCCTTTGCGCGCAATCTTATCGATTTCGTCAATGAACACAATGCCCCTTTCTGCCGCTTGTACGTCATAATCAGCCACTTGCAGTAAACGGGTCAAAATACTTTCAATGTCTTCACCCACATATCCGGCTTCTGTCAGCACGGTAGCATCAACAATGGTAAAGGGTACATGCAACTTTTTGGCAATAGTCCTGGCAAGAAGGGTTTTGCCCGTTCCGGTTGGTCCAACCATGATGATGTTCGATTTTTCAATTTCTACATCATCGTGTTCATCTTCCTGTAATAAACGTTTATAGTGATTATATACGGCTACCGAAAGATATTTTTTGGCTTCGTCCTGTCCGATGACATATTCATCCAGGTACTTTTTCAGCTCAATGGGTTTAGGAATATCTTCCCTCTTTAACTGTAAAGACTTGGATTTTGAAAGGGTGTTTTCTTTAACAATCTCAGCCGCTTGCAATGCACACTCATTGCAAATACGCACATTGTCAATGCCCATAATCAGAAAACCAACTTGAGATTCAGGGCGTCCGCAAAAAGAACAACCTTTTTGTTGCTTAGCCATTATTTTATTTTTTTCTCGTTAATCAATACCTTGTCAATCATACCGTACGCAACAGCTTCTTCTGCCGTCATCCAGTAATCTCTGTCGGAATCTTTTTCAATTTTCTTGTAAGGATTGCCGGAATGTTTGGCGATGATGGTATAAAGTTCTTTCTTCAACTTTTGTATTTCGCGTGCTGTAATCTCTATATCAGAGGCTTGTCCATGCGCACCACCCATAGGTTGATGGATCATCACGCGGGAATGGGTGAGGGCAAAACGTTTTCCCTTGGCACCTGCCACCAGCAGTACCGCTCCCATCGAGGCTGCCATGCCGGTACAGATGGTAGAAACTTCAGAATCAATAAACTGCATGGTATCGTATATGCCTAAGCCGGCATGCACTGATCCGCCCGGGGTATTCAGATAAATGGAGATATCCTTGCCGGGATCGGAAGTATCTAAAAACAACAGTTGTGCCTGGATTACATTGGCTGTATAATCATCAATCTGAGTTCCCAAGAAGATGATGCGATCCATCATCAATCGTGAAAATACATCCATCTGCGTTACATTCAATTGCCGCTCTTCCAAAATGGAAGGCGATATATAATTGCCGGAGATATCCCGGTATTTTTCCAAATGCATGCTGTTTAATCCCAGATGCCTGGTCGCATATTTAAAGAATTCGTTTTGATTCATAATGATTAATATTTAATAATTTAACATCAAAGGTACGATTATTTTTTGGAGTTGTATGATGAAGACGGCTATTTCAGAACAAATATTCAACTGTGAGATAACAAGGTGTTTTACGCTGAGTTCAACTCATAAAGTATTACTCTTTCTTCATTTTTTTTGTCTTGATACAAAAAAACGAAGCAAAAAAAAATCAAGACTGTGCCTGCTTCGCTCAAAAAAACTAAATTGTCCAAACTTGGCGGTGTCTTAGAAGTGTTCAAATGCAAGGCACTGAGATTGAGGGCAAAGGAGCATACTGAAGTATGTGACTGAGCCCGTGCTTCGACAGGCTCAGCAACCATCGAAAGCAACGTGGTTGCTGAGCGAAGTCGAAGTGCAGCAGTTGGGCACTTATAGACACTGCTTATTTTTCAAACATCTTATTGAACTCCTCAATAGAAACCTCCTTTACATCCAATTTTACAGCCTCCTTGATGATGTCAACTACTTTATTCTCGGTAACTCTGTCAATGATAGCGTTCAGTTGATTTTCATTTTGCAGCATTTCCTGAACGTAGGGCTCAATCATTTGATCGTCGGCATTAGGAATCCCGTATTGTGCAAATTGTGAACGTGCGATTTTTTTTGCATATGCTTCAACGTCTTCTTTTTCAATTTTCACATCATGGGCTTTCGCTATTTTATTACGGATCAATTGCCAGGTTAAATCCTCCTTCATTTTGGGATAATCGGCTTCCACCCTTTCTTCCGTCATATCTTTATTGGTGCGTAACAACCAGCGTTTCAAAAAAGCATCCGGGAAAGACAGATCTTTGTATTTTTTCACAAGGAATTCACGGACATCCAGACCAAACTTATAATTGCTGTCTTGCAGCAAGTTTTCTGCAATATTTTCTTTGATTTTTTCTTTGAATTCCTTTTCGGATTTAACCGTACCCTCACCGAAGACTTTGTCAAATAAATCTTGATCAACCGCCGCTTCGTGATAGCGTGTAATGCTTTGGATGGTGTATTTGAAATCGGAAGTCAGATTTTCTACTTCTTCCTTTTTCATTTTCAACAAGGAAGCAACTTCCGCTTCATTTTCGTAGGCTTGTTTGGGATTGAAAATTACTTCACCCTCTTTTTTCGCGCCAACGAAAACAGTTTTAATTGCTTCATCTTTCATATACGCAGGTGTTAGTGCTGCATTTTCCACACGAATACCGTCGGCTTTTTCTTCCCCGTTTTCCAATTCAACCAACAATCCCTTCAGCATATCCTGCTCCTCAACCGTTTCTTCTTGTTCATACTTGCCAAAGCGACCGGCATAAGATTTTACCTGATTTTCAATCATGGTATCATCCGGAGTAATTTGGTAGTATTTGATTTTATCTTTTTTGGTCAATTCTACCTCAAATGCGGGTGGCAGGGCTATGTCAAAAACAAATTCGAAAGATTCCTGATTGTCGAAATCTATTTCTTTCTGTTCCGTTTCGTTGGGCAAAGGCTCTCCGAGTAAATCAATATTGTTGTCTTTGATATAATTGTACAGTCCTTCAGAAAGGATATTATTGATTTCTTCCGCTAAAATGGATTTGCCATACATTTTTTTGAGCAAGTTAAGCGGAACCATGCCCGGACGAAAACCGGGGATATTAGATTTTTTACGATACTCACGTAATGTTTTGTCCACTTTTGCTTCATAATCTGATTTTTCAATGCTGATGGTGATGTTCGCATTGGTTGGGTCGAGATCTTTTCTGACGATGTTCATATGTTCTTTTTATAAAAATAGGGCTGCAAATATACGACAATTTTAGTAATAAATTGGTGCTTGTATTGTGGTATACAAAAAATTATCTATCTTTGCACACCGAAAAATGAAGGAAAGTTCTTTATGGGCTTGATCTCTATTTATTAATTTAACTGTTACATTATCATGTATTTAACGGCTGAAAAAAAGCAAGAAATTTTTGCCAAATACGGTAAATCCAGTACGGATACCGGTTCTCCTGAAGCTCAGATTGCATTGTTCACTTATCGAATCAATCATCTGACCGAGCATTTAAAGCGCAACAAAAAAGATTTTAGTACCGAGCGTGCTTTGGTGATGTTGGTAGGTAAACGTCGTCGCTTATTAGACTATCTGATAAAAGTGGATATCGAACGTTATCGCGCCATCATCAAAGAGCTTGGAATCAGAAAATAATCATGTCCCAAAAGCCCTCTATACCAAAAGGTACCCGTGATTTTACACCGCGGGAAACGGCTCAGCGCAATTATATTTTCGATACCATCAAATCAGTTTTCCGGCTGTACGGGTTTCAGCAGATTGAAACTCCTGCCATGGAAAATCTGACTACTTTAATGGGAAAATACGGCGAGGAGGGTGACAAATTATTGTTCAAAATTCTAAACTCCGGCGATTTCTTGTCCGGCATTTCGGAAGAAGAATTAAAAGAAGCCAACAGTCTTCAGTTGGCAGGAAAAATTGCAGAAAAAGGTTTGCGTTACGACCTCACCGTGCCGCTTGCCCGGTTTGTGGTACAAAATCGCCACAGAATTTCTTTCCCTTTCAAGAGATATCAGATCCAACCCGTGTGGCGTGCCGACCGTCCGCAAAAAGGCAGGTATCGCGAGTTCTATCAATGTGATGCCGATGTGGTGGGCAGCAATTCTTTAATGAATGAGCTGGAGTTGATACAGATCTTGGATGAAGTGTATCAACGCCTGCAGATCAAGGTGCTCATCAAATTGAATAACCGCAAGATACTCTCAGGCATTGCTGAAGTCATCGGTGAGTCTGAAAACTTGACCCATATCACAGTTGCAATCGACAAATTGGATAAAATCGGTCTGCAAAAGGTAAACGAAGAATTGTTGTCAAAAGGTATTTCTCGAGAAGCTGTCGGAAAGTTACAGCCCATCCTGAACTTACATGGTAGCAATGCTGAAAAACTCCAACAGTTGAAAACGGTGTTGGGTTCTTCTGAGATTGGTTTACAGGGCGTTTTGGAAATGGAAACCTTGTTTGACCTCTGTGCTACAGTACCTATGAATGCCGTGTTGTCATTGGATTTAACATTGGCACGCGGACTCAATTACTACACCGGAGTCATCATCGAAGTCATTGCATCGGATGTGCAAATAGGCAGTATTTCCGGTGGTGGCAGGTATGATAACCTGACGGGAATGTTTGGAATGCCGGGTGTTTCCGGTGTTGGTATTTCTTTTGGAGCCGAACGGATTTATGATGTATTGACACAACTGGATTTGTTTCCCGAAAATCGAAGCGAACAGACGAGAATATTGTTTGTTTGTTTTGGTGAGAAGGAGCAGACTTATTGTCTCCCCCTTTTAAAAACATTGCGGGAACTCGGGATCAATGCAGAGTTATATCCCGACCTTGACAAAATGAGAAAACAGATGAGCTACGCAGACCAGCAAAATATCCCCTTTGTGGGTATTGTAGGCGAAAATGAGATACGGGAAAATAAAGTTATGCTGAGAAATATGAAAACCGGCGACCAACAACTTTGTTCCTTGAAAGAAATCATAGACATAATTCAGTAATTCACAGCAAATTATCCAATTTTATTAAAGTCTGGTTTATTTGACAATTCAATACCATCAAAACCCAAATAATACCCCCATTATCAACAAAGCATGATGTAATAAGAGAAATTTTCCAATAACACTCCTAACTCATTGCTTTAAAGCCAAAAAATATTTACCTTTGCGCTGCAAAAACTGTCAATCTACAACAATAAATCAGCATTTATACAGTTCTTATTTAGTAGTCAAAATATTTATGAGAACCCGGGAAAATAAATTACAATTTATTTCTGCCTTCTTAGATTTGGTACTTCTGAGTCTCCTTTTTGCTGTTATAGTCGTTGTTGCAGCCCAATTTCCCCAACAATACTTTTTAGAAAGACCGGATGTGCTTTCCTGTTTTCTGATTGCTAGCTTGTCATGTATACTTGTTAGGGTACACCATGTTATCAAGCCGGGGTTTATTGCTCATAGTTAAACTATTATTGTGGATATTAGAGTCAAAAGAATCAATAATAAATAAAACAAATTATGTTTCAAGTTTTGAAAAAATCTCTGTTTCTGCTGTTGATCCTTGCATTTGCAGGTTGTAACGCATATCAAAAAGTGGCTTATATGCAGGAAGCAGGTGCTTATGCTGAGTTCTCCGATTCAATACAGGCACCTATACCTGATCCCGTGATTAAAATTGGCGATGTGTTGATGATAACTATCAATACCACAACACCTGAAGCTGCACTGCCCTTTAATCTTCCCCTGGTACCTGCCGGTGAAACTTCCAGAACGTACAGCGGAGGCAATAACACCTATCTTTCATACGGGATGAGCATGCAGAATTACCTGGTGGATGCAGAGGGCTATATCACTTTTCCTGTAATAGGCAAAATCAAGGCTGCCGGCATGACCAAAACCGCTTTAACCAATTACATCAAAGAAGCTATATGTCCACAATATATCACTGAAGAACCCATTGTGTTGATCCGTTTTGCTAATTTTAAAGTTTCGGTGATTGGCGAGGTAATGCGTCCCGGATCTTTTGTCATTGACAACGAAAAAATATCTTTGCTGGAAGCCCTTGCATTAGCCGGGGACATGACCATTTACGGCCGCAGGAATAGTTTGTTGTTGATCAGGGAACAAAATGGTCATCGTGAAACCATCCGTATTGACATGCGTGATAAGAATCTGGTCAATTCTCCTTATTTTTATTTGCAGCAAAATGACGTGATTTACGTAGAACCCAATGATCCCAGAGCACGTGCTTCAGGAATCGGTGCGGCGGAGTCCATCACAATTTCGGTTGTTGGAACCTTGATATCTTTAACGACCTTGATAATAAATGTTTTGAATGTAAAAAAATAGATCTTCTTTACGAATGGAGTATTATAAAAACAAGTTAGCTACCTTTGGCTATAGACATAATTTATAAAAGCATGAATAGAAATACTAATTTAAACGAATCTCAGCAATTGATGACAGAGCAACCGATTGATTGGCGGGCGCTTATTGAAAAGTACGGAGCATATTGGAAATGGATTGTTGCTTCTCTGTTTGTTTTTGTGTCTATTGGTTTACTTTATTACCGGGTGCAGCCTAATGTCTTCCAATTTAAATCTACGCTGCTTATTGCTGACAAATCTTCTTCAGGACAGATAAGTCAGCTCTCTGTGCTTAAACAATTAGATGCTTTTGGTGTTTCCGGAGGTTCTTCCAATATTTACAATGAAAGACAGGTACTGCACTCAAAAGAATTGATAAAGAAAGTGGTGAGCGATTTAAAAATGAATTATGTGTATAACAAAAAAGAATTTCTGAAACCGGTGGAGCTGTACACGAGTAGTCCTGTGGAGGTTGTGATGGATGATGCTGATTTGGTGAAGATAGGGAAACCAATGGAATTATCTGTGGTTTATGACAAGGAAGTTTACCGGATTTCAGGTAAATATATTAAAGAACGAAAACTTACACGTTTTAAGTATGAACTGCCTCAATTACCTGCTGTTATTGAAACACCGGCGGGACCGGTACAAATTATGCTTAAGAATTACGAAGAACCTTTAGAAGATAAGATTTACATTAAAATTCACAATCCAATTCAAACAGTAAAAAAATGTCAGGAGTCAGACCTTTCAACTGAAGTCCCTAAGGATGGAGATTTGGTGAATTTAACTTTTAGAGCGAAAAATATCCGGAAAGGTAAGGATTTTTTACACAAGCTGATTGAAACCTATAACCAGGATGCCATTGACCAGATCAATAAATCGGCTCAACTTACTGCTGTCTTTATTGACAGCCGGTTGGATTTATTAACGGATTCGCTGACAGATGTGGAGCAAAAGCTTCAGACTTACAAACAGACAAATGAATTGACTGATATCGAGGTTGAGGCAGGCATCATATTACAGAAAAATAGTTTGTATGATCAAAAACGGATTGAAAACGAAACTCAATTGCAACTGATAGAGTACATTGAAGAGTTTTTAAGGGATCCGGCAAACAAGTATGCATTGATCCCAAATTTAGGACTGACTGATGTGGGACTGTTGGCAGTCATACAGGAATATAACAAATTGTTGATTTCTCGCGACAGAATAGTAAGCGGAAGTTCTGAAATAAATCCAACGGTTCAAAAACTAGAGTTACAGATTGAGTCCGGACTTATTTCCATCCAAAACAGTATTGCATCCTCCAGAAAGGGGATACAGATCAGCATACGTGAATTGGAAAATCAATATGCTTTTTTAAGCTCCCAACTTAGAAAAATCCCCCGACAAGAACGCGAGTTTATTGAGATCAAGCGTCAACAAGAAATAAAAGCTTCTTTATATACCTTTCTGTTACAGAAAAGGGAGGAAGCATCCATGAGTATGGCAGTTACCATACCCAAGGCTCAATTGTTGGATGCTGCCGATACTGCTGATAAAACCTCACCCAAGTTACCAATGATGTTGGCAGCTTCTTTATTTTTAGGTTTATTTTTTCCCATAGGTGTTTTGTACCTCAAGTTTTTGTTTACCACTACATTTAGTGACAGAAGTGAAGTAGAAAGTATGACTGATGTACCTGTCATTGCTGAACTCGCCGTAGATAAATCTGAGGATATATTCGTCAATCATGACACCAATGCCAGTGCCAATGCTGAGTTATTTCGCCTGCTGCGCAGTAAGCTGCAGTTTATCATGAATCGACCCAAAGACAGACTGGTGATAGTAACTTCCACTGAATCGGGAGAGGGTAAAACTTATGTGGCAATCAATTTGGCAGTATCCATATCACTTACAGGCAAAAAGACACTGTTGATCGGTATGGATTTACGAAAACCCATGCTTGCCAGCCACTTCGGATTTTCTGAGCAGGAAGGGATCTCTTCTTATTTGTCGGAAATAGAAGATGATTACCACCGGCTTATTTATCCCTCTAAAGAATATCCTAATCTGTATATATTGCCGGGAGGTATTATACCGCCCAATCCGAACGAGCTGGTTTTAAGTGAACGTTTGGATACACTTATAGCCGAATTGCGAGAGCAATATGAATATATCATCATTGACTCTGCCCCCGTAGGAGTAGTGTCAGATACTTTCCTGATCAATCGTGTTGCCAACCTGACCTTGTATGTTTGTCGTGCAAATTATTCGGATAAACGCAATTTTGAATTTTTAAATCGAATAAATAAAGAAAATTCTTTAAAACAGCTTTATTTGGTCATCAATGGAGTTAACATTGAGTCCAGCACATATGCAAGCAGATATGCATATGGCTATGGCTACGGTTATGGTAGAAAAAAACGAAAGAAAGCAAAAAAAGTTTGATGTTAGATATAAATTTTGAATGAAAAATAACGCAACGGTTGAATTACAAAACTTTTTTTATGATAAAAGGGTATTGGTGACGGGTCATGTTACTTATTTATACTCGTGGCTTTGTATTTTGTTGCATAAAATGGGTGCCAGATTGATTGGCTTTTCCATACAAGAACCCGATATTCCTAACCTGTACAAAGAAGCTGATGTACATGAGTTTATGCATGTCTATGTTGAAAGAACCAGCAATATGGACGTTTTAGAGCGTATAAACAAGGAGTTTCAGCCGGAAATTGTGATTCAACTTTCTTCCATATGCGGATATGTGGAAAACCATGATGTCAGAGGTCTGTACATGTTTAACTTGCCGAGAGTTTTAAATACACTTGAAATGAGTAGGCAATCAAGCCATGTACGCGTGTTTGTGAATTTGATACCGGATTATTTAGATAACACAATATTACGAAAATGTAATATTACAAAAACAGGAGAAATCAAGTTGATGATGGGAAGTTTTCGATTGATTGAATTTTTAACTGCCGGTTATCGAAACGCATATTTTAATCCTGAAAATCATGATTCTCATAAAAAAAGTTTTGTTAATTTATCATTTTTAAATCCAATCGGAGGGGGTGATTGGTCAGGAGATAATACACTGAAAAATTATTTTGATTCGTTGGAGAAAAATGAAAAAAAACTGATCGTTTGTCCTGGTAGTCGTCACAGCCTGATTCATGTAATTGACGTGATGATGAAGGTGTTGGACATTGTCTATAAATTATATACTCCTTCAAAAAATGAAATCGTTGATTATAAGATAATTAGTCAAGATTCTTTTTTAAAAGATGAAATTTGGATGGCAGAATTTTTAAAAGACTTGTATCACGATAAGAATTTTACAATTAAAACTGATCAAAAGTTTTCATTTGATGAAACACTTACAACCGATATGTTCCATATGCCCGATTATAAGCAAATCACCGATTGGGTACCGCGCTGGGATGTAAGAACAGCACTTGTTAAAACCATTGAATGGTATCAGGCCAGGGAAAGAGGTGCCAATATGCAGCGGTACAGTTTTAATCAGATTGATGAGTTTTTAGATCAGTAACAACCCATATCATTACCCTTATTATAAGTAATCCATGTCTTTGGTTAAGAAAAAAATCAGGAATAAGATGAAAAAAGTAGTGGCATCAAACAATAACGGTCACGTTTGGCAATTTTCAAGGATTGGAGGAGTAAATCGTGTTAACCTGATGTCGGGTGCTGATTTGTTGGCGCTTGATCAGTTGGACTATAAGTTATGGGCAGCTTTAAGCTGTCCTGTTGACGGACTTAACATTGATTCGAAGACCCTGCAATTAATAGATACTGATAAGGACAACCGCATTCGGATTCCTGAAGTGTTGGCTGCAGTAAAATGGCTCACTTCCGTTATCAAAGACCCCGATGACCTGTTGAAGGAGGAATCAGTGTTGCCCCTTTCTGCCATTAACAACAAAACCGAAGAGGGAAAGATTTTACTGGCTTCAGCTCAACAGATTTTAAAGAATCTTGGGAAACCCAAAGATACGACTATTTCTGTAGAAGATACTTCAAATTTGTCGGGCATCTTTGCCGATACTAAATTCAATGGAGATGGTGTTGTTACAGAAAAATCGACCGATGATGAGTCCTTGAAAAAAATCATCGTACAAATCATTGAAACTGTTGGTTCATCTTTGGATCGCAGTGAAGAAAAGGGGGTGTCGGCCGATCAGGTGAAGGAGTTTTACGAGCAATGTGAGGCATACTCCAATTGGTATAAATTATCAGAAGATAACGCAGAAAACATTCTGCCTTTCGGAGATAAAACCGCTGATGCGGTAGCTGCTTTTCAAGCTGTTGAGGCCAAAGTAAACGATTATTTTTTACGTTGTCGTTTATCTGAATATGATACTGATTCTAAGGAGGTGTTTGGCTTGTTCAAATCTCAGTATGAAGCTTTTAGTTCCAAGGAGCTTTCAGCCGGTACAGAAGAAATGGTCGCCTTACCCATAGCTAAGATGAATGATAAGAAGTCACTGCCGCTTACAGAAGGCATCAACCCTGCCTGGGAAAATGCCATGAAAGCTTTTTATGAATTGGTGACCTTGCCTCTTTTCCCAAAAAAAACGCAGATCACACAGACTGAATGGGAATCGATTGTACACAAGGTGAATGTGTACAGAAATTGGCAGTCGGAAAAACAGGGTGCTGCAGTGGGATCTCTGGGAATAGAAGAAGTCAGAGCGATATTGAAGGCTGATCAGCAGGAGGCTCTTCATGCTTTGATTGAAGAAGATCTGTCACTTGCTACTGAAGTGGATAATATATTCCAGGTTGATAAGTTGACCCGTTTTTACAGAGATATTTTCAGGTTACTAAAAAACTACGTCAATTTCTGTGACTTCTATTCCCTGGATAAAAAAGCAATTTTTCAAGCCGGTAGCTTGTATATCGATCAGCGTCGCTGTGACTTATGTATCAAAGTGAATGATATGGCCAAGCATGGAAGCATGGCAGGATTCAGTGATATGTTCCTGATCTATTGCGATTGCGTTTCACGCTCTAAGGGTGAAAAGATGACCATCGTAGCTGCTTTGACGGATGGAAGCAATAACAACATAAGGGTGGGGCGTAATGCCGTGTTTTACGACAGGGATGGTAATGATTGGGATGCCACAATTGTCAAAATTATCGAAAACCCTGTGAGCATCAAAGAAGCATTCTGGTCACCATATAAAAAATTGGGACGCTTTGTTTCGGAGCAAATTGAGAAATTTGCCTCCAAGAAGGATAAGGATGTGATGGAAACTACAACCGGAAAAATAGAAGAAACCGGGGAGAAACTTGCTACGACTGATTTGGCTACTCCGGTCGCCCCTCCGGCTGCTGCTCCTGCTCCGGCTGCTGCTCCGTTTGATATAGGAAAATTTGTTGGGATTTTCGCCGCATTAAGTTTGGCTTTAGGTGCCATCGGGTCGTTCTTGATGACGACTGTGACCGGATTTTTGTCATTGAAGTGGTGGCAGATGCCACTGGCAATAGTTGTTGTCATTTTAGCTATCTCCCTTCCTTCCATGATCCTTGCTTATTTGAAACTTCGCAAGCGTAACCTGGCCCCGGTACTCGATGCCAATGGCTGGGCCATCAATGCACGATTGGCTGTCAATATTATTTTTGGACGCGAACTGACACACCTTGCTGAGTTACCTGAAAATTCGAAGGTTAATATGATTGACCCCTTTAAGAAGAAACAGAATCCATGGCTATACATAGTTTTAGGCTTGATAACAGCACTGATTGTTGCGGGGGTGGTATTGTGGTTTTTAGGGATTTTGCCGTCGTGGATTGAGGCGGTTAAGCAGCTGTTTAGTGTTTAGGGATAGTACCTAACTTATAATTTATTGTTTGTATTTAATAAGCTTTGCAGGAACCCCGGCAACCACAGCATTATCTTCAACATCGTTAATAACGACAGAACCGGCGCCAACCAAAGAATTCTTACCTAAAGTCTTGATCCTGGTCATAATTGTAGCACCAATGCCAACATAAGCATTTTCTTTAGCGTGAATAGATGCCCCAAAATTAACCCCGGTTGAAAGAAAACAACCTTTATCTAATATGGAATGATGGGCTAAATTAACTCCCATAGAGATCATTGAATAATCTTTAATCTCTGCATGAGGCATAATAATCGAGCCGGGCAAAATATAAACAGCTTTGCCAAGTTTAACCGTATCATGAATAATAACAGAAGAATGAATAAAATTAGGAGTTTCGTAACCCAAAGAGCAAACATAATTCAACAGCTTTTGCCTGATAATATTATCACCAATGGGACAAAATACTGCATCAATTTTATCTTTATGTGCTTTATCCTCTAGTAATTTTACACCACCATAGACTAAAACACCCTTTACCTTTTGTCACCATAATGAAGGATTATCATCAAAGAAAGCAGTAACATCATAACCTGCTTCAATTAAATAAGCCATATAAACCTCACCGTAAGTACCGGCACCAATAATTGCACAATTCATAATTTTTATATTTTAATTCTATTAACTCCCCAATCTATTAACTCCAAAACTACGCGACCTCGCACCGCATGAACTCGGACCTCACAAAAACTTTTCTTCAATTCCAATTATATCAAAATAAATTAGTTATCCAGCAAAAACAAGACTTGCTTACCCGATTGCGTAATTTTATATTTCTGATTTGGAACCCTCAGATTATCGGGATTGGTGTAGCTGATCCAGCCTAAACTTAATAAAAGGTCAAGATGCCTTTGTTTGCTGTATGTGTGATTTCTCAATCCACACTCGGCCAGAATAGCAGCTCTACTTGCCTCACCTTTATCTAAAAAACGTAAAATTTTCTCTGCTAAAGGAGAAACTTCTTGTTCTAAAATTGTTTTTACTTGACTATTTATATGACTTGCTTTACTAGTTACATAGTCACTTACATAATAGTCACTTCCTTGGT
>Ga0208694_1002161_pt1 | contig 21437 bp, 25 predicted proteins | sample AD_UKC078_MetaG_FD_184442 | JGI IMG/M metagenome (GOLD analysis project Ga0208694, IMG submission 184442) | Active sludge microbial communities of municipal wastewater-treating anaerobic digesters from USA - AD_UKC078_MetaG (SPAdes) (version 2) | ecosystem: Engineered > Bioreactor > Anaerobic >...
TAACCTGAAAAGTGCATTTCTGTGTTGCAGGGCTGTTGGCAAAGTCATGACAAAACAGAAGAGAGGGAGTATTGTCAATATGTCCTCAATGGCAGGTTTTGGTCCCTATCCATTGGGCGCCAATTATGCCGCCGCCAAGGCAGGGGTTAAAAACCTGACCGAGAATTTAGCTGTCGAACTTGGCTCCTACAATGTGAGAGTAAACGCCCTTGCACCGGGGCCGGTTGAAACCCCTACGATTGCAGAATACTATAAGGAACACCCTGACATGAAAGAACAACGATTAAGAGCTATTCCGCTGAGGAGAATAGCTTCGCCCGAAGATATAGCCAATGTTGCTCTGTTTTTGGCAAGCGATGCTTCAGCGTATGTCAGCGGTCAGACGATCCTCATAAACGGTGCCTTGCCTACGTTTGTAACACCGGAATTGATTGCAGAGCTTGGGAGACGTTTTGAATGACTAATAATGCGTTTCATGGATTCTATTCATATGCCCTGTGATGCTTTATTCAGTATGTTCTTGATTGTCTGTTGGTGCCACATCCTTCTCATCGGTTTATAACCGCATCCCCAAGCTCCCTGCAAATAGCCCGGTACCCAAGCCATACATCTTTCCGATTCCTGATTAACTGTATGATCTCCCGTTCATCATCCTTTACGATCAATGCCTTTCCATCGGGGGCATGTGTCCACCCATAAGGTATTTGCCCCGCCCTCTCATTGTTTTCTATCTTATGTCTGAGAGCATCTTTTGTCCTTTCAACTATGAGATTCCTCTCCATTTCTGCAAGGGAAGCCATGATGTTCAGAAAGAACTTACCGATTGCAGTCTTGGTGTCGATGTTGTCTGTGATGCTGTGAAATGCCACCCTGTGCTTCTTCATAAGGGTAGGGTATCAAGTACCTTTCTCGATAATCTGTCGAGCTTGTAGACGATCACAGCGTCAATCTCTCGTTCCTTTATTCTCTCGATGAGAGACTGTATGCCGTCCCTGTTCAGGTTCTTGCCGCTTCTCCCGGCATCTTCTATGATCTCGTCAAGCTCAAGATCATGTAAGTGGCAGTAAGCCTGAATCTTGGCCTTCTGGTTATCTAAGCTGACACCTTCATGTGCCTGTTCATCGGTGTTGACTCTCGCATACCCTATGGCTCTCATGGTCCTTTCCTCTTTTCATTTCCTTTATCATTCTCATAATGTCTTGTTATATTTCATACTGAGTACTATGTCAATATCAAATGAGAAAATATTTGACTCGATGATATACTATGCTATAATTCTGATATGGATAAGCTCTACACGATCAAGGAAGCAATGGAGGTATTGAAGATCTCAAGGGCTAATCTTTACCGCATCATTGCCAATGGCGAGATACAGCCACTCAAGCTCGGCGGCAGGACACTCTTTGCTGAATCTGAACTTGATAGGTTTATTGAGAACCTGAAGAAACAGCATAGCAAATAGACCGGCATCTATTGTGGGCTGTTGCCATGGAACAATTTGAACTGACAGATGATGATCGCTATGCGGTCGAGATAGCGAAGAATACTACTCGACGTTTTCTCAAGGATACCCGGATCACACCTCAACAAATAATAGGCATAGGAAAGGCGCTCCATGTGCTTGAACGCCTGCCGCTTGTTACACCTGATACAAACTCTTGGTATTGTTTACCGCAATGGTACCGAAGAATTCAGCGAAATGCGGTACATAACGTTTAAAATATCAGAAGATACATTTAAGATTTCTAAAGGAGGCAGTGTTTACGATAAGGCTGTTGGTAGCGATAGTTTTCCCGATCCGGTGTGGTTAGTGGAAGTTGGCGGTTACAGACAGACAGACTGTGAATTGTATGAGCTTGATGGTTCTATTGCCGAGTATCTGACCCTTGGTGCCAAAATAACAGTTAGCGATGAATCAGAAGATGGGAATTTGGCCTAAACGTTCCTACTGCTGACCGTGAGGTATCTGTCGGATGTCTGTCGATTTTTATTGCTTTCCTGATATGTAACTTACTGATATTACGTCTTTCTAATGGCGGAGAGGGTGGGATTCGAACCCACGGTACGCGTGTTAGACGTACAGCCGATTTCGAGTCGGCCCCGTTATGGCCACTTCGGTACCTCTCCGTGCCTGAAAAAACTTTTTGAGGAGCGCCTCGCTTTTCTCAGCGAGCACACCGCCCTTGACCTCCACCCTGTGATTCAGGGGGAGTGAATTTACATCAATTACAGACCCAAATGCGCCGCTTTTTGAGTCGTAGCATCCGAATACGAGTCGTTTTATGCGTGCCTCTATGATTGCACCGGCACACATGATACAGGGTTCCATGGAAACATAGAGGGTGCAGTCCAGCAATCTGAAATTTCCCATTGTGTCAGCGGCCATATCGATAGCAAGCATCTCCGCATGGGCTGTTGGCCTGTTGATGCGTTGGGTCAGGTTGTGCGCCCTTGCAATTACCTTTCTCTCAGGCGAGATGATGACCGCGGCCACAGGCACCTCTTCTGAATCGAAGGCAACGTGAGCCTCCTTCAGGCACATTGTCATGAAATGCTCATCTGTCATGCGTACAATATACCCGTGATTTGCGTTAAAATCAATTGAACACTGTGATGTCACTGAAAAGAGGGTTTGAAGACCGCTCGATAGCTTCTCTCATTTTCAATATATATGATGGTTTGACACCATCCTTCCATTTTGGATAGCCCCCTGCCCAGAGATATCCCAGGAGAGCATGAAAGCCGGATTTGTTGAAATGATAGTCACCAATGTACAGCCTCTGTTCTTGGGTATGGACTGTAACTGTGATTGTTGTGAGACCGGTATATCGGCTTACAATCTCTTCTACCAGCCCCCTTGTCTTATACCCTTCCGGGTTTTGCTTGAATCTTTCCGGCTCATGGGGGAAGGGGAAATGGGTATACACCTCACCAATAAAGCCCTGGAAAACTACGCCGCTGATAGCGCCCATAAGATTTCCGATCTGCCCCTCTCCAAGAATATAGACCGGCCATGCTTGTTCCTGTGATTCTCCTTTATTTTCTGCAAGCTTTATCACATTTTCTGCCATATCGCTGGCAAAGAAGAAGTAGTTGTTGAGTAGGATCATGTCCGTCTCTATGTTAAAAAACCCGAATGGTATCTCTCCGTGACTTAGGGACTGGAAAAGCAGAGGCATTTTTCTTGTCTCCTTGGTATGTTATGGTGAAATATACCAAAGCAATCGGGCAAAGTCCAATGAAGCAAAAGAATCATTTCATGTGTGATATCAAACCCAAAAAAATATAAACTATATTTTTCCAATGAGTTGTGTGCCAGTATCGGGTATTCCCCGCAAACACGCTCGCAAGCTCCAGCAGCTTCACTTGCTCGTGTTCACCTTCGGAACTTTTGCTTATGCAAAAGACCAAGCTTCCCTGGCTCGCAACGGTCTGCGCATAAAAACCCGACACCTTGCTTACATGAATTTTGTAACGTGAAATTAAAATTGGATAATCGGTGAACGTTGCACCAACTACAAACCTCTGTTATATTTAGCCGGTATGGATATCAATGAGAAATATGAACGATTAAAAGAAATCATTCAGCCGCTTAAAAAGGTCGTGGTGGCCTTCTCCGGCGGTGTGGACAGCACCCTTCTCCTCAAAGCCTGCCTCGACGCCCTGGGCCATAGCAATGTTCTTGCCTTTATCGGGACTTCACCTGTTCACCCGGAAAAAGAAACTGGTGAGGCGATAAATATTGCCCAGCATTTAGGTGCTGATTATGTAACGGTCAAAACAGGTGAAATGGAAAACAGGGTTTTCACATCAAATCCGGCAGAACGCTGTTATCACTGCAAGTCGGGCCTTCTCGATCAAATTTGGCATGTCGCCCGTGAGCGGGGACTCATCCATATTGTTGAGGGCTCCAATGTTGACGATGAAGGAGATTTTCGCCCGGGCAGCCGGGCGAATGCTGAAAAAGGGGCTGTAAGCCCTCTTAAGGCTGCCGGACTTACAAAATATGATATCCGCGAGCTGTCAAGGGCCTTGGCCCTTCCTACTCATAACAAACCTTCCTTCGCCTGCCTCGCATCGCGGGTTCCCTACGGGACAAAGATCACCGTGGAAGTCCTGAAACAGATAGAACTCTCGGAGGAGTTCCTGAAAAGTATCGGTGCCAGGCAGGTGAGGGTAAGGTATCACGGGAGGGTTGCACGAATCGAAGTGGAAGACAGGGATTTTTCCAAAATAATAAAAAACAGAGGCTTAATTCAGACCAGGCTCAAATCTCTGGGTTTTACCTATGTTACCCTTGACCTGAAAGGATACCGCACAGGAAGCCTGAATGAATAATCCGCAAGGGGCCAGGGGCTGCAGATAACCTGTTACCGCTTGCTGCTCCCTGCTTTCTGTTTGCTAAGTTTAACTCCTTCCAGGGCAAGCAGTCTTTCCTTGATGTTTACCCCCATTGAGAAGCCGCCGATGGTTCCATCATCCCGTATTATCCGGTGACAGGGGATGATAATGGGAATGGGGTTTTTTTTAAGGGCCTGGCCTACGGCACGGGCAGCGCCAGGTTTGCCTATCTTTTTTGCAAGCCATCCGTACGTTTTTACATGTCCCCGAGGGACTTTCCTCAGTTCATTGAGAACCTTTTGGGTAAATGTCCCGAGATGGGAGATGTCCACTTCCACGTCAAACTCTACCTCCCGCCCCTGGAGATAGCGGTCAAGGAGGGTGCGAATCGTTTTGAAAGAAGCCAGGGCCACGGATTCGGTAGCATCAGGATAAAGCGACAAAACCATCTTCCTTGCCTCATAGATACCTTGATCTGTAACATCCAGGTTAATGATTTTTCCATTTCTCATAACAATTATTATGTATCCAATTGACGATTCGTATATTACAAAATGTTCCTCATCCATTGACATCTCCCACATGTCTTTTTTACAATTAGAAAGCAGATCCAAAAAGATACACTATGGTTCGCAGACCGTCAAGGAGTCTTACTGAAAATCACTTATTTGGAAACTGAATATGAATGAGCGAAGGGCAACGAAAGGTTTTGTAAAGTTCTTTGGGACAGGCGGTGCCCGCTTTGTCGTATCGACTCAGTTAAGGTCAACGGCTGGAATTCTTGTGCGCTACCTCAGCACAAACCTCTACATTGATCCAGGCCCAGGTGCTCTTGTCAGGATACATACAGCAAAAGAGCGTTTCAACCTTACCCATCTTGACGGGATCATTCTGACTCACAAGCACCTCGATCATTCAAACGATGTTAATGTCATGATTGAGGCCATGACCGAAGGAGGGTTCAAGAAAAAGGGTGTCCTCTTTTGCCCGCAGGATGCCATCGATGATGATCCCGTGGTGAGGAAGTATGTGATGAAAAATCTTGAAGAGGTTCAAGTGCTTCGTGAAGGCGGAACGTACTCGATAAAAGACGTTACATTTTCCACGCCTGTGAGGCATATTCACCCGGTAGAGACTTATGGAATCAAGTTCCATCTCAACAAGACCATTAGCTTCATTGCTGACACGCGGTATTTTGAACAGTTACCGGAATTTTATCACAGCGACTGTGTCGTTGCGAATGTGCTCCGGAAAAAACCTATTGATGAAAATGATGCCATTGCCCATCTTTCCATAGAAGATTTTGTGCGTATCATAACCCGGATCAGACCTGAAGTTGCAATCATGACCCACTTTGGGATGGCCATGATACGGGAAAAACCCTACATTGTAGCTGAGCAACTGAAAGAAAAGACAGGGATTGAAGTTATTGCTGCATATGATGGGATGAAGTGGAGCTTCTGAGGTGCGCGTTGACAGGAATCATGATGGTGAAGGTTGTGCCTTTACCTGCCCTGCTTTCCACCTCAATCTTTCCTGCATTGGCCTCGATTAGGCGCTTGCATAGTGAAAGACCGAGCCCTGTCCCCTGCTCCTTCTCCTTGGTGGTAAAAAAGGGCTCAAAGATTCTTTCCATGTCTTCCTCTTTGATTCCTGGGCCGGTATCGCTAATAGCAACAAAAACGTATTGATCGTTCGTGCCAGTGCGTATCTGTATCTGCCCGCCTTCGGGCATGGCCTGGGCAGCATTCATGATAATGTTTACCATTGTTTGTTGAACGTGTATTTTATCTACAGAGACCATAGGCAGGTCTGGTTTCTTTTCTATAGATATTTCAATATGTTTGAAACGGGTGAGATGATGCTCCATGAACATAATAGTATCATCCACAATTTCATTCATATCAAGGAGATCTTTTTTGGGTTCATCCATTCTTGAAAAACCAAGAAGCTTGGTTAAAACCTGGGAAAGCCTGTCCGCTTCCTGTTCAATGAATTTTGCATACTTTTCCAGCTTGTCTCTGTCTAAAGTTGTCCCTATCCTCCTGGCAAATCCCTGGATAGAGATAAGAGGGTTCTTAATTTCGTGGGCAATGGAGCTTGCCAGTTCACCAAGGGTTGAAAGCTTGTTTGCCTTGACAAGCTGCTCCTCAAAAATTCTTATCTTCTCGTTTCTTCGCCGTAATTCTTTGAGCTTTTCCCGTAAGGCATCATAAACCTCGTTCAATTCTTTAATATTTGCAACAAGGAGTCTGTTCCTGGCCTGGGAAAGGCTCTTTTCCTCTTCAAGTTCCAGTTCAAGCTCAATTACCCTCTTTTCTGCTATGTCTTTGTTATCAGCCACTAATACAGTATGACCTCAAACTCACAATAATTGTACCCCACTGACCAGCTTTTTGTCTGGGTAGATCTCGCCTTTTTCTTGAAAATTGTTTCAAGAAGGCCTGCAATGATACCGCTTTCCATGTCGCAGAACATCTCTCCTGTATTGGCAAACCCTGCACAGGTGATACACTCATAGAGCTTCACAACGATATTGTCCTCTTCCACTACCTGCGCCTCCGGTATTCCGACCTTGAGTTCCTTGATCTTTGCTGAGAAATCATCAAGGTCCCTGGCCCCAATCATTGTCCCTACCTGTTTTCCCATCATGTAGAGGGTTGCTCCAGTTGTCTCTCCCAGGATCTTCCTCATACCGATGACCCGAAGAATGCGGTACAATGTGAGGGGGATGTCTTCTCCCAATTCTGGCCTGACTATGTGGCTCACTTCCTCGATGGAATACTCTTTCATGTACCCTCCCTTAGGACCTCTATCAACCGGTTATGGAGCAGCCCGTTGGATGCGAGGAGTTCATCACCATATATGCTGAAACTTCCTCCCTTGAAATCACTGACGGTACCGCCGGCTTCTTCAACCAGGAGAACACCTGCGGCCATATCCCATGGATTGAGTTTCATTTCCCAGTGTCCATCAAACCGTCCGCATGCTATATAGGCAAGATTCATGGCAGCAGACCCGTCCCGCCTCACTGCCTGGGCACGGTACAAAAAGTCTATAAAATGGTTGATATTGTTTCTTGGTGAGGTTGGGAGGTCATAGGGGAAGCCTGTACTTAACAGAGCCTGTTTCATGTCGTCGACACCGGAGACATGTATCCTCTTGCCGTTGAAATAGGCTCCTTCACCTTTTTGTGAAAAGAAAAGCTCATTAAAGATAGGGTTATAGACGACCCCGACCTTCACTTCTCCCATTATTTCATACGCAATAGACGTGCAAAAGAATGGGTAGCCATGAGCGTAGTTTGTAGTCCCGTCAAGAGGATCGACGATCCACTTGTTGCGTTTTTCATCGAATACGTTGGATTTCTCCTCGGCAATGACATAGTCATCAGGATAAGAATTCTCGATAAGCTCAATGATTTTTTTCTGACAGGCAATATCAACATCGGTTACGATATCGATCTCGCCCTTGTAGTGTATGCCGATCCTTTTTTGGAAGTATTCACTCTGTATCCTTCCGGATTCCAATGCACATTGTATTGCAAATTGGAGGACATTATTCACAGCTTATTCTACTAATATACGCAGGTATTTTCAAGACAATAGGGAGTTGACACGTTTTTTCACAAGTTCATTGACAAACGATCTATTTTATCCTATTATGACAACATGGCTGAACTCAGAAAGGACCCCATATCCGGCGACTGGGTAGTATCCGGATACGCGAGGTCAAAAGTCAGCGGCACCGGAGATTGCCCATTCTGCCCGGGCAATGAACACCTCACACCGAAAACCATAAGAGAAATTAAAGGCCAGGATGGCAAATGGCTCGTCAGATGTTTCCCTGCAACAAGTCCAATTTTTGCGATAGAGGTTGAAGAGCAGAAAAGAGCAGAGGGGCTTTACGACAAAATGGGCAATGTCGGAGCTCACGAAATCGTTGTATTGCACCGCACCCATACTATCACGATGTCAAGTTTTTCCGAAGAGGACATGTCCCGCGTTTTTGATATGTATATAGACCGCATACTCGACCTGAAAAAAGACAAAAGGTTTAAATATATCAACGTATTCAGGAATCATGGCGAACTTGCTGGCTCATATCTCTTGCATCCTCATTCCCATGTCCTTGCAACCCCTATTATGCCTCAGAGAATGGACCTTGAGCTGACAAATTCGAAAAATCATTTCATGCAGAAAGAACGGTGCCTTTTTTGCGACATCCTCAACCAGGAAATAAGACAGAATAAACGGGTTGTAAGTATCAATGCCAACTTCGTGGCCTTATGCCCCTTTGCATCGAAATTTCCTTATGAAGCGTGGGTTCTTCCCCGCTTTCACGATGACAGTTTTGAGAATCTTAAAGATCGGGGAATCCGACATGATTTTATCGTGCTTCTTCTCGACCTTTTGAAAAGAATAGAAAAGCTTACCAATGCTTATTCGGTTGTTATCCATACATCTCCCAACACAGTGAAAGGCAGCCTCCTCGATGCGGAATACCCGGTGAAAGACTACTTTCACTGGCATATGGAGATACTTCCCCGGGATTTCAGATCATCCAAGTACAAAAGGGAAGATGAATTCCATGTGGTTTCCATCACACCTGAAGACGCATGCAACACCCTCAAAGCACAGAAAGTATGACAGCACATGAGTAGGATCCTTTTGTGGTTCTTATTCGGGGTCTTCACCAGCATGGCTCTTCTCATGGTGGTTTTTGGCGTGTTATTTATCAAAGACGTTTATGTCAATAGGGCCGAGGCATCCTTTGGCTCACTTATATTCGGTGTACTGCTTCTTCTGGCAGGAGGAGGCGTTCTCTCTTCAACCATTGCAGAAACTGTAAGAAGGCTCCTGCAGAAGTAAAGAATTATGAAACCCTTCACGGGGGCTGGCATAACAGTACCTGCTGCCCGTGTGCACACCCCGTGTACAGGTTGATACAGAACCTGTTACCCCAGAGGCTACATCGGATCGTACACCGTGAAGCTTCTTGCAAAAGATCCCACCTTGTTGCTCAGGGTGAGGGTAGCAGATCCAGTGGCAAGCTTTTTGGGCACCACAAACTCCACTTCACTTGCCCCGGTGCGGGCATCCATGGTCCATGCGGTAATCTTGCACTTTTTATCGTTCAGGATGAGTTTTCCCTTCTTTTTCCCGAAGAATTTACCTGTGATGGTAATAACATCACCTGCGCGGCCCCCTCCGGGGCTGACGTATAACACTTCTGGCGCTTTTACCTGGTAAGCAGCTTCCGTCCGAATAGCCGGTGTCTTACTTGGCGTTATGAATGAATCATATGGACCTGCCACTGTAGGTACCTTCTTAAACTCGACAAAGATCGTGTCGGGGGTCCATGTGTTAACCTTCGCCTTCACAGATCCTAAGGCGACCTTACCTTTCTTGATACCCAGGTTGCTTCCTTTGATTGTGACGGCCGATCCCTGGGTCACCTCAGGAGGGAAGATTGCCCGAATAATAGCCGTTTCGGTGGTTGTGTCACAGGTGCTGGTGTACTGTATGCTCGGAAGGTTTTGTTCATCAGTAAGCTCGATTGGGAGGAGGTCATTATATGCGTCTCCTTTCAGGGCTGTAGAGAGGATAATTTCACCTGCATCCGACAGCCATGTGCTCAATCGGGCATCAATATCGACAGGGGTTGCAATTTTGATCCCGTCGGAAAGCCTCATGGCCCCGAAAATAGCCACTTCTCGTGATGCCGTGATGTTTAGGGGGCCGGTAGCTGTTATTGCAACATCTTCAGGGATGTGAAAACAGGTGAACGTGAACGTACCTGTAAAGGGAGTGCCCGGCGGCAGCTCCCTGGTTCCGATACCGCGGTAGTCCATGACCTTCGGATCTCCTGCACATTGCCCGTCGCCGTTCGTGTCGGCTTCAAGGATACCGTCGCCGTCACAGTCACGGAGGAACGGGCCTGCAGGTTGGTCAATCGAGACAGGTTCTGCTGTGATGAAGGTTGGGTTGGGGGATAAGATGGCGTTGGTGGCATCAATAACTGTGGAGTTCTGGCCATGGGCCAGTGATGCGGTAAATAGGCAGAGAATGACCATTGCCAGATCATAGAGCCACTTCATGGCCCGGTTGAGGCTTTTTGAAGCCAGGGTTTGCTGTCTTGGCCTCATGCCTGTAACCCTGTCGAGGGCACAGGTGTCAGAGGTCGCACAATCAGGACCCTGATCCTGTCTGCAAAGGTCAGCCCCGCAGGAACCTGATTTGTCGATGATGCAGGAGTCATTTACGCAGACTCCTGACCTGTCCGAGACGCAGCGGTCAGTTACGCAGCCTCCTGACCTGTCTTCGTTGCAGGAGTCGTCTGAGCAGACTCCTGACCTGTCCGAGACGCAGCGGTCAGTTACGCAGCTTTCTGACCTGTCTTCGTCGCAGGAGTCGGTTACGCAGCCTTTTGACTCGTCCACGTTGCACTGGTCAGCCTTGCAGCCTTCTGAACTACTGTCCGAGACGCAGTGGTCACTGTTGCAGTTTCCTGATGACTTGTCCACGTCGCAGGAGTCGGTTACGCAGCCTCCTGAACTACTGTCCGAGACGCAGGAGTCGGCTACGCAGCTTCCTGACCTGTCCACGTCGCAGGAGTCAGTTATGCAGGCTCCTGACCTGTCCACGTTGCAGGAGTCGGTTTCGCAGTCTCCTGACTCGTCCACGTTGCACGTGTCCTTTGCATAACAGGTATGGCCAACTGAGTCCCCCTCGCAGGCGTCTCTCTCTGTGCACCAATCAGGCTTACAGCCTGTTTGCCCGTGGGCCTCAGAGAACAAGGTTGCATTGACGCGCTTAAGTGGCGCCGGTGAGAGGCTCAAAAAAAGGTAACCGCCCGTAAGCCTGCAGATCCATTTTAAAAATCCCCGCTTTGCATTATCGATTGTCTGCTGCATATTACGCTCCCCCCTTGTCCGTAATAAGGTAAGGTTCAGTTGCCTCCTCGTACATGGTGCTCAAGATGTCCTGATCGCTGATGGCCAGTTCAGAATTTATAGCCATGGCACATTCTATCTCATGTTGTATAATCTGGCAACTTAATTTATCATTCGATCCTTCCAGGATCCCGTGGGCATCCACTGCGTGTTTCCAGCAGCCTCCTCCGCACAGATAGCGCGCCCAGCAATCTTTGCACACAGGGCGATTATCTACGGTCAGGCTCAGGATCTTTTTCTGAAGGGTAAGGTCTACTCCGCTTTCAATGGTGCCCATTCTGTATGATTCCATGCCCACAAACCGGTGACATGGGTAAAACCCCCCGTCCTGCGCAAGGGCAAAATACGTTCTCCCAGCGCCGCAGTAATAGGCAAGTCTCTCCCTGACCACCCTCGTTTGTCGTATATGTTTCACAAGATTCGAGTAATTGAAGAACCGGTTCTTTGTGACTGACTCAACAAGAAAAAGGGCCAGGGCCTCGTTCTGCCCTTTGATTCTTTCAACATCATCCTGTGTCACGCCCATATCACCCGAACTGCCTATGGCAGGCTCTATGTGGACAGAGCCAAATCCAAGGCCCAAAAGGTGGTCGACTACCCCCTGTAAATCTACGAGGTTATGAACAGTGGTTACCCGTGCAGGCACTTTGCCCGGGCGGCGGCTGATGAGTCTTTTCACTCCCTGGATTATGGCATCGTACGAGCCGCATCCATTGACGAGCAGCCTTGTTCTGTTGTTGATTGCGGCAGGTCCGTCAATGGATACCTGGCATCCCACGCGGTTTTCCACCAGGAAATCGACGATATGCGGGGTCAGGAGCAGCCCGTTTGTAGACAAGGATAGGTCTGCCTTCTTTCCGGTCTCCCTTTCTTTGTCGCGGATGTAAGGCACAATCTGTTTCAGAAGGCCGATCTCAAGGAGCGGCTCTCCGCCGAAGAAGATGACGCTTACCTGTTTTCGGGGGCCTGATTTCTCAAAGAGATAATCAACGCCCTTTTGTGCTACCTCAAAAGACATGCTCCCTGAATTTGCGCCATAAAGAAAGGGGGCACTGCCCCATTCCTCCTGTCCATGGATTCCGTAGCAATACCGGCATGCCATGTTACACCTGTGGGTAACAAGAAGCTCGAGATGCCTGATACCACGCCGCTTTGTCAGCACCGGCGTTCGGTAAGGATGACGTAACCCATCACCCTTTGTCAGGAAACCTTCTTTTTCAAGGTAAGATATGGCGTTCTTAACTTCCCACCGACTATATTTTTTCCTGAGCAACGCTGGTATGTCTGCGTCCGGCGCCTGCTCAAAACAGGTAATGGCATCGGAAATAACCGGATATACTTCGTAGAAAAGCATGGTCTCTACGTTGAACAGAATTAACTTGCCGAGCCGTTGAAACAGATGATATTCTGCGAGTTGATAACGTTTCATCATCCCCTCATGCCATGACTATAGCCGTCAGTAGATCAACCTTATATAGCAACGGGAAGTGAACGGCAAAAAAAATGAACCTGCGGACGACATATACCATATAAGAGATGAGTCCATCAAGAACAAAATGTGGTGAAAAGTTCCGAGTGAAACCATGTACGTACTTTGACAGGACTGTTCTGATGTATCGGGGAGGAATACTCTTATCCAATTGTCAGATATTCGCCGGACCTTTTTAACAGGGAAATGGGAGCAGGGTAATTGCCTGGCTGACAGTGCTAAGCTGGTTTTTACCTAAGAACTTGACGAAATCTAAGGCAAAAGTTTATATTGTTATCAATAGTTTTATGAGCAGCAAGCAGACTGTTTCTGGAGGTTTTTTCAATGCCCATATATGAATATCAATGCGAGAATTGTGGAAAACAATTCGAAATCTATCAGAAGATAGCAGACTCTCCGTTGACAGAGTGCCGCGTGTGCAAAGGCAGACTTCACAAGCTACTCTCCCAGTGCTCTTTTCATCTGAAAGGCACTGGCTGGTATGTAACAGACTATAAGAAGCCAATCGACACTGTAGGGAAGAAAACTACCCCCACTTCCGAGAGCGCGGAAACCGAAAAAACGGAGGCAAAAGCAGAAGCCGGGACCGAGACAAAGACCGAACCGACAACAGCGACCAGAGAGAGCCAAACGATTGAAACAAGCGGAGGTGTGTAGGTATGCAGGCTGGAGATAAGGTAAAATTCACATTCGCTAAAAAGGAAATGGAAGGACAGGTAGTCCGGGTCTTTTCAAAAACCGTTTACATCAGGGCAGATTTTCCCAAAGACAAGGGGAAGATCATAAAAAGGAAAATAAGCGAATTGAAGTAGATGGGTTGAAGATGTAGGGTGTCATGCCGTGCATGCCTCGATGCATATCCCGCAAATATGGTGACCGAGGTTTCTTTTATTCTTCAACTGAGTGACCATGTTGTAGCACCCCACGTGATCAAAGTCAGCAGGGTCCTCCCTGATGGCAGAGGCAGGACAGACAACCATGCATGCCCTGCAGTCTCCGCAGTCCCTCTGGAGTGGGCTGTTCTCTTCTAATGGCATATCAGTAATAACCGTGTTCAGGCGCATCCGGGCGCCATGTACCGGATGGATGAGAAGATTGTTCCTTCCGATCCATCCAAGGCCTGCCAGCTCAGCTACTTTTTTGTGGGAGATGTGCCCTTTCTGGTTTTTCCAGTCAACCAACTGAGATGCGGGAAAGGGAATCGCCCTGTGGCCTTTCCTTTCTATTTCCCTTGCCAGGAGATATGCGATCATATCGAGCCGGTAGTTCAATTGCCGGTAATGATGCAGATAGAGAGCATTGGGGCCATCTTTGACAGTCTCCATGACACCCCTCGCAAGCACAAGCCCAAAAGAGATGGCAAATGAAAACCTGTCGTTTGCCGACTCATGGAGCCCAACAAGTTCCCTGCCGTATCCGGCCATGCCTGCTACGCCGAATGCATCCACACCCTGTTTCAGCAAGAATTCCTTTATACCCGATGTATTGTCCTGCACTATCTCGTTCATGAAATCGTTATTGTCTCTACCCCTGGTTTCTATTCCCTTTTCCAGTTCACTAACTGTCAACAATAGACAAAGCCATTCTGCTACAGTGTCCCTGTTTTTTTAAAATGAACCAGCAATGCTGTGATTGATGCAGGGGTAACACCCGGAATCCTGGAAGCCTGCCCAAGAGAAATGGGTTTCACCCTTGTCAGCTTTTCAATTACCTCCCGTGAAAGCCCGGAAACCTCATCATATTTAGTGCTTAAAGGTATCTTCTTTCCCTCAAGCTTCTTTGTACGTTCAATCATATCCTGTTGTCTTTCCGTATAACCATGGTATTTTACATTCAACTCAACCTGGTATGCAATATCCTCATTCACCTCTTCCAGCCGGTTGTCAATCCTCGCCAGCATTTTTATTGTGATTTCTGGTTTTTTCAACAAGTCCTCGAGGGTCACGGGGTTTCTTATGAGTTCCAGCCCCATGCTCTTGAGCATCTCCTGGGTCATTTTTGTTGGTCTCAGCCTAACAGACCTCAACATGCCGAGGGTTTCCCCAATGCCCCGCTTTTTCTCAACAACCCTGTTGTAGCGGTTGATGTCGACAACGCCGATGGAATACCCTTTCTCGGTAAGCCTAAGATCAGCATTATCCTCCCGTAAGTATAACCGGTGTTCGGCCCTCGACGTGAACATGCGGTATGGCTCGTCAACCCCCTTTGTAACAAGATCATCGATCATAACCCCTACGTATGCTTCATCTCTCCCGAGAACAAAAGGTTCTTCTCCCCGGACCCTGAGAGCGGCATTAATACCGGCCATCAGGCCCTGGGCGCCTGCCTCCTCGTAGCCGGTGGTTCCGTTTACCTGGCCTGCAAAATAGAGATTTTTCATCTTCTTTGTCTCAAGGGTCGGGTAAAGCTCTGTGGGATAGACAAAATCGTATTCTATGGCATACCCCGGTCTTGTTATTTCCACATTTTCAAGGCCGTTGATGCTTCTGAGCATACCCATCTGGACATCCAGGGGAAGGCTCGTTGCAAGCCCGTTGGGATAGTATTCATAGGTGTCAGTCCCCTCGGGTTCTATGAAAATCCGGTGTCTGCTCCGCTCCCTGAACCGAACAATCTTATCCTCGATGGATGGGCAGTACCGCACCCCTGTTCCCTTGATCTTCCCTGTGTAGAGGGGAGACCTCTCAAGACCCGAGCGTATGATTTCGTGGGTGGCTTCGTTGGTATAGGTAATGTAGCAGGGCACAAGCCTGCCTGAAATACTCTCCGTCATGAAAGAGAAGGGCTGGGGAGGATTATCGCTCACCTGAGGCTCAAGCTTTGAAAAATCTATTGTTCTCCCGTCCAGCCTCGGGCATGTCCCTGTCTTGAGCCGCCCGAGGTCAAAACCAAGATCTTTCAGGCATGTGGAAAGGCCAAGGGAGGCCAGGTCTCCCATGCGACCCGCCTGGAAATGTTCGAGACCAACATGAATGAGCCCTCCAAGGAACGTTCCTGTGGTCATTATGACGGTCTTTGACAGAAAACGCTCCCCCCATGTTGTCACAACCCCTTCAACCTCTCCCCTATCAACAAGCAGCTTCTCTACCGTACCCTGCCTGATACGGAGGTTGTCCTGCTCCTCAAGCCTCTTTTTCATCCGCAGGGCATACTTCATCTTGTCCGCCTGCGCCCTTGACGAACGGACTGCAGGTCCTTTCTTGGTGTTGAGCACCTTGAACTGGATACCGGTGGCATCAATATTCTTTCCCATCTCACCACCAAGGGCATCGATCTCTTTTACGAGATGCCCTTTTCCCAGACCGCCCACAGCAGGATTGCACGACATGAATGCTATATGGTCCAGGTTGATGGTAAGAAGAAGGGTCTTCGCGCCCATTCGAGACGAAGCCAGAGCAGCCTCACATCCCGCATGGCCTGCACCGATTACAATTACATCAAAAGCATCCATATCAACCTGCATAAACCGGCATATAACTTAAAGACGGATAATCTTTCTTTGTGTTCTGCAATACCTGTCCTAAGAGTCATCACGAAGCATGCCCTGTTCTGTATCGCCGACCCTCTTATCAATGACAAAAAGCAGCTGGCCTTCCTGGACGAGCTCATTGGGCTTAATGCATATCTCGCGAACCTGTCCGGCAAAAGGCGCTGAGATAACATTCTCCATTTTCATTGCTTCCACATTCGCCATCTCTTCACCCTTATGGACAATGTCTCCCACCTGCAGGGTTCCTCGTTTTGGATTGCCTATTCTCCACACCGTTCCATTAACAGGAGACGGGACATCGTTGATGCCTTTTGCCATGCGCTTGTCTTCTTTTTTTGCATGAGGGGTCTGAACTGCGTATACTTTTGTCTTGTTGTTCACCAGGATCACCACCTGTACAACACCATCATGCTCTGCGCCAATCGATGCGAGTTCGATACAGTAGGGTTTTCCCCAAAAGTCAAACTCCACCTTGTCCCCGGGCTTTTTCAAGCCCTCTCTCCATATGGAGGTGGGCAAAACAAGAGGAGCCTCGCCGTATTTTTCACGCCATTGAATATGCTCCACCGCGTCCTTGGGATGCATGAGGAAGAGAACAAACTCTTCATCGGTTGCGTTTCGTCCTATGGCCTCTTCGAGGCCGGCTCGGAGTTTATCCAGATCATCTTCTTTCAGCAGTTCTACAGGTGATAAATCATTCCTTGTCTTTATTTTCTCCTGCCAGGCATCCCCAAAGGCGCTTTTATATACCCAGTCGGCAGGCCAGCCGTTCGGCAACTGTCCGTACTGGCCAAGGATTAGATTTCGGAAATCTTCAGAGGCATTGCGAAAAAACATCAGCAGCTCATCCTGTTCTTCCCTGTCCATCGATTCAAAGCTCTGCTCCCTATCAATGACAAATTTGACCAGGAGCCCTATCAAATGTTTTACCCCCGCACTTCCTTTTTCCTTTGCATATTTGTTCACAACACCGCTGCAGGTGACCCAGGTAATCTGAGACCCGGGGGTTACATCGAAATAGTGGACAATCTGATTGTAAAGGGACATGACCTTCAGAATGGCAGGCATGAGCTCAAGAAATCCGCCTTTACTCGCCTGCTCAAAAGAGCTCGGAAACGCGCCCCCCGGCATTCTGTGATATGTGACCGTATGGTCAAACCCCTTGAACGGCGATTCAGCCCATTCATAGTTGCCTATCCACTCCCTGACTTTCAGCACTGCTTCCTCTGCCACTTCCCTGTTCAGGTGCACGTGTATTCCCGCTTCTTCGAAGTAAGCCTCCACTGATAGCATGGGCGGCTCTCCATAAAACCTTACCAGAGAGTCCTCCTCAACATCAAAAATCTTTGCCCCTGCCTTGGCTGCAGCAAGGTATGCCGGCAATGCGAGTCCGTCCGTCATATGACGGTGATATTCGATAACCAGTTCAGGATACCGCTGTTTAATCGCATCTATCAGTATCCCTATTCTTTTTGTTGTGCCTACTCCAGCCATATCCTTGATGCAGAGTATTATGTCTGATGTTCCCCCGCACAACGCAACAATCTCATCAATGACCCCAAGATAGTACCTGTCTGTGGCCCAACTGGCATCGGTGAATGAAATGGTGGGTTCGAACAGCTTTCCCTTATCCATAACGACTTCAGCCACAGTCCTCATGTTTCTGATGTCGTTGAGAAAAGAGAAGCATCGCCATACATCTATGTCTACACGGGACACGGCATATTTCACAACATTTGGCGGATAAGGCCGGTATCCCCAGAGACTCGTTTCCCTCACAAGGGTCTGGAGCAGCACATCCGGCATTGCCTGTCTGAGCAGCCTCACCTCTTCAAAGGGGTTTTCTTTTCTGTTCATGATCCCCACATGCCATCGTGCACCCCCATGGCACTCAGCGCTGAAAAGACCCATTTCGTTATACAAAGGTGCTAACGTAAGCAAGTCGTGTATCCTGAGCCGGTTCTTGTAATCTGATTGGCCTGCATCCCTCATGGCAGTTGAGGTTAAAAAAACCTCTTTCGATTCCCGCACTTTCTGCACTATCTCATGGGCGCTCATGCCCGGCCTTACAAAGGCACGATCGATCATTTTCTCCTCACATCCATTTTTGCGGGCCAAGGGCAGATACCTCCGCTACGTAGTTTGCTACCTTGAGGACCTCATCTTCACTGTAATTGTATCTGAATGCAGCTATGAGTTCATCCATGTGGGTTTCGATGAAGCGCGTTGAAAGCTCTCCGGCGGCAAAAGCCGGGTGCCTGATAATGGCAAGCAACAGGGGGGCAAGGGTTTTTACCCCCTCTACCCGCAGGTTCCTCCCCAGAGCCCGGTCCATGACCCGGATAGCATCGTTCCTGTTCACTCCTGCTGTAATAAGAAGCATGATCAGGGAATCATAGTAAGGCGGTATATCAGCCCCTTCATAGACACCGGAAGCGATTCTCACACCGGGGCCCTGTGGAACAAGAAGTCTGGTGATCTTACCAAAGGAAGGGCTGAAGTTGTTTGGGTTCTCAGCGTTTAGCCTGACCTCGAGAGCCCATCTGTTGGGCCGGATATCGGACTGTTTAACATGGAGTTCCTTGCCCATGGCAATATCGAGCATCATGCCTACGATATCCAGTCCGGTGATCAGCTCTGTAATGCCATGTTCGACCTGGAGACGTGTGTTCACTTCGAGAAAATAGAATTCGTTGTTTAGCGCATCAAATATGAACTCCACCGTCCCTGCAGATACGTATTTCACAGCCCGCATGAGCCGAACAGCGGCAAAGCAGATTTCCCTGCGGAGATCAGCTCTCAGGGAAGGCGCTGGCGCCTCCTCAATGATTTTCTGATGCCGGCGCTGAAGCGTGCATTCTCTTTCGAAAAGATGAATTACGCTGCCGTATATGTCCCCTACAATCTGAACCTCAATGTGGCGTCCATGCTCAATGTATTTTTCCGCCATAACCCTTTTATCCCCAAAGGACTTCAGAGCCTCAGACTGGGCCTGATTAAAGGCATTCACAAGTTCTCTTTTAGAATCTACCCTTACCATGCCCTTACCGCCTCCACCTGCCGCAGCCTTTATGATGATTGGAAAGGTGACAGCGTCTTTTTCCATCCATTCCCTGATATCCTTCACATCAGTCACAGATGAGATACCGGGAATGATGGGCACGCTTGCATTTTTGGCTATCTTCTTTGCCTGGATTTTGTCGCCCAGAATCTTTATAACGTCTGGCGGAGGCCCCACCCAGATGAATCCTTCATCAAGGACAGCCTGGGCAAACTGATGGTTCTCTGAGAGAAATCCCCATCCGGGATGAATTGCATCAGCCTTGCTCGTATGTGCGGCCTCGATAATTTTGCCTATATTCAGGTATGACTTTGCCGGAGGCGCCTCGCCAATATGTACCGCCGAATCAGCCATATAGACGTGGTGAGCAAGCCGGTCTGGGGTGCTATAAACCGCTGTGGTTGCGATTCTGCGATCTCTGCATGTGTGCATGATCCTCACTGCCGGAACGCCCCTGTTTGCAATAAGTACTTTTCGAATCTCCTTTTTCATTCTTTATCCTTGTTCAAGATATTTCATCTGGAAAAATAAATGCGCTTGCGTTCGGATCGGTAATAGGGAATCCATTTCCCTGCCGCATATGGACGTGGTGCTCCCCTATCCTGAGACAAACCTTCAGTTTTTACGTTCTTTTCTTCACCCTAAACCCTTGGGGCAACCCTTTGCAGAGGAAATCTTAAACCCGCACAGCCACAGAGCATTGCTTCAAAACAGGACATATTTTACATGATAATACCTATCGTATCAAGATGGTATGGATGTATGCCTGTTGCTGTGTCTGCAAGAAATTGTGTGTGGTGCAGACGATCGCAGATATAAATTATAATGCGCACCTTGCGTTTGCCCCGGAGAGACACAAAGAGAAACTGGGAAACGAAAAATACGGGTCGCAGAAACTTACATCACAGAAATCTATGCCTTCTTTGCCGACTTGGAAGGTTTTCGTGCCTTTTTTGCGGTCCCTGAACCCCTGGTGCCTGTCTTTGTAGGTGTTTTCTTCCGGGATGCAACCTTTTTCTGGCTCTCTTCTACTTTCTGGCTTTCTTCCTCAGCAGGCATGATACGTGCAATGACAATCTGCTCGGCCTGGCACCAGTGCTCGATATCGCACCCGTGGATACAGCCGGTTCTTTCCCATAGATCGTATGCCACACGGGCAATTTCCTCATATAAGTCTCTTTCAGACATACAGCACCTCCGTTTTTACTTAATTTGATAATATATCATAATTCATGTGTTACTCTATGTCTACGTTTTAGGTTTTTTACCTGCTGCACTCATCCGAAATACTCTCGAAGCTGTGCAAATGCTCAGGCTTTGCTTTAACAGCTCGCGATTCATCTGATCCCATCGGTTGAAAACCGAAGGGAGGACAAGAAGCCGGTTCAGTTAATTTTCACCTTGGTTGGGCCGGATGGACAGATTGACGGCCTTGATCGATTCTTATTACATTTTTAATAGAAGGCGTTCCCGGTTCTTCAACAGATTATTGCGGGTCAATGGAAGAGGAACAGTCTATCAGAATGATAAATAGTTATTTTGAGCCAGCAATGATTGCGCCAGCTGCCACAGACAAGACGATTGTGTTATTGTTCCAGTGGATCACAAGCATATTTGTTACTGATGATGTTTTATCGACAAAGGAACCAGTAGTATCATACCCCTTGAATGGTAATGCACGAGGCCGAATTGTACGTATTGAACATACTGTATTTGATCTCGTATCCTTGCCCGGGCAGGAGCTAAAAAGGAGAGTATTGTTCGTGTCTTTGTTGTCAAGGAGCACTTTGAAGATAATTTTGGGCGAAACATATCACAAAGGATTGCCTCTACGATATATTACGACATATCAAGATAGACACAGAGAAACAGGGAAGGTTTAAAAAAACCTCCGGAGCTGTGCTGGCAAACTCCACATTCTTCCCTGGCAATAATGCACCAAAACAAAGATATAAAGGGTTATGCGAGCGTCTGTATTATATCCGGGCACCATAAGATACATTAATAGAAAGCATTTTCGACAATAGTCTCACTTATCCACGCGGTGCAATCATAACGTATGAAGCTTACCTGTCCTCCTGATCTCGTATGGGAAATATGG
>Ga0208694_1002166_pt1 | contig 21405 bp, 16 predicted proteins | sample AD_UKC078_MetaG_FD_184442 | JGI IMG/M metagenome (GOLD analysis project Ga0208694, IMG submission 184442) | Active sludge microbial communities of municipal wastewater-treating anaerobic digesters from USA - AD_UKC078_MetaG (SPAdes) (version 2) | ecosystem: Engineered > Bioreactor > Anaerobic >...
TAGATTGATTGAAAGCACAAGCACAAATGCAGTCGATTCAGAATGGGTTCATCAAGCCGCACGCATTTTCCAACGGCGGAACCCGGCATCGCCTCCGTTATCACTTTCAAGCAACGCGATCCCGGCCAAAACGGCATCGAGGCCGGTCATAAAAACGACCTATAAAATAAAAAAAACGGCAGACGGAAAGCTGGAAAAACAGGTGACAACAACAGAAATCCCAGCCGATGCAGGCACGAACAAATGAAACCAATCATGAATAGACGGTTGTTTTTCGTTGGCCTGTTATTGATGTCATTTCAAGCTAAGGCAGAGAGAGCGGATGTCGTGATAAGATTGCCGCCTGAGTTGGATATGCCAGCGCCCAAGCCGTTATCGCCGCAAGAGAGGGAACGAAAAGAGATTCGGGAACGCATAAACAAGAAATTGCCCTATAACAATGACGCAAGTGGTTCGTTAGGCACCCTCGGGCAATTGACAAAATTATGCGACTGGGTGTTTGTCGGGAAGGTTGTCGATACCAAAGGCAACAAGGTAGCTGCAGGGGCTAAGGAAGAGTTCCTTGGCGGGGTCAGCGTGACGCTCAACTGGCGCGGAGTCACAGCCCCGAAGGGGCGGCTTCACCTTAGCCCAGGGCAAGCGCAGCGCAGCCCCGGGCTATGGTGCATCTGGCCCTTTGGGCCGGTAGTGCGTCTAAACACCTGTACCGTTGTCGTCCAAAAATGCTGTGTGCCTCGCGTCCATTTTGAGTTCAAAGCACCGCTGTGTGTTGCACCAAACAGGTGCGGCGAGGATCGCGATGAAACCCAATGTTTACGGGGCTTTGCTCAAAATCCGCACACCCAACTGCTCTTTTTAGGCTGAAACCTTGGAGCCCTGGAACCGGCTACGCTAGCCGCGGACTTTGCCTTCCTTCTTGCGTTTCTCGATGATCGCCTCGGCGAGTTCGAAGGGCACGCCCTCGTAACGCTCGAAGGTCATTGTGAAGGTGCCGCGTCCCTGGGTGACCGTGCGGATCGCGTTGGAATAGCCGAACATCTCACTGAGCGGGACGAAGCCGCGCACCAGCTTATTGCCACCTTTGTCGTCCATGCCATCGACGCGGCCGCGACGCGAGCAGATCGAGCCGGTCGCCGTGCCCATGTACTCCTCGGGCACTGCCACCTCGACGCTCATGACCGGCTCCAGAAGCTGCGGGTTGCCCTTGAGGAAGAGTTGCCTGAAGCACTGGCGCGCACATTCGACGAAAGCGAATTCGTTCGAGTCGACCTCGTGGTACGAGCCGAAATAGACGACCACTCTGACGTCCACCACGGGGAAGCCGCCGCAGGGGCCGCTCTCCATGGCCTTGAGAATACCCTTCTGGACGGCAGGGATGTATTCGCTGGGGATCACGCCGCCCTTGACCTCGTTGACAAAGGAGAAGCCGCGTCCCGGCTCTTGTGGCTCAATACGCAGACAGACGTGAGCGTACTGGCCGCGACCGCCGGACTGCTTGACGTGTTTGTATTCGCCATCGACTTGATGGCGGATTGTTTCGCGGTAGGCGACCTCGGGCTTGCCGACCTCGCATACGACGCCGAACTCGCGGCGCAGACGATCCACAATGATCTCGAGGTGAAGTTCACCCATGCCGGCGATAATGGTCTCGCTGGTCTCTTGGTCGAAGGTAACGACGAAAGTCGGGTCTTCCTGCGCCAATGCGTTCAGCGCGTTGCCGAGTTTCTCGTTGTCGCCGCGCGAAGCCGGGCGGATCGCAATCGCAATCACCGGCGCGGGGAACTCAATTGACTCCAACACGATGGGGCTCTTCGGGTCGCAGATCGTGTCGCCGGTACGTGATTTCGAGAGACCGATTACAGCCACGATGTCGCCCGCATGTGCTTCTTCCAACGCTTCCTGATGGTTGGCGTGCATGCGGAAGAGGCGTCCGATACGGCAGTCTTGATCCATCGTGCTGTTGAGGACCGTGTCGCCCACGTTCAGCGTTCCCGAGTAAATACGCACAAAGGCGATCTTACCCATGTGCTTATCTGTGGCAATCTTGAACACCAGCCCCGCGAATGGCTCTTTGTCGTCCGGGTTACGCTTATCGTCCGGATTGTCGGCAGAGGCCACGACGCCGACATCCAGAGGTGAAGGCAGATAGTCGATCACACCGTTGAGCAGCGGTTGGATGCCTTTGTTTTTGAATGCCGTGCCGCAGAAGGTGGGGACGATCGTGCGCGCGATAGTGCCTTTGCGTATACCATCCTTGATCTCTTCGATGGTCAACTCGCCGGTTTCAAAGTACTTGTTCATCAGGGCATCGTCCTGCTCGGCCGCTTTCTCGACCAGTTCGACACGCAGACGTTCGCACTCCTCACGATACTCTTCTGGGATTTCCTGCTCGATAACCTTGATGCCGCGCGAGGCATCGTCAAAGGTCAGCGCTTTCATTGTCAGCAGATCGATCACACCTCGGAAGGACTCGCCTGCGCCCATCGGATAGACCATGACGACCGGATTGCCGCCGAGCGTGTAGCGGATCTCATTGACCACGTTGAAGAAGTTAGCGCCGACGCGATCCATCTTGTTGACCATGCACAGCTTGGGCACGGCGTATTTTTCGCTCTGACGCCACACCTGCTCGGTCTGCGGCTGTACGCCGCCCACCGCGCAGAACAGGGCGATCGCGCCGTCGAGCACGCGCAGCGAACGCTCCACTTCGGCCGTGAAGTCCACGTGTCCGGGGGTGTCAATCAAGCTGATCTGGTGCTCGCGCCACATCACGGCAGTCGCGGCCGAGGTGATTGTGATGCCGCGCTCCTGCTCCTGCGCCATGTAGTCCATGGTGGCGGCGCCTTCGTGTACCTCGCCGATTTTATAGTTCTTGCCGGAATAAAAGAGAATGCGCTCGCTGGTTGTCGTCTTTCCTGCGTCGATGTGCGCCATGATGCCGATATTACGGATCTTGTCCAGTGGTATGGTTCTGGGCATGGTCTTGAGACTCCTTGGATCGTTACTTGCTTCCGGACTTCAGTCGCCGATCGACATGTCCGGATAGCGTGGTCGGGCTTTTTTCTGCGGACCACTTTTTGCTCCCTGTCATGGAGCGGTTAAAAGAAGGTGCGCATTTTCGGCTTTTTCCGCAGAGTATTCAAGTGCAAAACGTGAAAAAGTGCGGATTTTCGCGTTAGTTTCTTGTTGGCTTCTTGTTAGAGGCGGGTGTTGTCATCATAGCAACATGGAGGTTTTTTGCCTCACGCCAAATCCAGTCGTTCGGCTCGCGGAGCACCGGGAGGGACGAGCGTCGCTCGTCCGCGGGCAAGCAGACGCTTGCCCCTCCCAGCGCTTCGCAAGCCCGGTAACGACGAGCGTTGGAGGGTGGCGTTTGGGGGTGCGCAAAACACGAAAAAAACTCCTAACTCCTAACTCCTAAATGTCAACTCCGCGCCGCCGCGCGGCCGCGCGGCGGCTACCACACGATCGGCGTGTGGCCGTGAGCCAGCAGGTAGCGGTTGGCTTGTGAAAAATGGCCACATCCGAAAAACCCGGCGTGCGCCGAGAGCGGGGAGGGGTGTGCGGCCTCAAGGATCAGATGCCGTGATGCGTCGATGAGCGTTTTTTTGCGGCGCGCGTCACGCCCCCACAGCATAAAGACCAGGTGGTCGCGCCGCGCGGCTAGCCACTGGATGGTCGCATCGGTGAACGTTTCCCAGCCGCGCCCGCGGTGGCTGCCTGCGCATCCGGCTTCGACGGTCAGGGTGGCGTTCAGCAACATGACGCCCTGATCGGCCCAACGCTGTAAATGCCCCGTCGCGGGCACCGGCGCACCGGTGTCGCGCTGGACCTCCTTGAAAATATTCCGCAGGCTCGGCGGCAGGGGCACCGTGTCATTTACCGAAAAGGCTAGCCCGTGCGATTGTCTCGGGCCGTGGTAGGGGTCTTGTCCGAGGATCACGACCCTCACCGCGTCGGCAGACAGCGCGTAGGCGTTGAAGATGTCGTCCCGAGGCGGGTAGACGGTCTGCGCGGCGTACGCCGCTTCCAAGAAATCCATCAACGCCTTGAAGTAAGGCTTCTGGAATTCAGTCTGCGTGAATGCTGTCCATGAATCGTGCAAGGCGTTCCCTCCCCCTTCTTGCATCACGGAAAAACAATGAGCGTGCCGGGGTTGTACACCCACTCCGCTTCGATGTCATCTACCCCAAAGCGGTTATTGTTTTCGCCAGTCTGGGTCTTGAAAAGGAACCGGTCTAGGACATCGGGAACCGCGCCGTACAGATGCGCTTGGATCGGCGCGCCGTTGTCTAAGGTCACCCAGACGGTTTGGCGGGTCGGGTACCAAACCATCTCAATCGGAACCCATCTGTTTTTCGGCACGGAGTAAGTGCCGGGCGAGATCCACTGGCATTTCGTACCGTCATGGGATTCATAGCCATAGCCTGTCAACTTGTTAAACACCAAGCAGTTGGCGCTGCTGAGCGCGTCACTTTTGGTGATGCCGTGGGCGGACACTCCGTCATAGGGGTACCAAATCCTAAACCGCGTACGCAACTTCTGCACGTTCGGCGGAAAAGCACCGCCGAGGAACATGCAGTTCAGCGAGTGGGAGCCGGTGAACTCGCAGTAGTTTGCGCCGCTGTAGGCCGCCGTCGGCCCCCCGCTTGTGGCACCTGTGCGCACAACCACCCCCGCCGCTGTGTCATAGCAGCCGACTTCCGGGTCGGTCAGGGCCGGTACGCTGCCCACAATGCATCGTTCGAAGCCGTCGCGGAAGAGCGTCAGCGATTTCTGCGACTTGCCGTCATATCCCGTGGCGTCCAGGTAGAACCGAAGGTTGGTTCCCGCCCATTCGTTGCGGAAGCGGATCGAGGCGACATCCCCGCCATCGAGCCTAGTGCTCACGGTTTTCTTGTTCCCGTCAACGCTGATCGTAAATGTGGTAGCACCGATCACATAATCGACTTCCCACTTCTGCCAAGTCTCCACGCGATAGGTGAGCCCGTCGATTTTGTAGTGACCGCCGGCCATGGCTTGGGATTGAACGTCTCCCGTATCGACTCTATTCGTCTCGACCGCCACGTTGACCCTAGAGTTGGCATCCGAGCCGAGCAACGAAAACCGGAACGCACCCCAATTGGGATGACGCGGAATCCAGACCAGCATTTCAAGATGAATCTTGTCGCCCGGGGTGTTCTGGACGGCAGGCAGGACGAGCGTGGCCTCAGATGGAGCAGCATCCCAGTGCCGGACCACACGCAGGTAGTTCGTCCCCTGCGGGGGGCGCGCCGGATCGTTCACGCCGTTGCCGCGGTAGGCGGTGACCTGAATGTTGGTCGGGCCGGTTTCATTAATCAGCCAACTGCTTCCCGGCACGACCGTGGCCACCGGATCGTAGTCGCCGCTCGTGTCGGGGTGGGCGCTGCTGCTGGCCGCTGGCGCGGACTCGAAGTCGTCATAAAACAGGAGTTGGCCGGTGGTCTGGTTGATGACCGTGACCGCCTGCGCGCCGAGCGCCAGGCAGACGACCGCCACAGTCCAGATGCCGCGTTTCATGTTTTGTTGTGTTCTCATAGTTATTTCCGTTTTATCTGCAAGATTGCGCAGTATTTTTTAGGGGCGCTGCCGGGACTGCGGGTACTGCGGGCGGGGGCGGCGCGGCCGCCACCCGGGCAAGCAGACGCTTGCCCTATCACCTATTACCCATTACCTATTACTTTCTCCAGCGCCTCGATGCGCGCCTTGAGCTTTTCGACCAAGCGCGGCAGCAGCAATGTGGCAGCGAATTCGCGTTTGGGCAGGGCGGGCAGGCCAAGCACATACTCGCCGGGCGGGACATCTTTGGAGAGGCCGCTCTTGGGACCGACTTGTGCACGGTCGCCGATCGTGAGGTGACCGGAGAGGCCGGCCTGCGCCCAGATCAGGCAACCCGATCCGATATGCGTGCTGCCGGCCACGCCGGCCTGCGCGATGACGCCGCTGTAGTCGCCGATCTGCACGTTGTGGCCGATCTGCACCAGATTGTCGATCTTCGTGGAATTGCCGATACGCGTGCGTCCGAAGCGTGCGCGATCAATCGTTGTGTTACAGCCGATCTCCACGTCATCGCCCAGTTCGACGATGCCGAGTTGCGGGATCTTCTCTACGGAGATCGAACCGTCTGCCCTAGGCACGGGGTTGTATCCGTAACCGTCGCCGCCGATGCGCACGCCGGAGTGCAGGACTACGCGCCGTCCGAGCAGGCAACCTTCACGAACGGTGACCTGCGGATAGAGGTGGCAGCCTTCACCCATTCGGACACGCTGGCCGATGAAGACTTGCGCTTCGATCACTGAGCCATCGCCGATTTCGACGCCCGCCTCAATCACCGTCCAAGGCCCGATGTGCACATCCCGTCCGAGTTTGACATCCTCCGCGATTACGGCGGTGGGGTGGATGCCGGGGGCACGAACGACAGGCGGCGGCGCGAACCATTGGGCCACCTGTGTGCAGGCGGCGTCTGGATCTTTTACCTTGACCAATGCCGGTGCCGAACACTCGCCCTGCCAGTCAAGCGGCACCAGCACCGCGCTCGCGCGCGTGGTGCCCGCTTGGCGGGCGTACTTCGCATCCTTTACGAATGACACATCGCCGGGGCGCGCCTCCGGCAGGCTGGCCAATGCGCAGACCTTCAGCGAGCCGTCACCTGACAGTTCGCCACCCAGTCGCTCAGATAATTCTTTGACGGTCATTACAACACCCCTTCTTAAAATCAAGAGAGCACAGAGAAGAACGGTTTTCTCTGTGCCCTCTGCTCTTTACGGTCGTTTCCAAAACTATTTCTTGTCGGCAGCGGCTTTTTCGGCGTGCTCCTTGTCAGCCTTTTCCTGCGCTTCTTTGCGCAGTTTGGGATCTACGCCCATGCGTTTGAGGACCTCATCGGTCACATCCAACTTGGGGTCGAAATAGGCCATAGTCGTACCATCAAGGATGATACTGGTTTGGGTCTCCTGCGCGTACTTGGTCAACACCTCGCGGATGTCGCCGGTCACTTGGCGCAACAGGCGCGCATCAAGGTCTCCTAGTTCGCGCTGCAACTTTTGCATCTCCTGACGCAGATCTCGGTCGGCTTCGGCCAGCACGTCGCGGTGCTTCATGGCCTTGTCCTCGGCCTCGGCCCTGGCCTTTTCATTGAGGGCCGGGTTGCGCGCTTCCTTAACCGCCTTCTCATAATCGTCGCGCAGTTCCTCGAAGCGGTCACGCTGTTTGTCGAGCTTGGCCTGAAACTCTTTTTCGGTATCTTGCATCAACTTACGGTCGCGCTCGCGACTCGGGTGGAAACGCACCAGATCCACCATGTTGACCACTGCGGTCTTTTCCTGTGCCAGCATCATGGACGCGGTCAGCGCCGCCGCCAGCATCACCATCATCTTTTTCATACGTATCCTCCCTAATGCGGGCGGAGCCCACAACTCAATTCAATCTCACACAAAGGCACAAAGGACACAAAGGTTTTTCCATAACACCTCATTCCCCTTAGTGCCCTTCGTGTGAGAAACAACTTATTCAAAGCCGATCGCGAACGAGAAGACCTCTTCGTCGGTGTAGTCATCGTCATCAACCACCGGCACCGCAAAATCGAAGCGGATCGGGAAGCCCGGGATGTCGATGCGAATGCCCACACCGGCCGTCACGCACACGTCGGACAGTTCGGGGTCGAAGGCATCCTCGCCGATTGAGCCCACGTCCACAAAGGTCGCGAAGCGTACCGCCTTAAAGACTGGGATCGTGTATTCGGCCGAGACCAGGGCCAGCGTCTCGCCACCGATCGGCGCGTGGCTCTTACCGCCGTTGCCGCGGAACACCTTGGGGCCGATGTCACGGTATTCAACACCGCGTACGGTGCGCGGGCCGCCCAGGAAGAGCCGCTCGTAGATCGGCACTTCGTCATTGCCGTAGGCGTCGACCGTCTCAATGCGTCCGCGCAGACTCAGCACATGCTTGTACCACGGCATACGGAACCAGTGGCGGTAGTTGGCACCCAGTTTGTAATACTCGCTGTCGCCAAGACCACTTTCGGAGGCCTCGCCGAAGACTGTCGTCTGGTAACCCTTGGTCGGGATGAAGGCATGGTCGCGCGTATCGTGCGCCCAATAGAGACGCAACACGCTGTTGAGGTCATCACCGAACTCATCTTCCTGCCACTTGAAATACTTGTCGGCGTCGCCATCCCAGGTGTCAGGCACAACAGATTCCATGCCCTCGGGGTCGGCGTACCACTCGCTGTTACTGACGTCATCCATTTCGACCAACTCGAGCGTGTAGCGCATACCGACGCGGCCGATCTTGACGGGGTACGAGAGCCCGATCGATCCGCCGGTGCGGATCTCGTCGTATTGGTCATACCAGCGCATGCGGCGATAGGCCTCGACAGTCAACGCCAGCGGGCGGTCCAAGAACCAAGGCTCGGTCCAAGAGACCTCAGCCGTCTGGCGGCGCGAACCGACTTCCACGCCCAAACGCGCCTTCTGTCCACCGCCTGTGAAATTCGGCCAGTTCAGGATATCGAAGTTGCTCTGGGTGATCTCCAGAAAGCCCACCACGTTGTCGATGCTGGACACGCCTGCGCCGATCATGAAGTTACCGGTGCGCTGCTCTTCGACCTCGTAGACCAGATCACGCACGCCGGGTTTGTCGGTTTGCTCGGAGTAGTGGCGCACACTCTTGAAATACTGCAAGTTCTTCAGGCGGTTCTCGCTGCGTTCGATGCGCGGCTCATTCATGATCTCGCCGGGGCTGACCAGCACCTCGCGGCGGATCACCTTGTCCTTGGTCTTGTTGTTGCCGCGGATCACGATGTTACGGATGTGGACCAGTTCGCCTTCGCGCACCTCGTAGGTGATCGCCATGCGTCCCGGCTTGCCCGGCACGGTCTCTTTGAGCGCGCGCACGGCGGTATCCACGTAGCCGCGCGAACCGTAGTAATCGCGGATGTCTTTAGCCGCGTCGTCGATTGTCTGCTGTCCGGCGATCGCGTCCACCTTGAGCCGCTCGCCCGCTGCCAGCACTGCGCCTTCGGGGAAGAGCTTCACGCCGCGAATCGCGGTCGACTCGACCGTGTACAGGTCACCCTCGGTGACGGCGAAAACCACATCCACTCTCTCTTTGCCGACCTTCTCCATGGTCGGTGCAGCCACGCGCGCATCCAAGTAGCCGGCGTTTTTGTAGACGTCCTCGGCCATCTGACGCGCATCCTCGAGGTCCTGCGCCGAGACCGGGGTGTCGGTGAACCAGCCACGCGGGTCGTACCACGGGCGTTGGCCGAAGGAGGAGCGCAGGTCCTTATCAGGGATCGAGACATTGCCGGTGAAGCGGTACTTGCGTACCTTGGCGCGCTCGCCCTCTTCAATGGTCAGAACCACATTCGCCGCGCCGGCGCTGTTCGGAATCGGCTGGATCTCGACGCCGATCAGGACGTTCGGGAAGAATTTCTTCACGTACTCGTCACGGATCTTCGAGACCTTCGAGGCGAGGATCGGCTCGTCGATATAGTCGCCGCTCTTCAACTCGGAAAGCTTGCGGATCTTGCGCTCGCTCAGGTACTCGGCACCTTTGATGGACAGCGGTTCCTGGAAACGGTGGCGACGTCTCACCACGTAAATCACGCGCACGCCGCCCTCGACCTTCTCCAGTTCAACGCCCGCATATCCGTAACGCCCGGTGTCCAGTAGCGCGCGCACATCTTTGGAGAGCGCCTCCTGCGACAGGCTCGCTCCCGGCTGCACACTGCAGAAAGAAAGCACGTCCGTCGCATCAGTTCCGAACTGGTCCAGCACGCGGACTGACACATCTTTCACTAGGGTTTCGGCACCCATCACACACGCGGCCGAAAACACGACCACCGCCGCCAACGCACGAATAAACATTCGCATCGGTTCCACTCCTCACCTTACGTCCCGCGCCCACCGACCGTCGCTGGACGCGTTGCGTTTACTTGACACCTGATTAGAATCGAAAGAATGTAAAATTAAACCCCATCCTAGGTGGGAATACAAGCTCCGAGTTAAACCAAAAAAACAGAAACCTGAAACCGGTATTGCCCAACTCCGCCCTTAGAGCCTATGATAAGCCGTGTATGCAATACTGGAAGGTCCTCTTTGTAAAACCTAGAACCGAAAAGAAGGTCGCCGAATACTGCCAACTCTACGGGATCGCGTACTATTTGCCGCTCCGTGAAAAAACGCGTATGACGCAACGTCGTAGAGTTACGGTCCGTTTACCGGTGTTTCCGGGCTATGTCTTCGCCCGCGTCACGCCCGACCGGCGTCTCGCGCTGCTCAAGACCAATCTGTTGGTACGTATTCTTGAGCCGGAATTCCCGCGCCGTATGCTGCGTGATCTGGTAATGGTGCGGCGCGCGCTACGTGCCAATCCGGCGCTTGAAGCCGCCAAACCGCTGACGGCGGGACGCTTGGTACGCATCACCGACGGTCCGTTCCGCGGTGTCGAGGGGCGCGTTGCACGGCTGGCCGGAGCGCTGAAAGTGGTGCTCAACGTAGACATGATCGGGCAGGCAGTGGCGGTGACTGCCGAGATTGATCAGGTCGAGGTCCTCTAAACCTTTGCCACCGTTGCCCATTTTACGCTAAACTGAGAGCCATTCTTAAATCAGGAAGGTGAGTTGCCATGGATGCTTTGCTTGAACTGCTGAAAAAAAACGCCCGCGAATCTGACGCGACGCTCGCCAAATTGCTTGGTATCAGCGAGCAGGAGGTGCGCGCGCGTATTGCCGCCTACGAAGAAGAAGGCGTGATCCGCGGCTATCAGGCGTTGCTCAACACCGACCGGCTTGATACCTGCGGCGTAAAGGCCGTGATCGAACTGCGCGTCCGTCCCGAGCGCGAGGGCGGCTTTGACCGCGTGGCCGCGCGTATTGGCAAATTCCCCCAAGTCGAATCCATGTACCTGATGTCTGGCGCCTACGACCTGTTGCTCATTGTCAAGGGCGCGAGTTTGCAGGAGGTCGCAAATTTTGTCAGTGCACGGCTCGCCCCTCTCGACGGCGTGCTTTCGACATCCACCCATTTTATGCTGAAAACCTACAAGGACCAAGGTGTCCTGATGGAAAGTGAATCCCATGACGACCGACTCCAAGTCTGCCCCTGATTTCGTGGCGCCGCATGTGCGGGGCCTGCCTAAATCCGGCATCCGTGATTTTTTCGACATTGTCGTTGGCCGCAAGGATGTGATCTCGCTCGGTATCGGCGAGCCGGACTTCCAGACGCCATGGCACATCCGTGAACGCACGATCGAAGCGGTCGAGCGTGGCGCCACGCGCTACACCTCGAACCTCGGAACCCCCGAGTTGCGTCAAGCACTGGCCGCGTACATGCGTGACTCATTCCACGCCGAGTATGATTGGCAGCACGAGATCCTCGTGACTGTCGGGGTCAGTGAGGCGTTCGATCTCGCGATGCGCGCCGTCCTCTCGCCGGGTGACGAAGTGCTCTACCACGAACCCTGCTTTGTCGCATACGCGCCGCTTATCCGCATGGCGCACGGTGTGCCGGTACCAGTCGAGACGTTCCGTAAGGACGACTTCCGCCTGACAGTCGAAGAACTGGAGAAAAAGGTCACGCCGCGCACCCGCGTGCTGCTGCTCAACTTCCCGAACAATCCCACCGGTGCCACGCTCGACCGTTCGGACACCGAGGCGCTGGCTGATTTTGCGATCCGCCACAATCTGCTGGTGGTCTCCGATGAGGTCTACTCGGAACTGACCTACGAGGGCGGACGTCACTCCATGGCGGCTATTCCGCGTTTGCGCGACCGTCTGATCTTCCTCAACGGATTTTCCAAGGCGTGGTCGATGACCGGCTTCCGGCTGGGTTATGCCTGCGCGCCGGCGCCGCTGATTGACGCCATGATGAAGATCCACCAATACGGCATGATGTGCGCCTCGTCGATCAGCCAGACTGCCGGTCTCGAAGCGTTGCGTCACGGTGATGCCGCCATCGCCGAAATGCGTGACGCTTACCATCTGCGGCGCAACTTTATCGTCGCTTCGCTCAATGAGATGGGGCTCGATTGCTTCATGCCGCGCGGTGCGTTTTACGTGTTTCCATCGATCCAGTCTACGGGTCTCTCTTCCAAGGAGTTTGCCCTGCGCCTGCTCAACGAGTGTAATGTCGCGTGTGTGCCGGGCGAAGCTTTCGGTGCCTGCGGCGAGGGGTTCTTGCGCTGTTCCTACGCCACCGGCATGACACAGCTCAAGGAGGCGATGGAGCGGATGGAGAAGTTTGTTAGTGCATTAGTGCGTTAGTGCATTAGTTCGCTATCGGTATCGCTATCGGTATCGGTATCGATTGTTGCGACCACGCAGTGGTTCACAACGGCGAGTGTAAAAGCCTGCTCTGCAGGCGTACTTGAAAGTTGAGCGTTGAAAGTTGAAAGTTGAGCGTTCAAAAAGTTTGGGTTGCGGGCTCCGCCGCACGGGAGATCATGATGTGAAAATCCGGTTCTTGTTATTCTCTCTGTTTCTGACTTGTTTCGGTGTTTCAGCCGCTGCGCAGACCAACGCGCCTGCGCCCTACGGCCCCGTGCCGAGCGAGCGCCAGTTGCGCTGGCACGAGACCGAGGTTTTTGCGCTGATCCACTACGGCTTGAACACCTACACTGACCGCGAATGGGGTTACGGCGATGAAGACCCTGCGCTTTTCAATCCGTCCCGGCTTGATGCCGGACAGGTGGTGGCAGCGCTCAAGCGCGGCGGCATGCGAGGCGTGATTCTGGTGGCCAAGCATCACGATGGCTTCTGCCTCTGGCCTACCCGGACCACGGAACACAACATCTCGCGCTCGCCTTGGCGCGGCGGCAAGGGCGACCTCGTGCGCGAATATGCCGACGCCGCCAAGAAGCACGGACTTTGTTTCGGGGTCTACTGCTCGCCCTGGGATCGCAACAGTGCGGCCTACGGCACACCGGCCTATCTGCCGATCTACCACGGCCAGCTCCGCGAGTTGCTCACCCGCTACGGCACTCTCTTCGAGGTCTGGTTCGACGGCGCCAACGGCGGCGACGGCTACTATGGCGGCGCCCGCGAGAAACGCAACATCGATCGCTTCACCTACTATGATTGGCCGACCACCTGGGGGCTGGTGCGCCAGCTTCAGCCCGAGGCCTGCATCTTCGGCGATGTGGGACCGGACTGCCGCTGGGTCGGCAACGAGAAAGGTTTCGCCGCTGAGGAGAGCTGGGCCACCTTCACGCCCAAAGGCAAGACCGATCCCACACGTCCGGCCAACGGCGATACGATGAACCACATTGAGGGGCCGGCCGGCCACCGTAACGGGACAGCATGGATCCCGGCCGAATGTGACGTGCCGTTGCGCAAGGGTTGGTTCTGGCACCCGAACGAGGACGCTACCGTGCGCACTCCGGCCCAACTCATGGAGATCTATTTCAACAGCGTCGGTAAGGGTGGCTGCATGAATCTTGGCGTGGCGCCCGACCGTGACGGACTGGTGTGCGCGGCGGATATCCGTTCGCTGGACGAGTTCGGCGGCTTGCTGAAAACGCTTTTCGCGAATGACCTCGCGCGCGGTGCGCGGGTCACCGCCGATCAGGTGCGTGCCGCACCGACGGCCGCATCGGGTGGGGGAATCGCGCCTTTCGCGCCGGCGCGCGTGCTTGATGGTGACCGGTACAGCTATTGGGCTACGGATGACGGTGTGACCAACGCTACCTTGACGCTCACCCTGCAGTCCGTCTCGGAGTTCAACGTGATTCGCCTGCGTGAAAACATCAAACTCGGCCATCGTGTGGATGCCTTCGAGATCGACGTTTGGCAAGAGGGCGAGTGGCGCGGTTATGCCAAAGGCCAGAGCATCGGCGCGTGCCGGCTCTTCCGGGGGCCCAAAGTCAAGAGCGACCGCATCCGTCTTCGCATCACGCAAGCCGCGGCCTGCCCCTGTATCAGCGAGGTCAGTTTGTTCGTGATGCCGGCCGCCTTAAAGTTTTCCTCGACAGAAGCCCCCGCACGAGCGTATCCTGCACATTGAAACGTTGTGGCACCTCCCGTGCTACGCCTTCCGGTTTTTTAGAATGCGTTTACCACAGGAAAGCTTGACGTTAAACAGTATCCGCTTGCGTGTCAGCCTGGCCTCGGGACTGGTGTTGCTTGTCCTGCTCTTTTCCGTCTATGTCGGCGGGTATATCGTGGTTCAGATGATCGGGGACGACGTTCAAGTGCCCGACTCGTTCACCGCGTTAGCCCGCGTCGCGCTTGGCTGGCTGACCTGCTTCATCGCGGTGGTGGGCATCGTTTTCGTGATCCCGATTTTCTGGCTCCAGTCGCGGCTGTTCCTGAATCCGCTCGACACGTTGACCCAGCAGATCCGCGAGATCGGTAGTCATCTTTTGGACGAGGCGTGTCCGGCTATCGACTGGCCGCACGACGACGAGTTCGGCGTTCTTGCGCAGAGCGTTAACGAGATGATCGGAGTGTTGGCGCTCAAGACGCGCCAGAACGAGCAGAGCAAACAGAGCCAGCGCGCGTTGATTGCCGGTATGCCGGACGGACTCTGCGTTTTCGACGTAAAGGGGCGTCTGGTCTCACTCCTCAAGCAGCCTGATTACACGAATCCCATTCCGGGACTCGTGGTAGGAGAGTCTCTCTCGCCCCCCATTTTCCCGGAGAGCGATTGTGACGCGTTCGGTCGGGCGATGCGCGAGGCGCTTTGTTCGGACCGTACCCAGATGGTGATGCTGTGTTGCCGGGAGGCGGATGGTTCATACCGCCACTTTGAAGTGCGTGTCAGCCGTATGGACGACGAGCAGGGGGTGGTGGTCTGGCGGGATGTCACCAAAGAGTGGCGTGAACGCGAGGTGCGCGAACAGGTCGAGGCACATCTTGCGAAAGTACAGAAGATGGAGAGCCTCGGTACCATGGCGGCCGGGATTGCCCACGATTTCAACAACATTCTCGCGATTATCCAAAACACGGTGGAACTGGTCCGGATCCAATCCGATGACGAAGAGAGCGAGGCGGCGAGAACCATCCGTCAAGCGGCGGACAAAGGTGCCACGTTGACGCGTGAGTTGATGACATACGCTGGCCACACCCCGGCCGAATTTGAATGCCAGGATGTCAACGCGATGATTCGCGAACTTAAGAGTCTGATGAGCGGCGTGGTTGCGCAGAACGTCATTCTCGATTTCAAGCTGGCCCCGGACCTGCCGCCTGTGGCCGCCGATCCCCACCAATTCTGGAAGGTGATCATCAACCTGCTACGGAATGCTTCAGAGGCTTTCAAGGGGGCCAGCGGGCATATCACCGTCAGCACCAGTCTTCTGACCCTGACCCGACAGATATCGGTCGACTTTTTCAGTACGCGTCCGCTTCCGTTCGAGCGCGGCCTGCTGATTCAAATTGAAGACACCGGCCCAGGCATTCCCCCCGATGTGCTCGACCGCATCTTCGAGCCCTTTGTCTCTACCAAGGCGGTCGGACGCGGTCTGGGGCTGGCAACGGTTTTCGGCATTGTCGACGTCCACAACGGCGGCATCGCGATCCAGACAGAACTCGGCAAAGGCACCTGCTTCCGCATCTGGCTGCCTGTTTTCAAACAACCGCAACCCGTGTCCGATGCAGGTGCAGGGGACACGCAATCCGGCGCAACGGACGGCGCTCTGACTGTGACTGACCCACACGCTAAGTCGAACGGAAATACTGCGCGGCCACTGGTGTTGCTGGTCGAGGATGAGCCCGCTATCTTGCGGACCACGGGCATGGTGCTGCGTTCACTGGGCATCGAGGCATTGATGGCCGCCAGTCAGCGGGAGGCACAGACGCTCTTCAGCCAACATGCCGACGATATCCGTCTGCTTCTTTTGGATGCGCAGGCAGACAGCCTCGACAACGTGCGCCTGCTCTCGATCTTGCGTCTCAGCCGCCCCGATCTTCCGACGATCATTCTCTCGGGGCATGCGGAGGAGCGTGTCCGCACCACGTTTGCCTCTGCGCGTTACGATGCGTTTCTGGGTAAGCCCTACACACGCGACGAATTAAAGGCCGTGCTCCAGAACTTTATTGATCTATCGTGATTTTCGCGGCCATCTGCTGCCATGTTCTGGGGTGCGCCATGAAAAAATGGCAGGGCCGCGCGGCGCGCGCGACCGTTTCCTCTTGCAGGGCCCGATTGAGAGGATTCAGCACCGCGACCAGTGCGTTATCGCCCATCAGCGCGAAGGGCAGTACGCCTCGCACATGCACGTAAACCGGGGCCAGAACAGCCGCAGCCGCTGGCTGGACATCGAACAGTTCAATCGGGATCGGCGGCATCCGGCTCTCCCGCTGCATCTGCTCCATTAACGCGTCGGTCAGCTCCGGGCGTTGCTCATCCAATAGAGCCAGCGCTGATATCAGGGCCGGGACATCGGTGACCGGCCGGTCCGTCAACACATGCAACACGTCCATGCAGACATCCTTGGGGAGGAACTCACGCTCTTTCCACAGCCAGACCAAGTCCATTTCGGCGGCCGATGCCGCGCGCGAGAGGGCTTGCACCTCAAGGCCAACATCTTGGAAGGCGGGCGCAAAAGCCGGTTCGTGATCGACTGACAATCCGCTGGCGCCGGAAACATCGCTGCGGTACTGGCCACGCAGGATCTCGCCCTGAACCACAGAGGCCACCTTTTGGACCGCCGCCCGCGCCGGCGGATAGTCCGTGTACGCGCTTAGATATCCGGCGATCACCTGGGCATTGACATAGTCCTTCTCGTTCAGCAACGTGTCCGCCAGTTTGACCAGGCAGTCGCGACGTTTCTCGACTTGTCCGGTCTGCTCATAGGCAACGACCAGAAATTCCAGACTCGTCCGGTCTCCCGGCATCGTCTGTAAAACCTGCTCAAAAAAAGCGATCGCTTCAGTCAGTTTCGTATCAGTTTCAGCCATTCCACACTCTCCAATAATGAGTAAAGCATTCTTCGTGCCTGTTGCCAACTCCGAAATCGCTTGGCATCTTTTCTGCTTTTGCTATGCTGTAAAAAACAGTTGCAAATTGGGTCGATGCAATCGGGGTGTCGACCGATAGTGACCTTTAGTGTGTTTGCCATCATGTTACAGCCTGTTCATTATTCAAGTTTTCAGAGCGCCTTACTGCAACGCGGCGTTCTAACCCAAGATCAGCTTCAGACTGCGCTGGAGGATGCTGGGAAGCTTCCGCTGGAACGGTATCTGGCGCAAAGCAAGTTGGTTTCTCCCGAGGCGCTCACGCTGACCGTTGCCGCCTATTTCAATCTGCCCCCGATTACGCTGCCGGCGACCTTGATCCCACCGCAGGAACTGATCGACCTGATCCCGCCGCAGATCTGGACACGCTCCAAGGCCGTCCCTCTCATGAAGTTGGGCCGGCACTTGACGGTGGTGTTTGGTGACCCCTTCGACTTGATGGCGCAAGAGGAGGTGGCGCGGCACACGCGCCTCGAGATTATTCCGCTGATCGCCGCAGAACGCGAGGTCACCGATGCGCTGGGCCGCGCTAAGGCACGCACCGACGCCTCCAACCCCAAGTTGGCGATGGAGAACATCATGAAGGGGGGCGACGCCGACATCGAGTTCTCGAACGAGCCGCAGGGTAGGGAAGAGAGCATTGACCAGACGCTGGAGACTGCTGAAGGAGCCCCGGTGATCCGGATGGTCAATATGATGCTGGTCGAGGCACTACGCACCGGTGCGAGCGATATTCATTTTGAGGCGATGGAACGCACCTCGCGCCTGCGTTACCGGATTGACGGTGCTCTGATTGAGCGCCCCAGCCCGCCGCGTGCGCTTCACAACGCGATTGTCTCACGTATCAAGATCATGTCGGACCTCGACATCGCGGAGCGCCGCAACCCGCAGGACGGCCGCTTCAAGGTCAAAGCCCTCAAGAAAGAGGTCGATATCCGTGTCAGCATTCTGCCGACCGTCCACGGCGAGAAGGTGGTGATGCGTACGCTGGACAAGAGCAATCTGGCACCCAGCCTGGCTTCGCTTGGCTTAGACGACTTCGCCTACCAGGCCATGAAGCATGCCATCAATCAACCGCACGGTATCATTCTGGTGACCGGCCCCACCGGTTCCGGCAAGACGACGACGCTCTACTCCTGCTTGCAAGACCTGAACACGCCGGATGTCAATATCGTGACTGCCGAAGATCCCGTCGAATATCAAATCGAGGGCATCAACCAGGTACACGTCAACCAACAGGCCGGCCTTACCTTCGCCTCGATCTTGCGTTCCGTGCTGCGCCAAGACCCCGATATCGTGCTGGTCGGCGAGATCCGCGACGGTGAAACCGCCGATATTGCTGTCAAAGCGGCGTTGACGGGTCATCTCGTGTTGAGCACCCTGCACACCAACGACGCCGCCGGGGTCATTCCCCGTCTGATCGATATGGGGGTCCCGCCCTTCTTGATAGCCTCCTCGCTGATCTTGGCTCAAGCGCAGCGTCTCTATCGCAAACTCTGCCCGCTTTGCAAAAAGGCCGCTGAGATTGATCCCGACGTGTTGGCTGCCAATCAGATTGATCCCGCCTTCTTTGAAGAGGCCACGCTCTATGAAGAGGTCGGCTGTCCCAAGTGTAACAACATTGGTTTCAAGGGGCGCGGCGCCTTCATGGAGGTGCTGCCGGTCACGGATGCCATCCGCGAAGCCGCCGTGAAAGGTGCCCCGGCCGACGTTATCCGTACGGTCGCAATCAAGGAGGGTATGGCTACGTTGAAAGACGTCGGCCTGATGAAGGTCCGTGACGGCATCACTTCCCTGCGTGCCGCCCTTGAAGTCACTGGTAGCGAATAATTTTCAGGAAAGGTCTCTGCATGTCAGCGAAAACATCAAAGATTCCCTCTCTCCGCGTCAGCGGCGTCAAAAAAATCCTCAAGAACGAGCTGATCCCCTTCACCCGGCAGATGGCCAGCATGCTGAATGCCGGCATGTCGATCCTGGCGGCGGTTTCGACTCTGGAAGAACAATGTATGCATCCGGGTTTCAAGCGCGTGTTGCGCGTGCTGCGCGAGAGCATCGAGAGCGGCATGTCCTTTTCTGACGGACTGCGGCACTTCCCCCAGATCTTCGATGACATGTACCTTAACATGGTCGCTGCCGGCGAGAAGAGCGGCCAGTTCGCGTCCGTGCTCAGACGTCTGGCCGCCATGCTGGACGCCTCCGCAAGACTGGTGCGCAAGGTCAAGTCAGCCATGGCCTACCCAATCATCGTACTCACGATCGCGCTGGCCATTGCCGGTGCCTTGATCACCTTCGTGGTGCCGGTTTTCGCGGAGATGTTTGAGGGCTTCGACTCCAAACTGCCGGGCCCAACCCTCTTTCTGGTCAGTGTCAGCAACTTTATCCGGAAGCATTGGTATGTACTGTTGCCCATTATCGTGGTGCTCATCTTCGCGTTCCGCAAGTGGAAGGCCTCTAAGGCAGGACGCTACCAGTACGATGCGCTTATCCTCAAGCTGCCGGTCTTCGGCGAACTGGTGCAGAAGGTCTCCATCGCGCGCTTCAGCCGCCTCTTCGCACAAATGCTGGTCAGCGGTGTACCGATTCTTGATGCCATGCAAGTCGTGGCTCTCTCCATCGGCAACAAGGTGATCGAGGGTTCAATCCTCGCAGCCCGCGATGGCATCGAGCAGGGCAACAACCTTAGTACGTCACTGGAGGGCAAGCCTTATCTGCCGACCCTCATGATCCGAATGATCGCCGCCGGCGAGAAGAGCGGCCGCATCGATGAGATGCTCGATAGCGTCGCCGACACGTATGATGACGAGGTCGAGGCGACCCTTGCCGCCCTGACGTCGCTGATGGAGCCGATGCTCATGGTCTTCCTGGGGTTGATCATTGGTAGCATCGTGATTGCTATGTACCTGCCAATCTTCAAGCTCGGCACCGTGGTCAACAACTAGGCCGTTCTTGCCTTTCACACCGTTTTTCCCTATACTTGCCGTCCAATGAGTGTGAATTGGGCTTGGGACCGAGGTTATGCCAAAAATTCTGATCGTAGATGACGAAGCGCGTATTCTGTTGCTGTTGCAGAGTCTGCTTAAGGCGAACGGCTATGATGTCGTCACGGCCAAAGACGGGAATAGTGCGCTAGAAGCCGTAAAAGGTGATACCTTTGATCTGGTCATCACCGACCTACGTATGTCGCCGATGGACGGGATGGAGCTTTTCAAAGAGATCAAAACGCTCCAGCCTGACCTTCCCGTGATCCTGCTTACGGCCTACGCCTCGGTTGAAACCGCTATCGAAGCCCTGAAAAACGGCGCATTCGACTACCTTTCGAAGCCCTTCAAGGTTGATGAGATGCTGGACATCGTCAAGCGTGCCATCGAATCTTCCAAGAATGCGGCGGCCGCCGCCGTTGCCGACCCCAACGCCCCGCTGCGCTACCAATTTGAAAACCTCATCGCCGCTAACAGCGCCATGCTGCAGGTCTGCGAGATGATCCAGCGCGTCGGCCCCACTGCCGCCACCGTGTTGATCAACGGCGAAAGCGGCACCGGCAAGGAGGTCATCGCGCGCACGATCCACAACACCAGTCCCCGTAAAGAGAAGCCGTGGGTGGCAGTGAACTGTGCTGCACTACCCGAAAATCTGCTTGAATCGGAGATGTTCGGCCACGTCAAGGGGTCTTTCACCGGGGCGGTCGTCGACAAAGAGGGACTCTTCGAAACCGCCGACGGCGGTTCGCTCTTCCTCGACGAAATCTCTTCGCTGCCCCTGTTGTTGCAGGGCAAACTGTTGCGCGTCTTGCAGGAGAAGGAGATCCGGCGTGTCGGCGGCAATACAAATATCCCGGTCGATGTGCGCGTGATCGCGGCCAGTAATTCCAACTTGGAGCAACTTGTCACCCAAGGCGCCTTCCGTGCCGACCTCTACTATCGCTTGGCGGTCATCACCCTCGACATACCGGCCCTGCGTGATCGTCCCGAGGACATTCTGCCGCTCGCGCGCCACTTCATTCGCACCGAAACCGTCGGCACGGAGGTCCAGCCCACGCTTTCGCAAGAAGCCGCCGATCTGCTCGTGGCCTACGCTTGGCCCGGTAACGTCCGTGAATTGGAAAACGCCATCAAGCACGCTGTGACCTTCCTGCAGTCCGATACCATCACCCCGGATCTGTTGCCGCCGCGTATCGTTACCCGTGCCAGTGAAGCCAAGGCGCAGCAAACCTCCGCCCCGGTGCAAGCCAACACCTCGCTCAAAGGCTTTCTAAAGGCTAAGGAAAAAGAGTATCTGGAACAGATCCTCGCCTCCACCAACGGCGACAAGGAGAAGGCTGCCCAGACCCTCCAAGTGAGCCTGGCGACCCTCTATCGCAAGCTGGCTGAAGACCCCGTACCCGCCGAAAAATAAGATTTCCTTGTCGTTTTTGCAAAAAGCTATCACTTTTG
>Ga0208694_1002186_pt1 | contig 21267 bp, 26 predicted proteins | sample AD_UKC078_MetaG_FD_184442 | JGI IMG/M metagenome (GOLD analysis project Ga0208694, IMG submission 184442) | Active sludge microbial communities of municipal wastewater-treating anaerobic digesters from USA - AD_UKC078_MetaG (SPAdes) (version 2) | ecosystem: Engineered > Bioreactor > Anaerobic >...
TTTTTACACTTGTTTCTACATCATTTTTTATATCATTTATTTCACTGGCAGTAAAATAATCAATTCCTTTTTGTGGAGTATAACCTGGAACACCTTGTGGTCCTCGCTCACCTGTATCACCTTTTTCACCATCATGAACTACGACTGTGTTTGGTTCACCATCTCGATTTGTTATTGTTACACTTATACCATCATCTAGTTGTTCTGCACTTATATTAACATTTGAAACTTCTTCTAAAGCCTCATCAACTTTATCTAAACCTTCTTGTAATTTACTAGAATAAATATCATATTGACTTGGTGTGATTGGTTCTGGTGATAAAGCACCTTCTTTATAAGAACCTGTAGGTACAACAAAAGTATCATAACTAGGACTAAATCTATTTATCAATTCTTCGTTTTCTCCAATGTTGTATCCATAAACACCAACTCTGACTGTTTCATACTCATGTTCTAAAACTTCACTAGGTATTTCACATTCGTAATCAAGAATATCGTTTTCATACATTTCCCCAGTAGATTCTACTGTGAATATTACACGTTTTACTTGAAAACTATCTATGAAATCATCAAATGTAAAATGACACTGAGTAATGTTATATTCATTTTCGTGTGGTTTAATTGAGTTTTTATCAATCACAACATTATCTCTTGTAACGTTTATTATCATTTAATCACCACCTTATTATGTTGTTTGGTAATATCTAACGATTATATGAACTTTCATTCCTGTTCGAAACCAATTAGCACCAGTACCTAAATTTGCATTTATTTGAGAACTACTACTTTTAAATGCTCTAAAATAATTAGTTGATGAGAAAGACCACATGTTTGGTACCATAAATGTATCATTACCTATCCATATTTCCAAACCTGTATTTACAATCCCACTTGGTAAATTTAATGAGATATTTGTATCGTTACCACTGGTAGTGATTGCTGTACTTGTTATATATTTTATGTATTCATCATATCCATTTATTTTTCTACCAGTTTTCACAGGGTCGTCATTTTCTACAAGATTGTATTGCAAACCACCTATAGCATCATCAACATATTCCTTAATGACTTTATTTTCAACAGCATTACGACTTGTATCGCTTATTTCGGTATCTAGTGTACCATTTGTTGGTATTCTATCATTGCCGTAGTCTATATAAGATTTACCATCGCCTGTTATTACAAATGAACCATCTTCAATTGGTAAATCGTTTATTTGGCTAGAACACGGAATTCTTTTAAATTTAACTTTCGCCATTAATATTCCTCCCATTCAGTATCATTTTGTTCATTCCAATCTATTTCAGATATGCCACTATTCCATATTGTCAATTCATCTAAATTATCAAAACTAATTGCTTGTAAATCTACAAGCCAACGATTTAAGTCTAAATATGAAATATTTTGCATATTCATTCTATTCATATTACTTTTTCCTAATTCGGCTGTTCCCAACCATTCTCTATTTCCTACAAATCCAACTGGCTTATAATAATAGTAACCAATGTTCTTAATTCCGTTTTCAATATTATCGATTTGTTTCATAGTGGGAACATCATTTATATTGTAAGTATTTTTTACATAGTTAGGAATAACATTTTCATCATCATATATCTTTATATATTGATAAAAGGTATCGGCATCATTGATTTGTGTAACAACTCCCAAATCTTCTGGTAATTTGTATCTAACAAAGTTTAGATAAGGATTATTGCTCGTATCGTTTTTTGCATATATAAAATATGACGTGTTTTTATATCTAACATAGATGTATTTTCTTCCATTTTGATAAATATAAGCTATCCTTGTATTACTATCTATTGTAATGATTTCTGTTCTTGTTGAACTTGTAATACCCTCATAACTATCCCTAGGGAAAGACAAATACAATGTCTTCCCACTAAGGTCATCGCCGATTTGAACATTTCTAAGACTAGATTGGGTATTGTTGAATATTTTTTCTTGAACATCATTTGTTATTTCCTCAACCATGTCTTCAATATTATTTAAGTCAGTAGGAGTAAGATAAATATTAGCGTTATATTCATTCATTATCATCATCTCCTACATAGAAAGCTGATGGTTCTTTAGTTCCATTATAGACCTTCCAACCATCTTTTAAAAACTTATCAAGATATTTTTTGTCTATTAACATTATTATATCATACTTTTCAATTTTTATCAAATTAATCACCAACTCCTTCAAGTGAACAAGAAAGACCACCGTCGAATGTAAATGTTTGTTTTGTTATAGTGATATTTTTATAACCATCATTTGTGTCTTGATATCTTGTTTGTATTGAAATCATATCGCCTATTTCAAGACTTGGATCACCAATTGTTTTGGCTGTTACTTTATATGGTTTGTTTAAACCAAAGTATATTTTTTTAGCATATTCTTTGTCAATAGGATAATAATCTTTTTCATCTATTCTTAATGTATCTCCATAGTCAACATCATCATTGACTATTGTATATGTACGATTTACGGTAGAAGAAGATTTTATACCAGATTTCATGTTTATTGTTATCCTAGAACCTATTGTACCCGTAAATTTAACACAATACATGAAATATGTATAGCCAACCAAAGTTGCACTACCACTACCCGAATTGACTGTATAAGAAAAATCAGATGGACTCAAAACATTGTTATATAAAAACCACACATAATCTTCATTTGTCACTAACGTATGTGATCCACCAGCCATATCAAAAGGTGTAGTGTATTCTAATATACCTAAACCGTTATATGATAATAACAACTCTTTTATTCTAGTGTTTGCCACATAAGAAACATCTTCTAATAATTCACTTCTGTTTATGGAATCTACATTATTGTTAACTATTTTATTTATCGTTATTTGATTATTTCTATTTACATAAAACTTTCGATATTCCTCTTCTTGTGTAGAGTTATTTTTATAATATAGAAAAATAGGTACTATGTGCATTAAATATTGAAACAATTCGGTATTTTTTATAAATGAATTGTTAAACCCATCACTATAACTTATAAAATTCAAATTGACGTTTATAGTGTTGCTTATAAAATTTTTGAAATCATTTATATATAATGGTCCTTCGAAAAATCTACTAGTTGGTTTAATATCGATATCTTTTAACTTATTCAAAACACTCTTACCATTTAATGTAACGTTACCATCTGTATCTGAACTCCAATCACTCAAATAAAATACACCCATTGGCACATATTCTATTCCGTTTTCTTCTGTTAAAACACCAATATATGGTTTTAATGTTACATCGTCGTTTAAATACTTGACAATACCTTTTGGATTGATTGGATCAAATTTATTACCACCGTTTAATCCAGGGTAGTTGTTTAAGTTTATAGAACAATTATTAATTGGTAAATTCTCTAGTAATAAATCTAATTCTTCAATAACGTCAAACTTGACCAACTCATCACCCTCGTATATATCACTTACATTGAAATCTATATATGCTATTCTCAACCTATTTTTTGGGAACTCAACTTGGGATACTATCAATTCAATTTGTGAAACATTTATTTCATTGTCAAAGATATACTGATAAGCCATTTTATCATTGTTTGTTACGTTTTCGGTTATAATATTATTATCGTCGTCTGTAATATTTATTGTAAAATTAAATGGCAAGTTCTCTTTGAAATAAATCGTAATACCCTTGACAGGTGTTGATATTGAACTGTTTTCAATTACGATTGATGTATTGCTAATATCTTCAAATACATCATCGCTTATATAACCTTTATTATCAATAATATTTTCATTCCATACTATAAATGAACCATCTAGTAATGTGTAATTATGTTCTAACGTCGCATACTTTTGCATTGCTTTACTTCCTGATAATATACCATTATCGGAAACAACCGATAAAACACTAGGTATTTGCTCTACACTAGTGTTATAATCATTGTCTTGATATTTTACATCTACATAACCAAAAATTCTTCTATTAGTGTCTTTTATTGCTTTTTTAAAGCTATCTGAAACTGTTATCATTAATATTCAATAAAATCAGCTGTTACGTTAGTTCTCATTGTCAATGCGTATGTGTTTTTGTCAACAAATCTTGTCTTACCATCAACTGGACCACAATAACATTTGATTTCCTTTCTTTGAGAGTAATTATCGGTATATCTTAAATATATATATTCTTGGTCATATAAATATTGTAACAATGCCATTTCACTAGCATTTAAAAAGTTCCAACCACATACTATTTTTGCTCTATTTTTTCTTATAATATCTCTATGCAAGTATCCCAAACTATCTTGATATGAGCGTTCTAAATGTGTATATGTTGGTGAATAATTATCAGGAGAGGGAGTTGGTAATGGAAACCAACTCATTTTGTTATCAGTACTTGCTTCTAATAAAGCCATATTATCAACTCCTTGTTACAGCAGTAGATTGATTTCTATTTCTACTTACTTCTTGAAAATCGTTATAACTTGCTTCAGCAACTTGTCGACCGTTCATACTAATGTTGATTGGTCTTTCAGCATACTCAAGCATACTAGAATTTAATGATACTAGTAAATCTATTATTTGTTTATTGTCACTACCATCATTATAACCATTTGTATTAGGATTATATCGCTTAGGAACGACCATTTCCCCTTCATGTAAATGATATAGACCTTCTGTTTCAATATTTGGCGTACCTGTTTCTAGTTTTGGTATTGTAGGTATTCTTATATCGTTCATTGTCCAATTATTTCCTGTAGCTTTACCTAGAGCTACTATAATAGCTCTTAAAGGAACAAGCATTATGTTTAAACCTGTTATAAAAATGTTTAATGGTAGTATAAAAGCATTTACAAGAGCTTTACCTATCTTTTTAACAGCTCCTAATAAATCACCTTGTAATAACAATTTAATGCCATCTATAAGGTCTTTAAATATAGCCCCTAGAAATTCCATTGGAATTCTAAACAAATCAACAAAACTTTGTATTGCACCGTTAATTATATCATAGATTGTATCCATAACATTTATGATTGATTGTTTACTTTCATCAGATAAGTCTTTATAGAAAGATGCTATGAAACCAGCTAAGAAATCACCAATTCCTTTTAATAATGCACCTAATATCTTAATTAAATCTAAAAGAAGTTTTCCCCAATCAATGTTTCTTATAAAATCGCCAAGTCCTTCACCAATTTTGCTCCAATCTGTTGTTTCTAAGAATGCAAGAATTCCTTGGAATAAGCCATCTAATCCTTTTGTTATGTTTTGTCCTAATTCTTCCCAATTTATATCAGTTATAAATGTTTCTAAAGCATCGCCTAAACCTACACCTAATTGTATAAATGAAAACTTATCTACAAATCCACCAATAAAACTTATCCATGTGTTAACAACTTCGCTCAATGTTCCACCTAATAAACTCCAATCGACTTCAAACAATCCATTTAAAAAGTCTGCAAAATTATAAGTAACGTTATAAGCTGTCTTTTGGATTTTGTCCCAGTTTATACTAGATAATGTATCTTCAATGGCATCACCAATATCTTCACCAAGTTCATGCCAATCTTTATTCTTCACATCATTTAGTAAATCATCAAATAATTTGAAACTCTTTATAGAATCGTCAATTGATATTTGATTCGCAGGATTTGTCGAACTCTCGGTTGGTAAATTTGTAATCTCATCCATACCTAGTAAACCGCGTTGAGCGTTGTTTGCTTTCATGTTTGCCTTTGCTTGTGTTTCTAATGCTTTTGCATTTGCCCTTGCAACCAAATTGATACCTGTCAAAGCGTTTACAAATTGTGCTACATAATTAGTAGCCATTGCAAATAAATGAGCAACCATTTCAATGGCTGGTGCAAGTAATGCGCCTAATGTATTCCATGAATTAGTCAAACTATCTTGTAGTTCGCTATCAAAAGATAAATAAGAATTAACCGCTTTAGTTAAAACTGACATAGCAGTTCGAACACCGATTAACCCTAATGCTAGTTTCTTTAATTGATTTATATTGTTTGTAATACCTTTACCAAATCCATTACTAAACCCACCGAATTTATTCTTCAGTACGTCAAAACCTTTGGTTGCAACAAACTTACTAACATTACCTATTGTTCTAAAAAGACTAGCTGTTTTACTTAATTTTTTGTTAGCATCTTCGGTTTTCTTTTTCAAGTCATCTAATGGTTTTGTATCAATTTCTTTTGGTGATACTTTATCTGCTATATTAGAAGATGGTTCTTGTTCTACTTTACCATAAAAATTATCAATCGCTTGTTGTAATTCGTTTATTCTTGAAAGTTGTTCGTTTAAACTTTGTTGTGTGACTATTTTATACTGACCAGCATCTGTTTTTATTTTACCGAGATCAGGATCATAAGAAGGATTATAACCCGCTATACCATTTTTACCAGCACCATATTTAAACACATCTAGTTCTTTATTATACGTTTTAGTTAGTGATTTTAACTCATTCTCAAGATCTTGAATATCTTTAACTGGTTTTTTAAAACTTTCACTTATTTTACTTGTGCTATTACTCATTTTGTCAAAACTTTGAGTTGTTTTACTAGTTGTGTTATCTAGGTTTTTTGTTAAATTTATCATTGATGATATGCTAGACTTTGCGTCGTTTACTTTTGTAACTAATTTTAACACAAGTTCATCCATTTGCATATTATCACCTCTAATCTATTAGTTATTAAATCTTTTCTTCGTAGCTCTCGCCCATCTTTCAAAGAATATTTGAGCCTTTAATTGTTCATTCTTTATTTCAAGTTCTTTTTCTTTTTCTGTTTTATTTTCGTTCGATTCTTCACTCATAGGACGAGTTCTATATTGTAGAGGTTTTGCTCCTTTTTTAGAAAAAGCATGTAATATAGGAGATACATCACAAAGTGCCTCGTATATATACATGCCTTGTTTCCACATAAACACGTCATCATATCGCATCTTCAACTTATACGCCTCACGATAGAATTTAACTAAATATGGATCACCATACCAATATTCGTCGAAACTCATACCGTAAGACATATAATAAGGACATTCGTGTTCAAAAAGTTTTGTAAGGGAGGTAGACTCTACTTTTGACTTGTCTTTGGTGTCAAGTCCACTACTTCCCAAGTTACGTTTCCCGCGTCACCTTCACTTGGTTCATCAGTCAACGAACTATAACAGTCTGTTATCATATTTGTAAGATTCTCAATTAATTTTGTCTTGTCAGGACAAGATTTATATATATCATCGATTATACTTTGAGATACTTTTCTATGATTTTTATAAAAAGCTCCTTTAAAAACCAAATCAATCATATTCATAGGTTGAGCGGAAAATTTCTCAAGTTCAAAACCTTCACTTTCTATGATTTTAACTGACATTCTGTTATATGCTAAGGTATATGTCGTACCTTTGTAATTTAGATTGATTTCTTTATTCATTATTTACACATCCTTTTCTCAATTCTATTATCCAGATACAGCTTCACTAGGTTTGTTATATTTTGCTGGAGCATTTGTTGGTGTAATATAGTTTGTGATTTCTAAAATAGTATTTACTTCCATTTCAGGTAATCCCATATCACTAGGATTTCCAGTAAAGAAGAATGCTTTAGTTAATCCAGGGACTACAATACAAAACCATGTAGCTTTATTTGCTAATTTACCAGCTTCATAAGCATCCATTAAAGATTCCCAAGCAGTATTTAGTTCTTCAGTTAAGTTGAAAATGAATTCTAATGCTCCACCTAAATCTTTTAAACCATCGATATATGTTTTATATTCAATTTCATCGAAAGTTGTTGTTTCTAATGTATCTGGTGCTGGATTTAAACTTGGTGTTGATTTTATACCATAAATTCTTGTATAACCACTTGTTGGTCTAGTACCAGCAGTTCCTTCTACAGCGTACCATAATTGTACACCCGCAGTTGATAAATTAATAGCCATAATCTATTACCTCCTATAAATTGTATTTGTATTTATGTCTACATTACATTCATATCTTAAATATCCAACGATAACATTATCGTCATTTTGCATTGGGTATTTTGCAAAATTACCAATTCTTCTTAGTGACCAATATCTTTCACCTTTTAAATATGTATCAATAATTTCACCAATTATTTCTACATTTTCCAAAGCGGTATGGTCTTCGGTTTGTTCGGAATCTATTCGTATTTGATAACCCAAATAAGTTACTTGTTCGCCAGTATCGTCACGATATTTAACAACATCTTCATTATTTAATTCTTGTATGCTTATTATTGGATATCTTATTTCTGGATATCTCTCATATTGCTTTTTGACAATAATATCTTGATATTCAGGGTAATCTTCATTGTTTTTAAATAGTGATTCTAAATCATCTCTTAATTGATTTGATAAAGTTATCATTTATTATCTTACCCCTTTTCTTTGCTAATTTTGGAATTAAATCATCTATTAAATGATTTCTTGTTTTCCACATTTCTTGACCAGATGGAACACCTTGTGTATAATAACGTTCGCCATCTTTTTTATAAGTCCAGTATTTACCATTATATATACCTTGTGTTGCTAAGAATTGGTCTAAATGTGGATTAGAATTATCTCTAGTATCCATGATATAAGAACCACTATTATAATCGTGTAGATTGTAGTTAGATTTTACAGGATGTGGGTTATCTTCACCTTTATCACCTGTACCGAACTCTTCATATACAACATCTTTACCTTTGGCAATTATTTCACTTTCATTATTACCAACTCTACTATCAGCAGATAACTCAGTTATATTAGGATCTTTCAATGTTGCACTTTTATATTGTGTACTAAGATATTTTTCACCATCTTTTGTTATCTCCCATAGCATTTCGTTAGCTTGTTTATCTATATTATTGTATAACCATTGTAATGCGTTTGTAAGACTTTTTGTATCAAAGATATCTATTTCAATCTGTGTACTCATTTCTATCACCACTTCTACGTTTAAGCATTACTTCCATACTCTCTAAGTGAATCATTGGTTTTTTGTAAATCTCATAATCAGCATTTTTGCACATTACATCATGTGTCTCAGGTGGTTCTGTAAAAATATAAAACCTGTCTCCCTCATGAAATAAATCTTTCTCACTAATTTCGGGTTTCATTCTTAAATACATTGGATAATCCATACCAATAGATATCAAATCACCCTCACTATTAGTGGGTAAATAATTTTCATGAATAAGCACAGGTTCTCTATATTTATCTATGTTATTATCAATATATTTTTGACATAAATATAATTTTCTTTTATTTCTACGTAGGTTTCTCATTTTAACACCTACCTTGCTAATGGTATAATCTCTCTTAACAATTCTTTAGGATAATCTCCACCAGAAGTGTAATGTCTTGTTATACCATTTTCACTATGCACTGTTTGTCCTTCTGCACCTATTTTAGCAAAAGCACTGATAGCAAGAGGGATGATTAAATCTTTATATTTTTCATCATATGGTCTATCTTCGGTTGGCTTAAATCTTCTACAACGATTTATTTGAGCTATTGCTCTTTCTATTTCATATCTCAATATAGGAGTATCTTTATCAGTTATATCAAAATCTCTTGCAATTAACAAAGATTTTAATTGACCAACATAAGTACTTAATGATTTATCATCCATATTATCCCTCCTACCTATCATATTTATTTCTACTATTATCAGATAGAGTGGTTCTCTTTTCTTTGATAATGTCATCAATTAAAACTCCTCTAGCCTTAACTGATTCATTTGCTTCAATTACACTTTTTCTATCTGGTTTTATACTTAATTCATTACCTTTTAATTCAGTGTCTACCTTTACATATTCTCGATTTCTAAGCATATAATACTTTCCATCTATTACATATAACATTCGAACACCTACTTTCTTGTAAATTCTTTCTTGCTCTTTACATCTTCTTTGATGTCTTCTTTAGTATCTTTTGTCTCTTTTTCAATATCATTCTTAGATTGTTTTTTATCATCGGCAATTTTGTACCCAAGGTACTCGAAGTATTCTTCGAAAGCACCCTGAGTTACAATTTTTTCATCGCCATCTTTATTTATTATTTTAACCATTTATTAACCACTTACTACTTGTGTATCAACGATTAATACTTTATCAGCTTCTTCGAATGATGGTAAAGCTACCATAGATACTTTAGTGTCAACGTTAACTGGATCAACCATTTGTGAAGTAGTTACGGCAACACCTTCATTAACGATAGATACTTGAGCGTTTAAGTTATTGATTAAATCGCTTTCTTCAGGAGTAGTTCCTAAATAAGTGTTTCCAAGAGTTCCTTCTGGCATAAATACTACAGTGTTATCTGGTACATATTTATGAACTTGTTTATTTTCATCTACCCAAACATTATCGTATACTGCGAAACGAATACCAGTTTGTGCAGTTATATAACTTCTTACATTTTCTTCAGTTAAGTTAACTGTACCACCAGCAAATACATAAATTGCATTTTTCATAGCAGTATTTTTTAACATACCTTGAATAACTGTTGTATTACATAAAGCTCTAGTTAATTTAACACCTTTAGCTTTCATTTCAGTTTTCCAAGCATTGATTTCGCCGATTATATCAGCATCTGGATTATCCCAAGATTTTGCAACTGTTTTCTTATTACTAGCAGGTACTTCGTAATCATAAGTATATGATTGTCCGTTACTTGATAATGTAAGTGTACCAGTTGTTAAGATTTCCATTCTCATTCTTTCAAGTGTTACATCAGTAGATGCAATTAAACCTGTAAGTCTATCAAAAATCTTAGTTAAAATTGTATTAACGATTTGTGGTTTATTAGCATCAATAAAGTTATTTAATTGTTGTCTTAATTTTTCATCAACATAAATTGATTCTTTGAAGAATGGCATTTCAGTTTGGTATTTAGTAACACCTTCCATATCTCTACGAATTGATTTAGCATCATAACTTGATAATCTAATACCAACAGGTTGATTACTAGCACCTTTAATCCATTCAATGTTTGTTCCTAATTGTTTTTGTACTGGGAACAATGTTTCACCTAAATAAGGTTGTTCATTTTTATTTAATTCAGTCCAATAAGTTGCAATGTTATTAGCTGTTACTAAATCATATATTTTAGGCATTAAATTTCACTCCCTTCTGTAAGAATGATATTGCTTAAACTAGCACTAGCACTACCAATAGCAGTTACCATGTCACTATCTAATTTTAACTTGTCAACGCAACCAGCAACTAATATTGTACCATTTCCTTTTCCATTAGCATCTAATACTTCATCGTGTAGTGATATACCTACAGCTTTATTTGTACCAGCTGTGAATTCAGTACTCGTTCTACTAGCTAAATTACCAACTAAAGGTTGTCCAGCTTTAATTGTAGCATTTGCAGAACCACTAAGTTTTACTGGTAAAGCGATATAGTAACTATCTTGTCCGATTAATATGAACTTTCTGTTACCATAAGTTTCTTTCTTAAAACTCATATCCATATTGAATATTCTCCCTTCTATTTAAAATAATCGTATGTTTCTTTTTCTTTGTTTTTAGAACTAGCCAATTGTTTACCTAAGTCACCAATAGCACTACTACCATTACCATCAGTACCTTGACCTTTATGTTGTCCAAAATTACCCATAGCATCTTTAGTAGCATCTTGCTTACCTTTTTCATAAGCATCTTTTACTATTTTAACCATATAATTAGCTATTTCACTTGTTTTATTGCTGTCTTCTGTTGTGATATTATCAACAAAAGCAGTAAAATCTTTGTCTGTTGATTGAATACCTAGAATATCTCTTGAACCTTGTAAAAGACCATTTACAACATTTTTATTTCCACTTATTGTATTATCCTTTAACATTTTTTCAAGTTCAGCTATTCTATTTGCTTGTTCTTGACTAGCCTTTGCATTCTTTTCATCATCAGTAAGTTTTGCGTTCAATTCTTGTTCTTTTGCATTTAACTTACTTGTTAAAGTGTTTACTTGATTGTCGTATTTTGATTTATCTACATATTGTCCTGTTGATAAATCCGCAAGTTTCTTACCTTTGAAAAATGCGTTAACATCATCAAGTGTCATTCCCTCTTTGTAGGAATCTCCCATTAAAGCTTGTAATTCATTCATTAAATTGTCCTCCTTCTAGTGATTAAACGACTTCTCTGTCCTTTAGAACCTAAATTATTTAAACGACCGATAGGTAGGTCAAATTTATAACTCTTCGGTTAGATCCGAAGAACTAACCGACTTAATCAAGCCTCCGAAGAGCTTGATGGTTGCTTATTTTCATTATTCTGGTTGTTCATACTTTGTTGTTTTTGCATTCTTTCATCAGCTTCTTGCTGTCTTTCTTTTCTAAATTTCTCACCACGTTCTACAACCTCACGTGACTTATTAGTTAAACAAGATAATTCTAAAGCATCTATTGTAGCTATTTCTCCAGTAGCAACTAATGTAGAGAATGCTTGTGTTTTTGTTTGTAGGTTATCAGTGGTATGTCTTCCAACTGATAGATTTATATTTAGAATTGATAAGTCATTTCTTATTAACCCTAATTTCTTTAAAATTTCAATTCCAACTGATAATTGCTCTTTTTTAGCTTTCTTATAGAACATTTCTTTTAGTCTAGCAACAATCTCAATATCAGTCCATCCATCTCGGTTTAATACAGCCATTCCAGTGTCTCCACCGTTAGAGTTTGCACTTCTATCAGGAATACCTGTGATTATGTTTCTTGCTTTATCTAAATAATCTCTTATGTTCTCAACACTAACACTATCAAGCTGTGGTGCAATAAACTTAGCATCTAACCCACCAGTTTCACCATTACCTTTTGTTAATGTTAAAACTCTATTTTGCTTTATTTTCTTTAAATCTTCATCATCATTTTCAAATTCAGCACCTAAGATAACAAGTAAACTCTTGATTGTGCCCTCAATATCATTCAAACTATCACTTGTTACCTGATTTTGAGCATTCATTACAGCAATAGCTTGTTCCCAATCTCCTGTCAAGAACAATGAGTTTTCAACCATTGTTATTGGGTTTTTGCCTAAAGGGTTTATACTAACTTTAAGTGTATCAGGATTCATATTTGAAAACTCAAATTTTAATTTATCTGTATAACAAGTATAATCTTTTTTACCAGTTACCTTATTTTCAATATATGTACAACTTAGTATTGTAGGATTACCAACCTCTGGTGATTGTACTACAAATGTATTTCTCGGATCTAAACAAGCATGTACTATTGGTATATCTGGTGTCATATCCTTTGAAATATTACTACTTGGTAGTGTTATCATATATGAAAAACCACAAATACTTGCATAAATACCACAACATGTATCTACAGTAGCATTATTTTCATAATTGTATATATTTGCTAATTTTGTAACGTCTTCTTGATAGTCCATATCAGTTTGAATAAACTCAGTAGGACTACCAAATGTATAACCAACTATTTCTCTTGTGATTGGATAAGCAAAATTTACAACCGTCTTATTATTGATATTACTTGTACCACTTAATGGTCTTGATAAAATATCTTGTTGACCTAAAAAGTAATTAATTAAATATTCACAATCATTTCTATTGGAACTATGTATTCCTAGAGCCTTTTGCATAACTTCGAACAAATTATCTGAAGTAATCTTTGGGTAATCTAAGATAATTCTTTGTCTACCATAATGCAAACCCTCTAGCGTAAAATTCGTATTCAGATTACCACCTGCTCTCTGACATAAAATTACCCACTTATATACATACATTATACCACAATTGTAAAATTATGTCAAAAAGACAAAAAAAAAGGAGAAAGTATATAACTCTCTCATTCAAAAGTAAAGCAAAGGAGGTTAAAATGCGGTATTGCACTAACCAATATAAATATATCAAAATTGTTTGTTGTTGTCAATAACTAAATTCCAAGTTGTTCAGCAGTTACATTAGTTCTTGCTTTTCCACTAGTTGTGCCACCTAACACATTAGTTATCATACCAGCCAAACTATCAGGAAAGTCATCATGTTGTTTATTTTGCATATTTGGATTTTGGTTCCAAGAATACAAGTTGTGCATTGCATCCATATATTCTTTATCACCTTTAATAAGTTCTGGGTTCTTAAAGTATATTCTATATGTATTATTTTCACTTGCAATTCCTTTTATTTCGTTTTGACAAGCAAGTATTCTATCGAGTTTTCTTTTATTTGTTGGAGCATTATGAGTTGTGATAGCACAATGATAACCACTTGCTTTTAAATCTTGTTGCATCAATGTAGAAAAGAAATCTCCACCATTATTCTTTTCAACACCACAACGACTTACATTATTATCTATCAATATGTTCTTAACATAAGGTCTAATGAAATCGTCTCCACCAAATTTATTCTTAAATAGTATTTTTTCAATATAAACTTCATTACCATAAACATAACCAATAGGTAAACTGAAGTAATCATCACCACCATGGGAAACATCAGCATAACCAACAATTCTATCAGGTTCACTACCAGGTAATTCATTATAAAAACTTAAATTATCTTTATTGAATACTAAACCATCTCTTTCAATTGGTTTCATTAGATATTTAGCACTAAAGATTACTGGATCATCTGCTATTTCCATATCACGATAATACTTAGTATTAAAACCCTTACCATAATCATACATAAAATTACTTTCCCCGTTTTCATCATAACAAGGCACACTTACAATTCTAACACGTGACATATCATCTTGTTTTGCATTCTCAACAACTCTACTTGTAACATCGTGCAATGACCAAGGGGTACAAATATGAATTTCAGGACAAGGTCGATACTCTCCATCTTTACACAACCTTTGAATTTTTCTATCTTTGATAGTACCTGTATAATTATAATACAATTTTTCAAGTGTGTTTGGGTTATTAGCTTGTTCAACATTCTTTACTAAATCGTCGCAATATAACAATCTTTCAGCTTGTACTTTACCTGTACCACCAGACTCAATTGACACGTAATTGTATGTATGGAAACGTCTCGCTTTGTTCAAGTCTAAATACAAGTATTCCGCACTTTTATTTGCAATCTTATTGTTTGGGAATATTTCATGATAACGATATTCTTCACCATCGATGATGTTTATTATTTCTGAATAAAAAGATTGAATCAAACTAACACTATGTCCAGAACCTAAAATACTTTCATCAGGTGACATACTACCTAATAAAACTTGTAAAAACAAGCCAATTGTACTATTATGTGTTGGAATTAGTGTTTTTCCAACCAGATATATACCACCTTCAACTTGGATACATTTACCCAATTTCTTCTCTTGTATAGGTTCTATGGAAGTTATTGTTATCCTTCTTGGTTTTGAAAATTCTTTTAATTGTTTTCGAGGCACCCTACAAGGTATCTCTATTGTGGGATTAAACCCAATATCATAAACCTTTTTTCTACCTTGTATTTTACTACTCGATAATTTAGGCTCTTTTTCGCTAACACTACATCTCCACCCAAAAGTACTAATTAACGACACGAAACTATCCTTCAACTTTTCATCTGTAGTTGAATAATGATACCTGTGTTCCTTTTTGGTTAATGTCCCATCAGTGTCTAACAATCCAGCTAATAATTCTAATCTTTGTTCAATACTTGCTGTCAAATATTCATCAGGAATATATTTGTCAGTTCTTTTTCGAGAATAACACATTCCATACATTTGTAATCCTTTATACAAATCGGCGAAATGATATCGATATGTACCATAAATAGGATGTATATAAATATTAGATATATTATAACCGTTTTGTTCAATTGTGTCAGCTATTATACTATCAAACTTGTCAATAGTTATACTACCAGTTTTATTAGTACCATCACCTAACCAAGCTCCTAATGTATAAGGATCGACACATAAATTTTTATATACTCCTTTTACGAAATATTTAATAGGTAATGAAAATCTATAATGTGTATGTGTATTATTAGGGTTGTTTTCATCAATATCTCTTAATTTATCAATCATTTCTTTAGTTTCTATAATTTTTTCTTTTCTAGCATGTCTATCATAAACCAACCATTCATGATTACCATGACACTCTGATATTTCACCGTTACTGAATGTAACTTTATATTCTATTGGAAAATCTTGTGTTGTCGCTAATACTCTGACAAAATTACCTTTATTGTTTAATACATAATCGCCAACTTGTAAGTCGCCGTGTTTTTTCCAGCCATTTTTGGTTAAAACAGGTGTATCATTGCTTTGGTTTTTACCAATTCTCGGAGGTAGGTTCAATACTAACAAATCCAATTTATCATCAATCAAGTCTTGTACACCTTGTATAACACCATGTTTTTTAAGCAATCTTGCTCTAGGTAAATAGAATTGCTTATGAATAGGTCTATTCCATTCCAATGCTATACAAAAACTCTCGAAATCACCATTTCTTGCTTTTGTATCGTAACTTGTAACCCACATCTTATTGATTTTATCACGTGTCTCTTGATTATCATGATAATTAACTTTATTATGTGTTAACAAATCAATAATGATATCTGCATACTCACAAGCATTTTCATTATCACCAATCGATTCGTAATCACATTTTAATGAATAGCAACCCTCTAAATATGCTAATGTTGTCTTATCCTTAACTTGACTTAATAAACTTTCTGTACTCTCAATTCTTGCCTTTATCTCATCATTAATATTCAAACTCATCATCCTCAACTATGTATTCACTATCATCTTTTTCTAAAGCATCTACGAAATACATTTTTAACTTTTCTTCACTAGGACAATAAATACTTGTATCGCATTCATTCAGATACTCCCATATCAAATCAACCTTTTGTGTAGACATCTCCCTTTGAGAATACAAATACATTTTATATATCTTCTTTTGTTGACAATCCAACTTTGTATATTTCTTTTTTATACTTTCATGTCTTTTATAAAAATCATTATAGGTTGAAAAACCCATACTTTCATCAAACATATAACCTCTCCCTCGATAGTACTCTTTAAGTAAATATTATCATACATTTTATAAAATTGCAACAAAAAACTTAGGTATTGTGGGGTTGATACCTAAGTTAAAAAAAAAAGGTTGTTGAATTGGACTCCCAAGTAATTGGAGTACCTCTCTAGCACTCTTTACAAGTGCTGTACTAATGATATAGACTAACTGCATTGCTTACTAGGTCTATAAGTCTACTTCTTAAACACCACTGCCTAGTGATACGGTAGGAAGGTGGCTTTCTTCCCGCAGTATTTACCACTTTAACTATATCATCAGTACACCACCTATAAGGCAGTGTTTTGTAAAGAAAGAAGAGTGATAAATTATATCACCATACACACACTTTTTCTCGTGTATGTAATTAAAGTATATCAACAAGTCCTAAACTTGTCAATACATTTTTTCGTTTTTTATTACATTTTATTATATCGCCTTTTTCACGCCATACTTTTTCAACGACATCCCAAAACTTTATACTTGCCGTACATTCTGTCATTTCGTTTGGATCATAATCACCGTTATTATCCAAATACAAATCCCAATCACTCTTCGGTGGAGTATATTTAAAACTTTTTAAACCTTTGTATATCTCTTGCACTGGAATATCACTCATATCATAATTTAATATGAAACAATTCTCTCTATCTTTAAGACCGATTTCACTCCATATAGGCAAATCTCTTACAATACAAGGAACTCCCAACATTTCTGCCTCAACAACACTATAACAAAAACTTTCACTACTCGACAACTGAACTAAATAATCCGCCATTACTATATAACTTGTAATATCAAGCCTTGGCTCCATATAAATTATGTTCGGGTTCTTTATTACTCTATAATCATTCGTAAATACTAGCCACAAATAAGGTATTCCATAATCATCTAAAGTCTTACCAAACTTTATCATCTCTTCTCTACCTTTTTCCTCAGTCAACCTTGTTGCCGAAATAAGTTTTAATACTTTCTTTGGGGTATCCAATGCTACTAAATTATACAACAACTCACATTCTTTACCCGTCAACTCACTAAACTCTTGACACGCAATCTTACTAACACCACAAAACTTTGTCATTTTAGGGTGTACATTCGGAACTCTATTTTGTGATTTATAATTCATATGTATAACCTGTATATGTTCCTCAGCATCAACATAATCTATAATCTCAGGGTTATAATTCCAAAATGCACGTTTACACTTTATTCTCTCACCATGCCACTTTCGTACCTCAACTCTATCACTAAGTCTTGCAATTTGTGTCTTGTCACTCGTATCATCTTTATAATACACTACAAAGTTATTATATGTCTTTGACAAATAATATAAAAATTGTTCCACAGGACACCGCCGATAGAATTTAATCTAGAAAAGAAAAATATATTCTTCAAGCGGACACCACCTCCTTATTTCGCATTCGCCATTATTCCTTTCTCATTACTACGATAATAATACAAAAACTCAGGGATTATCTCACAATACGCATTATCATTCAAAACATCCCTGTTAAACCCATAATCCTCACCGATTCTCAAATCACTGAACCTTGTATCACCAATCAACTCACAATTATAAACTATACCCCATATACTACAATTCCATTCAGGTCTACCTTGACTAACATCAACACTAAACTTATCACTCTTCCAGGACATTAAACAATAATCAAAACCACTTTCAATTTTATCAAGTATCTTATCTACAAAATCAACACTGACTAAATCATCACTATCCACAAATGTAATATACTCACCTTGTGCAATATCCAAACCCTTATTCCTAGGGATTCCTGCACAACCACTATTCACTGGCAAATACAACACTTTAACGTATTCTGAACTTAAAAACGACAAATCATCTCCAGTACCATCATCAACTACGATCCATTCAACACCATCTCTTAATTGTGGCACCAATACATTCGCCAAACTTTTCGTATATTCTAAACTATTATAATAAGGCGTAATAATCGACAATTTCACTACTCAACCCCTCCTTTTCTAAAAATTCCTTACATTCTCTCGCCAACCTACCACGTGTAATTCCCCAACCTATACTCAGGTCTTGATGTCGATACCCTATATCTATGATAAAATCTTGATTATTGATATAAAATTTATAAGGCGAATTCACAACTTGCAATTCCCACTCCTGTGGCGACACATTACCACCTAATTCACCTATCAACTTTTCTCTATTCCACAAACCAGGCTGACAACTATGCAAATACACTTGATTATTCTCCTGTAAATCCCAATTCTCATAACGTTCTTTCGGCATTCTATACTCTAACTCAAAATTATAACATATCGTATCACTATCGAACTCAATGTTATCGATCCTCTTTGTATCTACATAATCTCGTATGAAAAAATCATCCAACATTGTCAAAACATACTCACTATCTATCTTTTTAAGTGCCTCTCTAAACATAACACTCCATATACTACTATCAACATTTATCGTATCACAATATTTACATTTCTTACTCTCCGTTACCAAGTACACCTTAGGGTGATTTTTCCAATACTTATCCAACAACGTGAAAAATGCTTTCCAACAAGGCTCGTATTTATCACAACTCAACACTAATATTACATAATCTCTTCTTCTCATAACTCCCCACGCCCCCATTTCGCACTCGTACTATCATATCTAGGGTAATTATAATTCACAACCACCAAATCCGTATACTTTTCACTATGTTCAACACTATTTAACATACCATTAAACTTTACATCCTCATATTTCCTAACCGTAGGATACTCAAACTTATCTATATACGTTTTCTTTATAAACTTAACCGCACCAGGATATATCCCCTTTGTCGCAGGACTTAAATGTAATCTCACACCATCATTCTGCATTAAATCATAATACACCATGTCACTACCATCTAACATTTCCAACGCACTATTAAATTTTTCACCAACAATCTCATCATCACAATCAAAAAACATTACATATTCACCTTTAACATGCTTTAAACCCTCTCTACGTGAATATCCAATCCCCATATTCTCACTACGACTTACTAACTCTACATTAAAATCTTTTACAATATTCTCTGTGTTATCATCACTACCATCATTAACAACAATGACCTGAATATCATTCCTTTTCGGAATACTCTCTAACGCATGACTTATGAATCTTTCACCATTATACACTGGTATTACAATACTGACTTTATATTCCATTATACTCTCTCCATTTATCTAACATTTCCTGCAATTCCACTCTTGTTAATCTTTCTGCACTATCACTTTGCAATGGTATTGTATATGTATCACCACTAATATCCTTATTTACTCTATAATAAACATCATCTATTAATTCACTATGATTTAATTCATTTATTGTTAAAAGTGCCTCATCAGTCTTCTCCTCACACCTATTTCCAATGACTTCTTGATTATCGCTAAACAAATCAGCAAGTTCTTTAATAGTACAACTCTTATTCTTATATACCCACAAATCATTATGGTATCCATTCTCTAAAGCCATATAAACTAAATCTACAGCATTATCTAAACTCATGAAAAATCTTGTCATATCAGGGTTTGTTATCGTTAATTTCTTATTCTCTCTTGACAATTTATCAAACACCCATGCAACACTACCATTTGAACCAAATACATTCCCATATCTCGTTCTTATAATTTGTGTATTCTTGTTATCAACACATTGACAATACATTTCTACGAATAACTTACTACACCCGTACAAAGTCGCTGGATTTGTCGCTTTATCTGTCGACAAAAACACTAATTTCTTAACATTTCTCTCTATACTTGCATTTATTACATTTATACAACCATCTATATTCGTCTTTTTACACTCATTCGGATTACTTTCACATTTATCTATATGTTTCATAGCACTTGCTAATATCGCATAACTTGCATTCTCTAATACATCATACACAGCTTGATAATCTCTTATATCTCCAATTACATAACTTACTCTATCATTATTCCCTATCTTTTGCTTATGCTCAAATTGTAATTTCTCATTTCTACTAAATATCACAACATCATACTTATTTTCCTCTAACAATCTCTTTGTCATCGCAGTTCCAAAACTACCAGAACCACCAAATATTACTACTTTCATTACTCTTTCCACCCTCTCTTCAAATATTTATGTTGCACCAATATCTTTCCCTTTTTTCCTTTATCCCATTTATGCACACTCTCAAATACCTGCAATATATACTCTACTAATGCTCTTTGTTCTGGAGTTGGTTCGTGTCTTTGCTCATTTACT
>Ga0208694_1002187_pt1 | contig 21260 bp, 19 predicted proteins | sample AD_UKC078_MetaG_FD_184442 | JGI IMG/M metagenome (GOLD analysis project Ga0208694, IMG submission 184442) | Active sludge microbial communities of municipal wastewater-treating anaerobic digesters from USA - AD_UKC078_MetaG (SPAdes) (version 2) | ecosystem: Engineered > Bioreactor > Anaerobic >...
ACGGGTGCTCAAACCGGGCGGCGTTTTGCTGCTTTCCGTGCCGCATCTGAGCCGCCTGCATGAGCTGCCCCACGATTACTTTCGTTATACCGAATACGGGCTGCGGGAGCTGGCAAAAGCCGGCGGCTTTGAGGTGTTGGAGCTGGAGCCTGTCGGCGGGCTAGTTTCGTTTTTGGGGCACCAGCTTTCGCTGGCGTATCTGACCGTCTTCTGGCCGGTACGATTTCTCCGGCCGTTAACCCTGCTCATCAATAAAAACCTGTTCACCCGCTTCCTCACTTTCGTCGATAGGTACCTGGGGTTCAAGCAGCTCTTTCCGCAAGGCTACGCGCTGGTCGCCCGCAAGCTATGAAAAATTGGCCGCAGGTACGCAGGATTCTCCGGATTGCCGGCACGTTCATCGGCCTGGCCATCTTTGCCTACCAGCTCTATACCAGTATCGGGGTCCTCATCGCCCAAAAGCAGCAGCTCCAACTCGTCTGGGGTTGGATTATTTTAGCTTTTGTCGTCTTTATCTTGGTGAATTTTATCCAGATTGTAAAACTATGGCTTCTTTATAAACAAGCGCTTCCGAGGATTAAACAAAAATATGTCTTCAAGGGATATGCTACCACGATACTCTCTAAATATGTTCCTGGTCATTTTTTAGGGTACCTCTCCCGTGCGGACTGGATGCAAGTTAATGCCGATATACCAACCTCATACTCGTGGCTGGTAATTTTGCTTGATATCTTAGTGACACTAATGTCTGGCGCAGTAGTGCTGCTGCTGAATTGGGCGCTGCGCGGCGGGCGCTACCTGGTTTTGGCGCTGTTGGCGGTTCTGCTTCCGCGGCTCGTTTGGCTGCTGATGCGCCTGGCTGCCCGTTTCGCGCGCAAATTCCTTAAGGAAGAACGACAGCATGTTCTGGAGGCTTTTGCGATTCCATTTCCTAGTTGGGCGCTCATCAGCGCCAATTCTATCTTTCAATGGCTGCTGCTGGGCGTCGGTCTGCGTCTGGTCAGCGCCGGCTTTTCATACCCGGCAGGCCTTCCGTTCTGGTCCGCGCTTTGGAGGCATATCTACGCCTTTTGTCTCTCCTGGTTGGGGGGCTTTTTGGCGGTGCTCATCCCGAACGGGCTGGGTGTACGCGAGACGGTCCTGAACGCCCTGCTGGAGTCGCAAGTAGGCTTTGCCAGCTCGGCGGCAGTAGTGATTTCCGTCGCCTCGCGCGTCCTGCTCTTCCTGGCGGAACTGGGCTGGCTGCTGTTCGCGCTCTTGTTAAAGCAAAACCCGCCTGCCGAACCAAAATAACCCTAAGGTATTATTGCGCGCCTAAGGGGCTTCCCGTAAGATATAACCAAGAACAAAGATCATGGAGGATCCTATGAAAAAATACTTCAGTATTGTGCTTGTTTGTCTTCTCGTCTTTCTGTTAGGAGTAGCACCAATCAGCCAGAGCCACCAGACGGCTTTCGCTGCTTCCACTACCAAGAGTTTTTCATCCAACTACACGCTTGTAAACCTGGGTGGGGATACTGCCGCGGTAACCGCCAGCTATATCGCTCCAAACGGCGCTGAATGGGGCAACTCTATCTATAAGTCTTTCTCCATCCTGCCTGGTGCAAACCAGATCGTTCGCCAATACTATGATACTGGCTTGACCCCCGGCAGAGGTTCCGTAGTGATCGCCTCATCGCAGCCTCTTGGCGCTATGGTCCAGGAACGTGTTTTGTCCGGAGTTCCCTCTTCAGGTGCATACACTGGCATTGCCAGTCCAAGCACTACATGGTATATCCCTTTGCTTGCTAGACATGGTAGTTCTGCTACTGGTCTTGCCAATAGTCAGGTCATCGTCCAAAACGTGGGCACGAGCGCCGTGAACTTCTCGGTAGCCTTTTATGCTTTGGGTTCGTCTTCACCTACTTATACGAAAAACTTTACAAATGTGGCGGCAGGTGCTGCAGTACTATATGACGTTGAGGAAGAGACGAACCTGCCCAATGGCTTCTGGGGATCGGCAGTCGTTTCAACCGGCGCCGGTTCGCTAGGGGTTGTCACAAATCTGTTCTTTGGTGCGGACAGCCTGAATGCCTATAATGCTTTTCCGCAGGAATCGATTGACGATACGTGGTATGTTCCACTTCTCTACGTTCGTCTCGGAAACTCATTAACTACTTCGTTAACTATTCAAAACCTAAGTGGCACCACAATCCCTATTGGTGATCTCAGCCTACTCTGCACTAAGAACCCTAGTGCTCCTGGTGCCGGAACTATCTCCCTATCTAACCATACAGCACTACCGATTAACGGATCATATGTTTTTAATACTCTTACAGACCCTGCTAGATTCCCGGATGCTGGTTGGTATGGAAGCTGCAAAATTTCATCTAACACTAATAAGGGATTCGTTGCATATACTCATAACCGTTGGATTGCGACCAGCGAACAAGCTGCATGCGAGGCTGTGCCTGGTAGTATGACGAGCACAAATGTGGCTGTACCACTAATCGCGAAACGTCTAGCTAATGGTTTTGCGAACTCGTTATACATTCAGAACATTAGTAACGAGATGGCGACAGTAACATTGACATATTTACCCGAAGGTGGAGGAACCCCGATTGTTCGGTCAGGTATAACAATTGGCCCAGGAGAAAGCTTACGCAGAAACTTCCGCTTATCTGCAACTGAACTTCCAGAAATTACTGACGGATGGGTTGGTTCCCTAACTGTGACATCAAATAAACCTATAGCTGCTTATGTTGAAAATACTACTCTATTCCCCAATGGCGACCAGTTCATGGCCTACCTGGGCTTCAACTACTAAATCGTAGACTAATCGAAACTAACCCTCACGGAGAAACGCCCGTGAGGGTTTATAATATAAGCACTTATGAAAAAGACACTCTTTCTCTTCCTGCTTGTCCTTTCCCTGTTACTGGCTGCCTGCTCGTCAAAGCCCGCTGCCCCAACGGAACCCGCGTCCAACCCTTCAGCAGCCCTGCCTGAGGCAACCGAAAGCTCACCCGCGACAACTTACCCGGCCGCGGAGATGCTTCTGAACACGGCCTATCCGATTAAGCTGCCGGAAGGCGTTCCGCTGAACAGCCTTTCCGCCCCCGCTGAAGCGCTGCCGCCTCAGGAAGGTTTTGCCTCCATCAGCGGGCTGCTCTACGCCTATGATATCTCGCAAATCCTGGTAAACACAGATTTCTGGCTTTTCCCGGCTGTCACCGTCGGAGACCAAAAAGTCCCCCCGCCCCTCATCACCAATGGGGACCCAGCCGAAGGTGATATCTACGGGCGGACTGACGCGAACGGCGCGTTTTATCTGGATAGAGTGCCTGCCGGGGATTATTTCCTGCTCATCAACTATCCGGACCATACGGTCTTTGGGCAAGCCAGCCCCACACCAGACGCGTACCTGCTCATCACAGTTGCCGCGGGGGATCGGGTGGCGTACGGGGTTATCTACACGCTGCGCTAATTTCAGGGATTGGTCAGGAACGGGATAATCAGCGTATATATCGCCTGGTAGCGGATAAGCTCCGCGCTTAAGACGCCGTCTGCGTCTTTGCCGCCCAGGATGAACAGGGCATTCCCGTAACCCGCCAGGCTTTGGTCCGTGCGCGGGTTTTTGACCGGCATGCCGGCATCCGAAAGCCAACTGCCATCTTTGGGGTTGAATTGCCAGATCGTGTTATCGGACACCGCGAAAATAAAGTCGTTCAAGGCGGCGCCTGAACAGCGCGCGCACTTAAAAGGCGTTTTGCCTTCCACTCGCCACGTCAGTTCCCCCACAAGCGCTGTGCTCCAGACTGAATCCAGCGCTTTCCGTCCGTTGGTTCCCCCGAACACATAGAACGTATCGCCAACGAGCGCCGACGCCATTGCTTCCCGCGCGCCGGGCAGGCTGCCGGCCTTGGTCCACGCATCCGCTGTCGGGTCATAACGCAAAACGCTGTCCAGAACCTGGTTTCCGTCCCATCCACCAAAAAGATACAAGCTGCCGCCGCCCACACCCAGCGCGTACGCGCTGACCGGGTAGGGTAAATCAGCCTTGCGTTCCCAGGTATCGCTCTGCGGATCGTAGACTTCCAGCGCGTTGGTCAGCTCCCCGGATGACAGCCGACCGCCGGGCACGAAAATTTTGCCGTCCAGCAGCGCGGCGGAGATATCCGCAACAGGCAGCGGTTTTTGGGCGCCCGCGCTCCACGCGTCCTGCTCCGGGTCATAGATATCCACGCGATTCGAGGAGCCCAGCGCGGAGCTGCCGCCAATCGCGTACAGCCTTCCGCCAGCGCTCACGACCGCTGCCCCGGCCACATCTTCAGAAACAGGAGCCTTTATCTGCCAGCGCTGCGCCATCAAAGCTGAAAGCACCGGGTCGGGCGTGGCAGTTTGGGGCTGGAATATCGGCGTGGCAGCCAGCGCGAAAGACAGCCCGATAAGCAAAGCCAGGCTCAAAAGCGCCAGCCCCAGCCAGTATGTTCGCAGAAAGGCTTGCAAAGGCGTTTGCTCGGGTTCGCTCGGGCGAAGCGGCTCGGGAACCAAAATTTCCACATCCCCACTGCTTCCGGACGGAGATTTGATGATGCCCTGTTCAATTGCGTAGAGCGTGGCTTCCATGCGGGAGGTTACCCCGATTTTGCCGAAAATATTGCCCAAATGAACCTTGACGGTATTCACGCTGATAAAAAGCAGCCCGGCAATTTCCTTGTTGCTCTTTCCCTGACCAACAAGTTGCAAAATTTCAATCTCCCGATCGCTGAGGGGCTGTTTTTCCATAGAGTGGTTTTACCCGCGAATATTGCCGCAGGCAGGCATAATTATACAGGGTTAATCCGTCTGGGGTCCGCTTTGGGCTCTTGAGCCGCGCGGAACACCCGGCTTATTTATAAAGCAGGACGATATTATAAGTATGCGACGGGGGCACGTAGGTGTTCGCGCTGGTGTAGTAGGTGCGTCCGCTGCCGCCATACCAGGACGCTTCAGAAGCCAGCCTGGGGCGCCCGCCCTGCGTGCCTGCGTCCCAGTTGATATCCACGTCGCGGAAAGTGATATCCACGGATTTGCCCCAACAGTAGGTCAGGCAGGCGTTCAAGGTGTTTTGTTCCACCACCATAAAGTGTAAATGGTGCCCGGTGCTGTACCCGGTGTCATCCGCAAAGGCGATGGTCTGACCTTGATAGACGGGTACGCCAAATTTCCGCAGGTTCGCTGGCACGCTGCCCTTGGCGATATGCAGATAGAGGTGATAGGTGTATGGCGTGGTGGACCGGTCTTGAATCGTGATGCTGTTGGTGCAAGCTGAATCGCCGTTGTTGCAGCTGTCCTTAAAGTGATAAACAAAACCGGACTTCGCGGCGGTAATCTCAAACATCGTACCGTCCGCGAAGTCGAAAGCGTAAAGGCAGTAATTGTTGGCGCAGGAAGTATGCCCGACCGACCAGGTCAGGCGCTTGGTGAGACCGCCGCGCCAGGGGAGCTTGAAGCCGCCGTAAACCGTACCGGTGGTAGAGGCTTTGGGGTCGTATTCCGTGAAACGCGCGTAGATTTCAGAATCCCTGAAATCCGATTCCATCAGCTTCGATAGAAAGGTTTTATCGTCCTTCTGGAACAACTCCCATCGACCGCTTTTGTCGTTCCATAACGCCAGGAAGGCGTCTGGTTCACGCGCTAACAGTTCGCCGGTATCGGAGTCGCTGGCTGCCATCCAAAGGACTGCCTGGGTTTTTTCCGGGTTGAAGCTGATGTCATCCAGGGTCAGGTCGCTCAGCCCGTGTTCTTTCAGAGCCTCGGGCAGCTGGGCGAAAAGCAGGCTGTCCAGCGCCGCCCCGGAAGGCGTGCCCTGCCCGGGCGGGTTCTTGGAGCTGTCTTTCTTGCCGTCTGAGAAGATTAACACAAGGCTCAACCCAAACAGGAATACCGCGGCAATAAACAGAAATCTATAACTTTTTTTGGGGCGGTTTTCCGGGTCAGTCTCTGGAGTAAAAGTTTGATTATTCATTCGTCACCACGCAATCATAGCTAATTCAGAGTACTCTCCGTTAATGGGTGCAATTGTTATGCCAGGCTGATTGAAAAGGAATCCGAACCACAAACCGGAAAAACGGGTCAGGCACTGTGAAAAACCAAATGATTTGATGTGAGGCTTCTGGGAGCCGGCACCCGCCAACCTAGCACCGGGATAGGCGGTACGCGGGCTGTCAGAGCTGAGAGCGTAAATAAGCAGACGCGAGACGCTCATCATTAGGAAAAAGGCTGCTCTGATTTTTGCCGCGGGAGTTATTCTTTGGGGGTCTGGTGAAGATTATACAGGCTTTGGATAAGCATGGTTTTCTTGTATCATACTTTATGTGTGAAGATGAATGCGCAAGAACGAGTTGGAACACTACAAAGCAGGCTGCCCGACTTAAAAGCAATGCGGGAGTATATCTTTACGGATATCGCGCAGGAACTCAACATGCGCCCCGGAAATTTGATATACAAATCTTGGCATCAACTCATGCAAAAAGCCGCGCAGGAATTCGCCGAGCTTCTGCTTACCATCGAGCGGTCTTTGGCGGCGGGGGATGTTTATCAAAGCGCGAAACTGGCATTAGGGTACTTAACCAACGGGCAGGAATTTATTGGCAGGGAGCGGGTCCCTCACGACGCGCCTTTATTGGTTGTGGCAAACCATGCCGGCGCGGCGGACAGCCTTGGCGCGCTTGGTTGTGTCGCCAGAAACGACAGCAGTTTCGTGGCGGGTAAACGTCCCATGCTCGAAGTGCTCCCTAACATCTCGCGCCACCTGGTGTTTTTGGAAAAAGACCCGGTCGGGCGCATGGAAAACATGCGCAAGATTATCGCGAAACTTAAGGCGGGCGAGTCGGTAATCATCTTTCCGAGAGGTTCTTTGGAACCAGATCCGGCTTTGGCGCAGGGTACGCTGGAGTCCCTCAAATCCTGGTCAGAAAGCGTGGGGGTTTTCCTCTCCAAAGTGCCCGAGGCCCGTTTGCTGCCTTTGTTAATTAGCCAAACCGTCGCGCCCAGGGTCTGGAACAGCTTGCTTGTCGCCTGGGCGAAGACTCCGAAAAAACGCCGTCAGATTGCGCTCATCATGCAATTTGCCATGCAGCGGCTGCGCCCGGATAAAGACTGGAAAATTCCTATTCGCGTGCAGGTGGGGGAATCTTATGACCCGCGTGCACTCTCCAACACGTTGGACCCGCGGGAAATTAATCATTCCGTCCGGCAGGTAATGTCTGAACTGTTGCTTTCCGCCTATCCAGCCAGCGCCTGAGCGCTGCTAATCCAACCACTCAATCAGCGCGGCTTCTCCCTGCCCCACGCCCACGCACAGCGCCGCCAATCCATAATACGGGCGCCTGGCAGCGGGGGCTCTGCGGCGCATTTCGTGCACCAGGGTGGTCAGGATGCGCGCGCCCGAGCAGCCCAACGGATGACCCAGCGCGACGGCTCCGCCGTTCACGTTCGTAATATCGTGCGAAAGCCCCAGTTCCCGCATAACGGCCAGAGCTTGCACCGCGAAGGCTTCGTTGATTTCCGCCAGGCCGATATCCTCAATCGCCAGGCCGGCTTTTTTGAGGGCGCGGCGGCTCGCTTCGATAGGCCCCAGGCCCATGACGCGCGGTTCAATTCCCGAAACGGCGCCGCTGACCACGCGGGCGAGCGGTTTAATTCCCAGCGCGCTGGCCTTATCCGCGCTCATCAGCACCAACGCGGCGGCGCCGTCGTTCAACCCGGAGGAATTGCCCGCGGTAACGCTGCCGTCGGGTTTGAAGGCGGGTTTAAGCTTACTCAGGGCTTCCAGGCTGGTATCGCGGCGCGGACGTTCGTCCTGGCTGACAAAAACCGGCTCCCCTTTGCGCTGCGGGATGGGCACAGGCAGGATTTCCCCGGCGAACTTGCCCTGGTCCTGGGCGGCGACCGCGCGCTGATGGCTGAGGAAGGCGAACTCGTCCTGCTCCTGGCGGGTAATGCCGGTCTGCACGGCGATGTTTTCAGCGGTCAGGCCCATCGCGTCCGTGCCGTAGAGCGCTTCCATGCGCGGGTTGACGAAGCGCCAGCCCAGCGCCGTGTCGAAAGCGGTCAGGTTACCCCCGCCGGAGGTTTTGGCGAAGGCGTAGGGCGCGCGGCTCATACTCTCCACGCCGCCAGCTACGTAGATTTCGCCATCCCCCGCGCGGATAGCCCGGGCAGCCAGGTTTACCGCCGCCAGCCCGGACGCGCACAGGCGGTTGACCGTCAGGGCGGGCACCTGGGGCGGGAGCCCGGCCAGCAGCGCGGCCATGCGCGCCACGTTGCGGTTGTCCTCGCCAGCCTGGTTGGCGCAGCCGAAGATGACTTCGTCAATCTCGTGTGGGTCCATGCCTGCGCGCCGCACGACCTCGGCGATGACCAGCGCGGCAAGGTCGTCCGGGCGGACGGTGGAGAGCGCGCCGTTCAGGTTTCCGATGGGGGTGCGCAGGGCTTGGACGATGACAGCTTCGTTCATCAGGGGGCTCCTTTGGGTCGGGATTATCTGAATTTTACCATCAGGCGGGTACGCTCTGAATCAGTACGCTGCTTCCCAGACCAGGCGTTTTTTACGGTATACTTAAACATGGAACCCTGCTCATCTCACCCATCGTGCAGGGAAAATTTTCCAAAAAAAGGAGGATGCGCATGCCCGCTAAGGGATGGGTAGAAATCAACGAACTGTACTGCAAAGCCTGTGAGTTGTGCGTCACCGACTGCCCAAGCAAGGTTTTGGCACTCGATCTCACCCGACTCAGCCCCAAAGGCTATCACCCCGCCATCATGGTGCACCCGGAAGCATGTACCGGCTGCGGTATCTGCGCGGTGGTCTGCCCGGACGCCGCTATCACCGTGTACCGCGGCACCAGACCAGAGAAAGTGGAAAAGGAGGTGGAGCATGGCGCGTGAACTGATTAAAGGCAACGTTGCCGTGGCGGAAGCCGCGGTGCGGGCCGGTTTAGTTTCATATTTTGGCTATCCGATTACCCCCCAGACCGAACTTTTGGAATACCTTTCCGGGCGCATGCCAGAGCTTGGGCGTGCGTTTGTACAGGCGGAAAGCGAACTGGGCGCCATCAACATGGTCTACGGCGCGGCTTGTACCGGCCGGCGCACCATGACCTCCAGTTCCAGCCCGGGCATCAGTCTGATGCAAGAAGGGCTCTCGTATATCGCCTGCACGGAACTGCCCGTAGTGGTGGTGAACGTCGTGCGCGGCGGACCAGGGTTGGGCAACATCGCGCCTTCCCAGGGCGATTACAACCAGGCAACCCGCGGCGGCGGTCATGGTGAGTATCACCAATTGGTCTTGGCGCCGGCTTCCGTGCAAGAAGCCGTGGACCTGACCACCCTGGCGTTTGACCTGGCCGAAAAATACCGGAATATCGTCATGATACTGATGGACGGCAGCCTGGGGCAGATGATGGAACCCGCCGAGCTGCCGCCTTTCCAGCCAATCAAGACAGAAGTCCCGGATTGGGCGGTGAACGGCGAGAGCGGACGCGCCAAGCGCGTACTGACCTCTATAAATATTGACCCTCCGGCGCAGGAACGCACCAACATCCGCCTGATGTCCCGCTGGCAGGAAATTGAAGCCAATGAAGTCCGCTTCAAGGGTTATTACCTGGAAGACGCGGAATACGTGGTAATCGGCTACGGCACCGCCGGCCGGATCGCGCTCTCCGCGGTGCGGACAGCGCGCGAAAATGGCATTAAGGTCGGGCTGCTGCGCCCAATCACCGTGGCGCCCTTCCCGGTCAATGCAATTGAAGCGCTGATTCCCAGCACCAAAGCCTTCCTGGTTGTGGAAATGAACAATGGGCAAATGCTGGAAGATGTGCGCCTGGTGATTTCCGGACGCAAGCCTATCGCTTTTTACGGCAGAATGGGCGGCGTGGTTCCCTATCCGGACGACGTCCTGCGGGAGATTCAGGCGCTGATTTCGCCAGATGTCAGCTTTGAAGGACACCCTCGCGACCGTTGGCTGGCGCAAATGCGCGCTGAATTTGGAACAGGAGCTTGAGATGGTTGAATCAGACGTGAAACTGGTCGCTCAACGCCCGATTGGCTTTGAAGAGCGCGTTACGCATTACTGCCCCGGCTGCACGCACGGGGTGGCGCACCGCCTTATCGCGGAAGTGTTGGAAGAAATGGGCGAGCTGGAGCATAGCATCGGCGTCGCGCCGGTCGGCTGCGCGGTGTTTGCCTACAATTACTTCGCTTTTGACTTTGTGGAAGCCGCGCACGGGCGCGCCCCAGCCATGGCAACCGGCATTAAGCGCACGCTGCCGGACCGCATCGTCTTCACCTACCAGGGCGATGGCGACCTGGCTTCCATTGGGATGGGTGAAATTGTGGCGGCGGCTGCCAGGGGTGAACAAATCACCACGATTTTCATCAACAACACCAACTACGGCATGACCGGCGGTCAGATGGCGCCCACCACGCTGCCCGGGCAAGTGACCACTTCCTCTCCGCAGGGTCGGGACGTGGAACGCCAGGGCTACCCCATCCGCACCGCGGAAATGTTGGCCACTCTGGAAGGCGCCGCGTATGTAGTGCGGCGCAGCTTGCATGACGCGCGGAATATCCGCCTGGCGAAAAAAGCGCTGCGCACGGCCTTTGAGGTTCAGAGGCAAGGACTGGGTTTCTCCATGGTGGAGCTGCTTTCCACCTGCCCGACCAACTGGGGCATGACGCCCGCCAACTCGAGAATTTGGCTGGCGGAACACATGCTTCCCTACTACCCGGTCGGCGATTATAAGGTCTCGGACGCGATTGCTTTTGAGAAGCAGGGAGGGAACTGACATGCAGAATGAAATCATCATTTCTGGATTTGGCGGCCAGGGGACGCTCTACGCCGGTCAGCTTTTGGCGTATGCCGCCATGGACGAAGGCAAACACGTGACCTGGATCCCCTCTTACGGCCCGGAAATGCGCGGCGGCACTGCCAACTGCACCGTGGTAATCTCTGACCAGGAAATCGGCTCCCCGACAGTCCGCAATCCGCGGGCGGTTCTGGCGATGAACCTCCCCTCGCTGGATAAATACGAGCCGCTTGTGGCCGCGGGAGGCTGCCTGGTGGTCAACCAATCCATGGTAAACCGCGCCGTGACCCGGACGGACCTGCGCGTGGTTGTGCTGCCTGCCAACGCTATCGCGATGGAAATCGGCAACGAACGCGCCACCAACATGGTGATGCTGGGCGCGCTGATGGCAAATATGGACATTTTACCCGAAGGTGCCCTGGAACGCGCGCTAAAAGCGCATACCGCCCAACGCCTGCAAAAATTCGTGGAAATGAACACCCGCGCGCTGGCGCGCGGGGCGGAATATAAGGCGAAATAAACTGCCCGAACAGGACCAGCTGCCCGGCTTAGGACCGGGCAGCTTTTTATTGCGCGTAAAGAAACCCGCGGATAACACCTGTATAATTAAAGACGCCAATGGAAACTGAATTTTACCCCTCCAAACGCCTTGGGCTGTGGGTCAGCCTGATTTTACTGGCCGTCACCCTCACCCTGCTCGTTCTGCTGGTTCTAAACCCCGCCGGGTTTGGCACGGCTCTGGCGCTGCCGTGGAAATTCGCGGCAATCTTACTGCTGGCGGCGTTTGCTCTGGGGCTGCTCAGCCGGGTTTATAAGCTGCTCACCACGCGTTACATGCTTGGGCGCGGCGGGCTTGCGCTGCGCTGGGGGCTTAGGCGGGAAGTTATTCCGATGCCGGCTCTCAACTGGATACGCCCTGTCACGGATTTCCAGACAAAACTGCCTCTGCCCTTGGGGGCACTGCCCGGGCTTATTTTTGGCGCGCGCAAGGTGTTGGGCTTGGGCGTGGTGGAGTATGCCGCCTCAGACCGGCGCGCGTTGCTGCTCGTCGCCGCCTCCGGGCGTTATTTCGCGATTTCTCCGCGCGACCCGGAGACGTTCCTTAGCCTGTATGACCGCCTGAACGAACTGGGCAGCCTCAGCAGCTACGAACCCCGTTCCGAAAGCCTGGACAGCTTGCGTAAAAAAATCTGGCAGGATAAAACCGCCCGCGCTTTGCTGGTTGGGGGCCTGGCGGCGGGGGTTTTGGTGTTGGGGCTGGCGTTTGGGCTGGCGGGCAGCCGCGCAGAAATTACCTGGACAACGCTCGAGTTGGTGCCGTCCAACCACGCATTCCTGTTCGCTTTTTTCAGCCTGGCGATTTGGCTGATGAATTTTGGAATCGGGCTGTTTTATTATTTGCGTGGGGGCCTCGAAAAGACAATGATTTACGTGCTATGGGCAGGTTCGATTCTGATTTCGCTGCTTCTGACTGCCGCGCTGCTCATCCTGGCACTATAACTGCATCGTTTCAATGCAGACTCTCAGGATTGAGACCGGAGGAACCGCAATGCGAACAGGCGCCCCCGGGAAACCAGGGATTCCGTGCTATAATCCAAAAAGAAGCGGAGTGAATTCACCCCGTAATTTTGCATTGAAGCTATGAAAGCGCCGCGCACCTTACCAATCCAATATTCCGGTTACGCGGGTTGCCTTTTGGCAGCGTTGGCTTTGACGCTTATTCTGACGGGCTGCGCCCGCGCTGCGGCCACGCCCACCGCGCTTGCCTTCCCGGACTCGGCGGAACTCAGCCCCATCCCGGCGTTCACAAACACGCCCACGCCAGAGGTCTGGAATACCTTCGCGCCGTACAGCATTGAGCCTGCCACGCCGATTCCTCCGGCGGCTGAGCGGATGGCTCTGCCTGAGGACGTGGAAATCTGGCTGTTTTTAGGCTCCGACCAGGAAGCTCCGTACCGGGGGCGCACCGACGCGGTTCATCTGGCGTTTGTCAATAAGCGGCTCTCAAAAGCCAGTGTGATTTCTATCCCCGGCAGCCTGTTTGTGTACATTCCGGGATACACAATGCAGCGTCTGAACACGGCTTATGCCCTGGGCGGGATGAACCTGGTTCGGGAGACGCTCGCGTATAACTTTGGAATAAAACCGGACCGCTTCACGGTTGCTCACCCGCAGGAATTTGGCTGGCTGGTGGACGACCTGGGCGGCGTGGATGTCAGCGTTTTATTGCCCATCCGCGATGCTTGCGGCGGTCTGCCGGCTGGCTTGCACACCATGACCGGTCAAAAAGCTTTGTGTTATGTGTCGTATCTCTCTGGCGAGGATGAGATTGACCGGACCCGAAGGCAGCAGCAAATGCTGCAACTGCTCTTTACAAAATTAGTCCAAAATGGAAGATTGGTTAAGCTGCCGGCGATGTACGTCTCGTACATACACCAGCTGGACACCGATTTTTCGCTGCCGGAACTGCTGCTGGATATCCCGCTTTTCTTACGCCTGGGCGACCCGCAGCGCCTGAGCTACTATTTGCTCGGCTGGAACGAGCTCCAGAGCTGGGAACTGCCGGATAACACCCAAACCAGCGTGCTCCTCCCGGACGCGGAAGCGGTAAGCGCGGTTTTTGCGCGGGCGTTGGCGGACGTCCTCCAAGCCAGCCCGCTGGGAGAAATCGTGCTCACCTACGAAGCTCAGCTGACCGAAGCATCGGCGTTTACGCCGACGCCGCTGACCCCAACGGCAACTGGCGCCCTCCCGGGCATTACCGGAACGCCAACCCCAACGCGCACCTTACCGCCCGGTGTTACGCCAACCCCCGGCAGGACGCGCACAGCCGTACCAACTGCCATTTTCCCGACCCCCTATCCTGTGATTACTCCCACGGACGGGGGCGAGTATCCTTAACAGAGGAACAACTTTGTTCTGATGCATATGGGCGCCAAACCACCGACAATCAAGACTGTTCTGAGCAGAATATTTCTGGTCTGTGTTTTTGTGCTGCTGGTGCTCAAGCCTGTGCCGGCTGTTTCGGTGCCGCTTCCATCTGAAGGGCCGCAGCGTTCGGTCATCCTGAGCATGGACTACACTATCTACGAGTGGTGGCTGCTCTCCTGGAAAACTTCGCAGGTCCTCTGCCAGATTTACGCTGAACACGAATCCTGGCCTGACGACAGCGAAGTTTTATATTATTGCGGAAGCAGCATCCTCAGCCAGTGGAAAAAGACCTCCGCCTGCGTGTTTGACGACCAAATCACCAACCCCCAGCAGTGCGCGGGTTTGTATCTGCACCTCGCGAACGTCACCCCATCCTCCCGCAAGGTAGAAGTGAAGCTGCCGCCAGCCGAGGTGTATATCTCGGTGGTTGGCTGTGGAAACGCACCCGGAAAAAACCAATGCACATCCCTGCCTTTCTTGCGCCTGGAGGCGGTGGAACCGCTGCCCAACGAGCAAATTATCCTGATTCTGGGGACGCTGAACGGACAGCCTTTCACCTGCCCTGGTAATATTTGCGACCTACCCTTATCCCCCACGGGAATGAACGGCGTGGAAGTCGTGTTTTGGGCAGAGTCCAGCTACGGAGACGCAAGCAAAAAATTTAACGCGCAAGTGCGCGTGATACCCTGGGGAGATTTTGCCAACCCGGACGCCGCCTCGGCGGACCAACCAGTCTACTATGTGGATGTGCTCAGCTCTCAGTACCATCAAGAGAGTCTTTCCAGCTGTTCGAATATCTGGCAGGCTTTCTTGCCCGTGGACGGCGCGCCAACCTGGTTGAATACCCCCTCGCTCTCAGAGAACCTGGTTTCTATGAACGAGTATTATCTGCTGGCAGGGTCCTTGATTAAACAAGGATTGGTGGATGCCAGCGCCTGCCAGCACGGCGGCCTGGAGAGTAACGGAGCCGCGAACGTCTGCGGAATGGAATTGGCGCGCCCCTATGTCAACGAATGGCAGAATAGCTTTAACGCGGAAATCTTACAGGTTGCCAACAACACCGGCGTACCGGCGCAGTTGATGAAGAACATTTTCAGCCGCGAGAGCCAGTTTTGGCCGGGTATCTATGCCAGCGTGAGAGAAGCCGGGTTGGGTCAACTGACCGAGTTGGGCGCGGATGCCGTGCTGTTGTGGAACCCCGAATTTTTCACGCAATTCTGCCCGCTGGTGCTCTCCGAGGAGACCTGCCAGCGCGGTTTTGGCAACCTGGACGAAGCCCAGCAAGCCATGCTGCGCGGCGCGTTGGTACAAAAAGTGAACGCGAGCTGCCCGGATTGTCCGGTGGGGATTGATCTGACCCAGGCAAACTTCAGCATCAGCGTTTTCGCGCGCGGGCTGCTGGCAAACTGCGAACAGGTCAACCAAATCATTTACAACGCGACCGGCAGAAGCGCGGGTCAGCTTTCGACATATGAGGACTTATGGAAGTTCACCCTGTTGAACTATAACGCGGGTTCCGGCTGCCTTTCCCGCGCAATCCGGCAGACGGTCACGAACCAACAGCCGCTGACTTGGGCGAACGTTTTGCAATATCTGGAACCAGTTTGTCAGGCTGGGATTGCTTATGTGGACGACATCAGCAATATGCCGGTTTCAGGCGAGCCTGGGGTTGGCAGTTTGCTGGCCACACCCAACCCTGAGGTAGTTCTGACGACACCGACCCCCGTCTCGACACTCCGGTCAACTATCACGCCAACATCAATTTACCCGAGCCCGACCCCACCCGAGTATCCGGTCATAACCTCCACGCCTTTGCCAGATTACCCCTGACCCTTCCGGGAATGGGGAGCTTTACTCGCCTGAGCGCAGGGAGTTCAGTTCGGCTTCCAGTTCAGCGCGTTTTTCTTCGCCTGCCAGCCGCACTTCCTCCCGGAATTTCTGCGCTGCGTCCTGCAGTTTGTTTTTAAGCTCACTGCCCTTGGCTGGCGTGTAGAGAAGCACCAGCGCGCTGCCCAATAAACCGCCGATGATTGCACCGGTCATCCAAGATTTTGTTTTGCTCATATTGCTTCCTTTGCTTCGTTACATACAAATTATAAGGGATTTTTTGTGTTCCGATTCGCTGATGAAGGTTAGGCGTGATAGGGGGCCGCGCGGACAAACACAGCAGGACCCCCGCGCCGGCGAACTGCCAGGCAGCCATTAATGGATTTCATTGGAAATGTTAACATTCTTCTATCGTTTGACGGGTATATTCAAATCAAGTGATTTTTGAAAACAAGGAGATTGTTTATGAGCAAAATTATTGGAATTGACCTCGGTACCACCAATAGCGTCGTTTCCGTGATGGAAGGCGGCTCGCCTACGGTTATTTCAACATCAGAAGGTTCGCGGCTTTTACCCTCGGTTGTCGCGTTTACAAAAAACGGCGAACGCCTCGTCGGTGTTCCCGCCAAGCGCCAGGCGGTGGTTAACCCCGAGAACACAATCTACTCCATCAAGCGTTTTATGGGGCGTCATTTCGACCAGGTCGCGGCGGAACGCAAAATGGTCTCTTATAAAGTCGTTTCCGGACCCGGCGGCGACGTGCGCATTGAAGTTCCGATAAACGGACAGACCTATACGCCGCAGGAAATCTCCGCGATGATTCTCGGCAAGCTGAAAAGCGACGCGGAAGCCTATCTGGGCGAGAAAGTGACCCAGGCTGTCATCACGGTGCCGGCATATTTTAACGACAGCCAGCGCCAGGCGACCAAAGACGCGGGAAAAATCGCGGGTCTTGAGGTTTTACGCATCATCAACGAGCCTACCGCCTCTGCTTTGGCATACGGGCTGGATAAAAAAGAAAATGAAACCATCCTGGTCTTTGACTTGGGCGGCGGCACCTTTGATGTCAGCCTGCTGGAAGTGGGCGGCGGCGTGGTGGAAGTGAAAGCGACCAACGGCGATACCCATCTGGGCGGCGACGACTGGGATGAGGTGGTTGTCAACTGGGCGGCGGATGAGTTTAAGCGCGAACAGGGCATTGACCTGCGAAGCGACCGCCAGGCTCTCCAACGCTTGCGCGAAGCGGCTGAAAAAGCGAAGATTGAACTCAGCAGCGTGATGGAAACCGAAATCAACCTGCCGTACATCACGGCGGATTCTTCCGGACCAAAGCACCTGCTGCTCAAGCTTTCCCGCGCCAAGTTCGAGCAGATGACCGATCATCTCTTGCAGCGCTGTAAACTGCCTTTCAACGCGGTTATCAAAGACGCGAACCTGAGCGTCGATAAAATCAACGAAGTTGTATTGGTGGGTGGTTCCACGCGTATGCCTATGGTGCAGGAATTAGTGCGCCAGATAACCAATGGTAAGGACCCCAACAAGGGCGTGAACCCCGATGAGGTGGTCTCGATTGGCGCGGCTATTCAGGGCGGCGTGCTTGGCGGCGAGGTGAAGGATGTGCTTTTGCTAGATGTTACCCCGCTTTCTCTGGGCGTGGAAACCCTGGGCAGCGTGATGACCAGGCTGATTGAGCGCAACACCACGATACCGGTCAAGAAAACCGAAGTCTTTTCCACCGCTGCCGACAGTCAAACCTCGGTAGATATCCACGTGCTGCAGGGCGAGCGCCCGATGGCAGCCGATAATATGACCCTCGGGCGATTCCGCCTGGACGGCATTCCTCCGGCGCCGCGCGGCATCCCGCAGGTGGAGGTTACTTTTGATATTGACGCGAACGGTATCCTGAGCGTCACCGCCAAGGACAAAGCCACCGGCAAGGAGCAAAAGGTAACCATCACCGCTTCAACCAACCTGAATAAGAACGATGTGGAACGCATGGTGCGCGAGGCCGCCCAACACAAGGACGAGGATGACCGCCGCAAAGCGTTGATTGAAGCCAAAAACATGGGCGACAGCACCGCTTATCAGGCCGAAAAACTGCTGCGCGACATGGGCGAAAAAGTAGAAGCGGGTAAACGCGCTGAGCTTGAGAGCAAGATAAAAGAGCTGCGCGACCTCCTCAATGAAGACAACGCCGCCGCGATTAACACGGCAGCCCAGGCAGTGCAGAACCTCATGCAGGAGATTGGCACGGCAGCCTATCAGCAGCCGCAGGACGGACCTGCAGCAGGCGAAGGCCACACAAATTCGGGCACCGAAGAGGGCGGCGAGGACGTCGTGGATGGAGAATTCCACGAAGCCTAAACCAAGCTCGCGTATAAAAGCACACGAGGCTGCGATACCGCAGCCTCGTTTTTTATTGAAACACACCCGGATACCTTGAAATATCTTATGGAAGCTTGGACGCGCTTTTCATCAGAAAAACGACTTATCCGGTTTGCGCTATAATGGCTTTTTGTTATGGCAAATAAGAATAAGAAAAAATTTCAGCGCCAGCTTCACGGCAGGCCGGGCGCGCGCTGGTTTGGGATTACGTTGGCCGCGGCTGCAGCTCTGGTGCTTGTGTTAATTGCTTTGTACCAAATTCCGGCCATTCAAAACCACGCTTACTACTACGTCGCGAAGGCGAACGCCAGAATACAATACTTTTTCAGCCCTCCCGGCAAGAAAAGTTTTAACCCGGGCGGGCAGGGCACGCTTGCCCCGGAAGTGGCAGCCAGCCTGACCGCGATGGCGCCTACCCCCACGCCAACGCTTTCGGCAACCAAGACGCCAATTCCAGAGCCAACCCGAAAAGCGACCTTTACGCCAACCGCGACGCTTCCACCGACCCCAACCTCCACGCCTATTCCCAGCGCCGTGACACTGACCGGCATCAAATACGAACGTCAGCTCTTTAATAACTGCGGACCCACCAACCTGGCAATGCTGCTCTCTTATTGGGGCTGGGAAGGCGACCAGCACGTGGTGGAAAAGGTCATTAAACCGCTGAAAGAAGACCGCAACGTGATGCCGTACGAAATGCTGGAATACGTTAACGAGCAGACGAGCCTGACCGGAGTCGTACGCTACGGCGGCGATATAGATATGGTAAAGAAGTTGGTCGCGGCTGGCTTTCCGGTGTTGGTTGAGCGCGGGTATATGAATGCCAAAGAGGGTTGGATGGGGCATTACGGCCTGATTACCACGTACGATGATTCCATCCAAAAAGTGCACATCCCCGATTCTTTTCTGGGGGATATCGCTTTGCCCTACGACTTGCTCAGTATGTATTGGAACCAGTTCGACGGCATTTACCTTGTGATTTACCCGTATGACCGCGAACCCGAGGTGATTGACATCCTGGGTCCGCAGTGGGATGCCGATTACAATCTGCGCTACGCGCTTGAAAAGACCACCGAACGGATTAACACCCTGGAAGGGCGGGAACTTTTCTTTGCCTGGTACAGCCGGGGGAATATCCTGGTTGAAATGAAGGATTATGCCGGCGCGGCAGAAGCTTATGACAAAGCCTTCGCGGAGTACGACAAAATCCCCGTGCCGGATAGGCCCTGGCGCGTTTTTTGGTACCAGACCGGCCCGTTTTTCGCGTATTTTTACACTGCCCGCTATAACGATGTCTTGAACCTGGCAAATTACGTGTTGGATATCACCCCGGAAGACGCCATCCCGGAAACCTGGGTCTGGCGCGGGCGGGCGAATAAGATGCTGGGCGATTGGACGGCAGCTGAAAGCGACTTCCGGAAAGCTTTGCAATGGCACCCGGGTTGGTGGGTTGCCGAAAGCGAGCTGACCAATATGGGTCTGACCCCATAAACCTCCGGCCAACTTGATATAATTGCGCTATGGTAAAAATCCTTCATTTTGCGGACGCGCACATTGACATTGCCTCGGGCGGTCCTTTTGACCCTGCCGTAGGTTTGCCCGTGCGCGTAATGGACTTTCTCAAATCCCTGGACGCGATCGTCGCGGCGGCGATTGAGGAAAAGGTGGACCTGGTAATTTTCGCTGGCGATACTTACCGGGACCGTAGCCCCGCGCCCACCTATCAGCGCGAATGGGGCAAGCGGATTATGCGTCTTTCCAAAGCCGGCATCCCTACCATCCTTCTTACCGGCAACCATGATATTTCCCCTTCCCAACTGCGCGCGCATGCCATTCAGGAGTTTTCCACGCTGGACGTTCCACACGTGATTGTGGTGGATAAACCTCGGTTCCTGGGCCCAAATGAGCTTGAAAACCTGCCTGTGCAAGTGCTCGGCATCCCCTGGATTACCCCCTCCACAGTAAAAGCCGCCGCAGCGCAAACCGCTGACCCGAACGCTGAACTGGATGTCATCATTGAAAACACACTGGGCGGGATGATCAGACAAGCCCTGGATGAACGCGACCCGCAGCTGCCGTTCATCCTCGCGGCACACGCTTCCATTCGCGGCGCGCTGATTGGCGATGAGCGCACCATCAAACTGGGGCGGGATGTGCAGCTTTCCCAGGGTCTGGTGCGTGACGAGCGCATTGATTACGTCGCTCTGGGGCATATTCACCGCTATCAGGACCTGAACGCTGGCAATCACCCGCCGGTGGTCTATTCGGGTTCCATTGAACGGGTAGACTTTGGGGAAGTGGGCGATGAGAAGGGCTTTGTGATTGCCGAAGTGGCGCCGGGGAAAACGCGCTACAGCTTTCGTAAGCTTGCCACGCGCCCATTTCGGGATATCAGCTTAACCTTGCGCGCTGGCGATAAAACTATGGAAAAAATCCTCGCGGCAATGCCGCAGCCCGAAGAACTGGAAGGCGCGATTGTCCGGCTGAACATTAACTATCCCGCCGACGTGGAGGCGACCATTGATGACGCCCAAATTCGGGAGCGGGGGCGCCTGGCGCAGGAAATAAAAATCAACAAAAGACCCGAATACAGCGTGCGGGCTCGCCTGGGGGATAACAGGGAAACTCAGAGCATGACGCCCGAAGACCTTTTGAAGCTTTACTGGAAGCAAAACCACATGGAAGAAGCGGAAATTGAGGCGCTGCAAGCCTTGGCAGAGCGCGTCATCCGCGGAGACCTTGCGGAAGACCAAAGCTGACAATCAGGCAAAACGGATCGCGTCCAGCATCTTTGCCAGGCGCGCGGTCTGGCGCACGTCGTGCACGCGCAGGATATCAGCGCCGTGCAGGATGCCGTAGGCGTTGGCAGCCAGGCTGCCTTCCAGGCGCTCTTCGGGGGGCAAATTTAATGTGTAACCAATAAAGGATTTGCGCGACACGCCCAGCAGAAGCGGAAAACCAAGGGTTTTAAAATATTCAAGCTCTTTGAGCAGGCGCAGGTTTTGGGCAGTAGTCTTACCAAAACCAATACCGGGGTCCAACATAATTTGCCCGTCACGGACGCCAGCTTCTCGCGCGATTTCCACAGACTGTCGTAAACCATCCGCCACTTCGGCGCAGACATCATCATACGCAACATCCACATACCGTCCGCCAAGGCTGGTGTCGAGCGCGGCGTTCTGAGGGGTCGAGCGGTTGTGCATCAGCACCAGGCCGGCGTTATGCCCGGCCGCTGTCTGCCCCATCAGAGGGTCCGCGCGCAGCCCCCATACGTCGTTGATGATA
>Ga0208694_1002192_pt1 | contig 21235 bp, 26 predicted proteins | sample AD_UKC078_MetaG_FD_184442 | JGI IMG/M metagenome (GOLD analysis project Ga0208694, IMG submission 184442) | Active sludge microbial communities of municipal wastewater-treating anaerobic digesters from USA - AD_UKC078_MetaG (SPAdes) (version 2) | ecosystem: Engineered > Bioreactor > Anaerobic >...
CCAGTGCTTTTTGCAGCTTGTCGTCAGCACCCATCTTCGCAAGTGCCAAACGCAGTTCAACTTGAGTGAGTGCGCGCAGCCCGTTGCGGGCAGCCGCCTGTTCCTTGAACACGGCGGTAACTTCGGGAGCGTCGGCGGTGTATACCTTCGGGCGGCGATCTTCGGGGATTGCGTCGTGCTGGGCTTGCGTGAGGGCGCCAATGCTTCCGTTGGCGTCGATGGTGTAGAGCATAGTTTTCTCCTGAAAAATGAGTGTTGAGGGTCGTGCTTACGAGACGTACTGGTAGTGCATGTTGCCACCTGCGGCCGTAGCGCTATCGTGCAAGAAGCGCCCTGCCACGGAAACCACATCGCCAGCGGCCACATCGACGAAAACGGCGGTGGTCTGAAGCGTGACTGGGAAGCCTGCGGCGTAGAAGTGGTCTTGCTCCGATACTGCGACAGGGGTACCGTTCACAAGAATGGCCGCAGTCCACTCGAACGAGTTGCCGAGGGCGTTGCCGCTTGGCACCGCAGAGGTGGTGCTACCAACGACCATGCGCCCTGCTCGCGGCGCAACGAACGAATTCAACGTCGTAAGCGTACCAGCGGGAACTGCTATGTCTGCGGGGCGCGCGATATTCTGCCCATACAGATTGGCCAGCGGGCGCCAGCCAAGGCCGTCGATGAAGTGCCATTGCTCGCCGAGTGTGGAGGTTGCCCACAGAGGCTGCCCAAACGTAGGGGCAGCGGCAGGACCGGTAGCAGGGGCACCAGTGGTGGGCGCCTCCCCGCCCCACACTGCGACGGTCTTGGTTGCGCCGTTGCCCGATGCTCGAACCCGGGGGCCGGTAAAGTCGATGGTGGTCGGAGCAGTTGCCAGCGACGCACCTTCGTCTTGGATGGTCAAAGGCGTGGCTGGTGCAGCGGCGGGGACGTTGATAACGTAAGGGCTGGCAGTCGTGCCCGTGCCGGTGACCGTGGCGCCGCCGGGGTTGGTAGCGACTGGACCCGCTTGCACCTTGGTTTCCGAGCCGTCTGCAACAGCGCCGGCAGCGGCGTTGTACTTGTAGGGGTCAGCGGCAGTGCCGGTGCCGGTCAGCGTGGTGTTGGTGCCCGCTGCAAAGTTCGGCAGGTCGGTACACGCAGCAACGCGCTTGGCGGCAAAGTTGAAGGGCGCGCCGTCGCAACCCGTTACGCATTCAGTTTTCAGGATAGGCATGTTGAACCTCGTTTAGCAAGTTGGGATTGGGGGAGAGTCTACGGTAGAACCGTTGGACATGGTGGTTCGCAGGAAAGGTACACCGGTTGCCGCATCGGTCACCCACGCATGGCTTGTGATGGTAAGTGCGTTCACCACGTAAGGGCTGGCCAGCGTTCCGGTTCCAGTCACGGTCACGTTGGTGCCCGCCGTTACGATAGGCGTCGGGGCATCGGCGCCGTCTACGCCGTTCGTGCCGTTCGTACCTTGAGGTCCGGTAGGGCCGGTCAGACCTTGCGGGCCTGCAACGCCTTGCGGTCCCGTTGCGCCAGTCAAGCCGGTGGGGCCTGCGACACCTGTAGCACCTTGCGGTCCTGTGGCCCCAGTCAAACCTTGCGGTCCTGTGGCCCCAGTCAAACCTTGCGGTCCGGTAGCGCCCGTCAAACCTGTAGGGCCGGCAACGCCTTGCGCGCCCGTCGCTCCGGCAACGCCGGTAGCGCCTTGTGCACCTGTCGCGCCGGTGGCACCCGTCAAGCCGATGGGGCCTTGCGGCCCGGTGGCGCCAGTCAAACCTGTGGCGCCGGTTGGTCCGGTCAAGCCGGGGGCGCCGGTAGGCCCGGTCAAGCCGATGGTGCCTTGTGGTCCTGCATCGCCTTGCGGCCCTGCGACACCTTGCGGCCCGGTAGCACCTGTCAACCCGGTTGGGCCTGCAACGCCTTGCGCACCGGGGGCGCCTGCAACACCTTGCACACCCTGTAGACCTCGTGGCCCGGTGTCGCCGGTATCGCCCTTGGCGCCTTGAGCGCCAGTGGGTCCAGTAGAACCCGCAGCACCGGTGGCACCTTGCGCACCGGTCAAACCAATGGGGCCTTGTGGACCGGTATCACCGGTGTCACCCTTGGCGCCTTGTGGTCCGGTAGCGCCGGTGGAGCCCGCGGGGCCTGTTGGTCCAAACGCACCGGTCGCGCCTGTCGCGCCAGTAGGGCCAGCAGGGCCGGTGTTGCCTTGAATTCCTTGGGGGCCTGTGGCGCCAACAGCACCTGTTGCTCCGGTATCGCCCTTGGGCCCGATGGCTCCGGTCGCACCGGCAGTTCCCGTGTCACCTTTTGGGCCGGTCAAACCGACAGCGCCAGTCGCGCCAGTCGCGCCAGTCGCGCCCGTTGCGCCCGTTGCGCCTGTTGCGCCTTGAGGGCCTGTCGCACCGGTGTCGCCCTTGGCTCCGGCAGGGCCAGTTGGTCCAGCAGGGCCAGTTGGTCCAGCAGGGCCAGTCGCACCAGTCGCACCAGGCGTGGCCGTTGCGTTGATGATGTACGGGTCGGCCGTGGTGCCGGTACCCGTTACGGTGGTGTTCGTTCCATCTGTTACCTTGGTGAGCGTGCCGGCGGTACCGCCAGCCAAGTCATCGCACGATGCGATGCGCTTGTTGGCGAAGTCGAACGGTTGCCCGTCGCATCCGCGCATGCAGTTCGTGTTGTACGTTGGCATGTGGTTCCTTAGCAGGACTTGCAGCTTGCAGGGCCGGCACAGTCGGAGGTGTTGGCGAGGTAGCCAACGACCGCGTTGTTGTCGAGGTACGCAATCTCATGGCGCACCACACCGGTTACACCGGCGGTTGGGTAGATCCACGCGACCGTCGAGCCGTCACACGCCAGAATCTGCACCGTGGCTGCCGGGTCTTTGAGCGCGTTGTCGAAGTAGGCAAAGCCCGTCTCCGCGCAGCCGCAGGTCTCGAAGCGGTAGCCTGGGCAATACGTGACGGCGGCGGGTAGAACGAACGATGCCTTGCCTACGCTGCCGCAGGCGTTCTCGCCCACCGCGATGTAGCTTTGGCCAGGGTTAAGACCGGAGAACAGGTGCGTTCCACCGGCGGTCACAAGGTTGGCAATCTGCCCGCCGAGTTCGATGGTGGTGAGCGAGGTCGGGCCAACGTTGGTGACCAGAATTGCGTCGGCGCCTTGGGCCGTCAACACCATCTGCACCGTGGCGCATTCCAGCGTGGCAGACGACACACCTACGCTGCCGCAAGCACTGGTGCCCGTGGCGGTGTAAGTCTTGTTCGAGGCCAGATTGGTGAAGGTGTGGCTGCCGCCGTCTGCGATGGGCGGGGAGGTCTGCCCCTCCAACGTGATGGTGGCAGGGCCACCGGAGGTGACGAACACCCGGACCGAGGTGGAGCTAAACGCCGTAGCGTTCAACACTACAGGAGGGCAGACTGGTGCCGGAGGGGCGGCGCAGGGTCCGATATTCGTGGCCATGTGGATTCCTTGTTCGAGCGATTGTAGTGTTAACGCAACACTACATCAAGGGGGTAATTACGATCGGCTCGGGTTGCATGACCACTTCAGGGCGTACAACGGTGGTGGTGCCCTGCACCTGAACGGCCGACTTGATGACGCCTGCGGCCACAGCAGCGGCGCCCACGGTACCGGCTGCGTTCACCGCCTTGCCCGCCACCTCGGCATTTGCTTCGGTACCGCTGGTGGGGTTGCGGTTCGTGGTGGGTTTGCCCGCGGTGTGCTGGCTCATGTTCGTGGACTGCCCTTGCATGGCGCAGGCAATGAACCGAATGTCTGTGGTTGCGTTCTGGTAGCACTTGGTCAGTGCTTCTTGCTGCGCCCAATGCACGTCGGCGTTGGCCTTGGCGATGGCCGCGTTGCTGTCAGCGCTGGCCTTGAAGTCGGTGACCTCATCACCGTTTGCCATCTTGGAGACGGTGGAGCAGCCCGTGAGCAAAGTTATCACGGTGATAAAAATGGCGGCGAGTTTCATGGTTGGTTCCTCAGTTCATCGTGCGGGATTCGCGGGCTTTGCGGGTGGCTTCTGGGCTGGGCCAGGCGCTTTTGAGTCGGCCAACTTTTGCTGCCTCTCGCGCCGCCTCATCTCCAAATCGCTCAATGCTTCCTGCACATCGGTCGATATCGCCTTCGGCGTCCGCGAGTCCTCCAGCGAGGGCAGCACTGGAATAGTCGGACAGGCTTGCGGCGGTGGGAGCTTTGTTGCGCATCCGAGCAAGTAGAGCGGAGTTAGAAGCACGGCTAGCTGCCAAGGCCGTTTGTGCCACTGTGTAACTAGCTTCGGCGGTGTTGGCGCGGGCTTGGAAAATAGCGGTTTCATCTTTGGCTTTCGCGAGTTGGTCGGCGTATTCGGCTTTGACCTCCAGCCGAACGCCATCGGCGCCGCGCTTGTGCCCAAAGCCGTAGCCCGTTACAAGCGACACCACGATGGCGATGCAAAACGCAGCAATGGTTTGGGGTAGGGTGATCATGCGCAGGTGCTCTTGTTGGCGGCGTAGCCAATTACAGCGCCGGCCGCGTCGGTGATGAGCACCGTGGCGCCGGGGCGTGCCGTGGGGAACAGGAAACAGGTTTGGCCGGACTGGCTGGTGTAGTTCACCGTGGCTTCCGGGTCGCGCTCATCTGTGGGTGCGAAGGCCCAGCCGCTGCGGCAGTTCTTTGCATCGAGGTAGAAGCTGGGACACCACGGCTCGATGCACGCGCAACTGGCGCAGGTCGGGCCGTGGGGGGTGAAGTCCGCCTCGACGGTGACCACCGATACGGGGTCGGCCACGACGCGCACACGAAGCTCCATGCCGCGCGGCGCTGGGATCTCCAGCCATGGCTGGCGTGCAGTCATGATGTAGCGCGCACCGTTGGGGCAGCGAAGGGGCAGGGTGCTGGTGATCTCGGGCAGCACAACAGTCGAGGCGCAGGGGCCGCAGTTGGTGCCGGGACCGGGGCGGGTGGTGCCCACCATCTCGACGATGGCATAGTCCGTGCCCTGCAAGCCGTTGGCTTGTAGCGCCAAGGTCTCGCCCATGTCAATGGTGAAGGGCTCCGAGGCGGTGGCCACCGAGGGGATGATGACTTTTTTCATTGGGCCGCCAAGCAGGTTTTGGTGCGCTCTTGGGCGCGGGTCCAGACGCCGTAGCATCCGTTCGATCGTACCGAGCAATCCCGCTTGGCAACGAACTTGTATTTCAGGTAGCCTTCGCACGAAGCGACGTAGTTCCCGGCATTTATCTCGCGCACCATGCTGCTCTTGCAGGTAGTCGCCGAGCCGTATTGGTAGCTGAAATCCAGCAACCCATCGACCTCTGACTGGCTCACCGGGCCGGTGACGCACTTATCCAGGAACGACTTGTCATTGTTGCTGTGAATCAGCACGCGCTTCAGCGCCTTCTGTGGCGTCACGGTGTCACCCATCTTGATTGGCTTGCCCTTCTCATCGAAGGTGGACCCAAAGCCGTTGGTGGGGCGGTCGCCTGCCACCGGCACGATGGTGTGCGATGTGTAGCCCTCGTCTTGCACAAGCGCCACCAGCGCAGCAGCGCTCATGCTGGCGACGATGAAGGCGGTGCGCTTGGGGGTGAACATGGTAGGGCTACTTGAGGGGTTCGAGCTCAAGCCAGTCGGAATCGTTGGGGTCTTTTTGAACAGCGAGATTAGCAGTGTGATCAGGTACATGTCCTTCTTTCGGTTGTGCGTTGCGGAGTTGCGCCATGCGCATCGCGTGGAGTTCGTCCTTGCGCGCGTCGTCCCTCTTGCGCGACTGGTTGGCGTTGTACTGCGCCACTGCCTGGGTGATGAAACCAGCAATGGCGATGATTGCGCCGATGAACATGGCCACGTCGTTGAGACTGTAGCCGCCGTAAAAAAGAGTCATACCACCTGTCACAGTTGCTTTGCCCGCAGCGCCGCCGACGGAGTTATCCGTCACGGCAGTGGTCAGCGCTTCGGCTACTTGTTGTTTATTTTCCACAGTATACCGCCTTACTTCTTTTTTGTCTTGGCCTTTACTTTATTCGGTAGGGCCTTGATTGACTTGGTTGCCTTGGATGCTTTGGAGCAATCCCACTTGGGGTCTTTTGCTGCGTAGCACGCCTTGACTTGGGCTTTTGATTTGAAGGCTGGCATGTTACGCCTTCACTTTCTTGGCCTTGGCCTTGACAACAGGGGCATATTCCGGCGTCGGGTCGGGAACCTCGGGCTTGGCGATCTTGTCGGGGTGCATGAACGGCTCCGGGGAGGGAAATTCGGCGGGGGTGATAGCCACGGTAGGCATCGGCACCTCGGGTGCTGGGCCCGGCTCCAGTGGGGGAGCAGGGTTTTCAAGGGCGAACTGCTCCGCTTCCATTTTCTGCGCTTCTTCGAGTGTCATGGCGTTCCTCACAGTTTGATTTTCAAATCGCCCGCGCCGGTCTTGTACCAGTCGCCCGCCACCAGCCCGCCGGTGCCGGCTTGGTTGTCGTTGTTGAAGGTCGGCAGCAGCGGGGTGTTGATGCGCCCATTGCTTCGGAAGTGGATGACCCTCGTGTTCGGAGTGTTGGTGTTGCCGTTGCCCAGCCACAGTTCGGCCTGCGACGCGGCGCCCAGCGTTGCGGCCCACCGACCCATGCGCCACTCAGCAGTCATGTTGTAGGCGGTGCCGGCTGTGCCTTCACGCGCCATGCGCAGTGCTGCGGAGCCTGCGGTGATGGCCGGCCCGGTGTTGCCGAGGGCGAACACCGTGGTCATGTTGGCGCCGACGCTGCCGTTGCGGGTGCCTTCGGACACCACAGGGCCGATGGCCGCGTTGGAGCGCACATCCAAGTTCGCGGCCTGCTGCCCCGATGCGGTGATGCCCACGCCAAGGCGCCCGGTGGAGGTCAGTTCCATTAGCAGGTCGGCCGTGGTGTTGCTTGGTGCGTTGTACCAGCGGAAGTCCCAGTCGCTGTATGTCTGGGCGGTCATCGCGCCCGACTCCATGCCGTAGCCCATGAACTGCTGGCCGTACCATGCCTCGTTGTACATCACCAGTTTGTCTTTGTTCAGCGTGTTGGCGCTGAGAGCAATAGACGACGACGAAGCCACAAGCTCCGAGGTTTTCATGAGGTAGCCACGACGCTCCGCACCGTTGTGTCGGTAGCTGACGAGGTGACGGTAGTTCACACCGTCACCCACGGTGTCGTAGATGTAGTCGCGCATCACGATGTTGTTCTGCACATAGTGGTCGCGGCGGAACCCGGAGTTCACCGCGAAGTTCGACTGGTTGCGTTCCTCGGAGATGGCTTGCACCGTGTTTTGCCAGATGCGGCGATGCACGCCCGCGCCTTTTTGTTCCAGCGTCAAGTCTTGGCTGGTGTTGCTGCCGCAGGCGTAGATGCCGTCGTGGCCGATGCCAACACCTTGGGTCTGGTTGCTGTGCATGAACTCGGCGCCGCCGGTTGGCGTGACGCCGGGGATGGCTGCGCTGTTCACCGCAGGCAGGCCGCCGGTCACGTACAGCGGTTGCGTCGTGGCCACACGGCGGTCGGTACCGGTGCGCGCGCCCGCGGCGATGTCCACCCGCGCGATGGGGGTGGCGCTCTGCACGTTGCCGAAGCCCGTGTTGCCGGTGCGCGCGATGTTCTCGGTCTGCGTCTGGGGCAGGGTGGTGGCCGAGGGGGACTGGCGAAAGCCATCCACCAACGGGGCATCTGGTGCCGCTGCGACTGGTGGGATACCGCCGATTGATGATCCACTGTTAGCCATTACAAGTTCCTTCCACAAACACCCTCGTTGAGAGTGTAGCCCGCAGGCAGGGTATACGCAGCGCCAGTGGCGTTGAAGAGTTTAGGTGCACCGCCGGAGCAGCTGACCGAGTTCACCTTGTCGTAGACCTTCAGCACCTTGCGGGTGTCGGTCGACAGCACGGGGGTGTAAGTTGTGCCCGCCACCATCACCCCGCCGCGCCACTCAATGGTGTGCGCGCCAGCCACCACCGCGGTGTACTGGTTGAAGTGCTTGATGTTGGAATACTCGGTGTCGGTGCGCCCGGTGAACGGGTTGCTCTGCTGCACGTTGTCCCAGAACAGCAGGCCCGCGCCCACTACGCCGTTGCCGCCGTAGGTCACGCCATCGACTTCGTGGACGTAGTGCCCGCGGTAGCCGGTTGGGATGGTGTACTGGCGGCGGATGCGGACCTCGCCCGCCACCGTGGCAGCGGGTGGTGTGTAGCTGCCGGTGTAAGGCGCCCACGTCGCGCCGAAGTCGGTACTGATTTCCTGTGCCCCGGAGAACACATCAGGGAAGTCAGGCGGCTCTGCACAGAAGCGGGTGCTGACGCACAGGTTCGGGTCGCCCAGTCCTCCGGGGATGGCGCAATCCTGGCACTCGGTTTCCTCGTAGTGGTCGCGGCTGTAGACCACCTGACCCCCGAAGAACAGGACCAAGCCGTTGTTGCCTTGAATGCGAATCCACAACTGCGACACGTGGCGGTGGAATGCAAGCGAACCGCCGTTGTTGTTGTCGGCATACGTCGTGCCACTCGGCACGTTGTTGCTGCGGCCGATGATTGAATTGGCGCCCGGGTAGAAGTCGTCCCAGACTGTGCCAACGAAGGCCAGCTCTTGGGCGCCAGAGTTGTGCATGAACGAACCAAGGCGCCACACGAAGTCCACGAAGGCTGGGGAGCCGTCAGGGTACTCGAACTGCCAGTATGTACTGCTCTGCCCTCCCCCCCCGCCACCGCTGCCTCCCGTCGACCCGACGGTGGTGCGGTAGCTGCCACTGACGTTCTGCTCCCAGACGTAGGCGTAGATGGTGGTGGGCCCTGCACACTGGCCGCAGGCAGGCACGAAACCTTCTGCGGTGTTGATGAAGCGCTTGGCCGTGGCGCGGTTGCGGTGGCCGGAGTTCCACAAGGAAGCCCCGGCGCCGTTCTCCGCCACTAGTTTGCCAGTGGCCGTCATGTCGGTGCTGGTGGTGGGCACCCCATCCGACAGTGCCGTGCAGATAGTCTCAGGGCAGACCCCAAATGTTCGTGCGTTTGCTGTCATGGTTAAACCCTGCGGACCACTGTCACTCGCAGAATGCCGTCGCCGGCTACCAGTGCAACCGAGTCGGTGAGTTGGCCACGGTCTTCATCAATCTCGCCAGACTCGACAACCTCGGTCACGTCGAACGGCAGGATGGTGCCGCCGTTGACCCGGAACGTGCCGGTGGTTGAGGTGCGGTTGCGCACCGACCAGCTGACCAAGTTCGGGGCTGCCGCGATGGTCTGCGTTTGGCCGGCCAGCAAGTCCGTCACCGTGGTGGTGAAGGTTGCAGGCACCAGTGGGCAGTCGCCAAGTGTGAAGCCCGCTGGGATGGCGGTCTGGATGGTGCCCGCGCTGTTCACGTAGAAGTTCTGAGCGACGTTCGGCACACCGTTGGTGTACGTCTGCACGTGGCGGCGGGTCCAAGGCACACCGTTGGCGCAACCGGGTTCCGCAAAGACCTGCGAGAAGAACGCGCTGGTTGCACATGCACCGAGGGTGAACCCCACCGGCTGGGCAACCTGCACGGTCCCCGCCGCGTTGATGTAGCTGGTAGTCGTGAGCACGACCGCGCCCGTGGTGTTGTTCACGGTGCGGTCAGTGCGACGGGTCCAACTCACGCCAGCTGAACAGCCGGGTTCCGTGGTGGTGATGATGTCCGTCTCGGTCGGAACGCAAGAGCCGAGGGTGAAACCGGCGGGGGCCGTGGCTTGCGCGGTACCGGCAGCGTTGATGTAGCTGATCGTTTGTGTAACCAGCGCACCCGTGGCGTTGTTCACCGTGGTGTTGGTCCGGCGGGTCCATGCCACCCCCGCAGCGCAACCGGGTTCCATTACCGACACCACGTCAATCTCTGCGGTGGGGGTGGCAGCCACGCAAGCACCAGGGCGCAGGGTGCCGGTGGGTACCGTGGTCGACCACGTGATGCCATCGACGCTGTACTGGGTAGTGGTCACATCAGTGAACGCGCCTGTACCAGTGCGGTTGGCTTCGCGCACTTGACGGCTGAAAGCGTTGGTGAAGGTTCCAGCGGGTTGCTCGCGGCACAGCTGGGTGATACCCGTGTACTCGATTTCCGTGGACATGAAGTCGCGGCACGCACCGATGGCGAAACCTGCGGGGGCCGCGGCTTGGGCCACGCCTGCGGCGTTCACGTAACTCACCACGGTGGTAAGAACGGCGCCGGTCACGTTGTCGACGGTCTGCTCGGTGCGGCGGGTCCAGCCAGTGCCAGCAGCACAGCCCTCTTCCGTGGTGGCGATGCGGTCAATCTCGTTGGGCACGGTGACGGGAACACAAGCCCCGGCGCGGATGGTGCCGACCGGGGCGGTGGATGTCCACACCGTACCGTTTACGGTGTATTCGCGGGCAGTGTTTTCAGTGGTGACCGGCGAGCCCGCGGCGTGGTCAAAGGTGTAGACCTCACGGTAGAACCCGTTGGTGAACGTGCCAGCGGGGTTCTCCACACAGATGGCGTTCGGCCCGCTGTACTCGCGCTCTTTGATCTGAGGCGATACCGCAGGCGGGCCGTAGTTTTGATTGGTGCTCATTTAGAAGACCTCAGAGATGGACAGGATGGCCGTGGCCGATGCGACATACGGGATGGCGGGCAGCCGGTTGAACACGTTGGTCACTGGGTCGTGGTAGGCCGTGAAGCTCACCGTCTGACCGGGCAGCAGGACGCCGCCGTTGACCGTGGCGTTGGCCGTGCCCACGTTGGTGATGGCCACTGACTGGCGACCCGCGGCCACGGTACCGGCTGCGACCTGTTGGCCGAAGGTGATGGGCGTGTTGGCCGTGGTGGGTGGCACTTCCACTGGCACACAAGCGCCGAGCGTGAAGCCTGCGGGGGCGACCAACTGGATGGCGCCCGCGCTGTTGACGTAGAAGTCTTGCGGTGCGTTCGGGATGCCGTTGGTGAAGGTCTGCACATGGCGACGGGTCCAAGGCACACCAGCTGCGCAGCCGGGTTCCGCGAAGACCTGCGAGAAGAACTCGTCCGCGTTGCACTCCCCGACCACAGCACCTGCGGGCAGTGCGCCCCACGTGCCAGCGGTTGGGTCGCGCCACAGTTCGGACAGCACAGTGCTTGCACCTGTGCCGCCATCTTTGACCACAGCCAAGCCGGGGAGGGACACGCCGTTCAGGCAGGCCCGGACACCGACCACTTCAATGTCGTCATCGTCGTTGTCGCATTGCACCAAAGCCCCAGCGGGTTCGGCCGCGCCGGTGTTCAGGTTGGTACGGGCCAACTCGGTGGGCGGTACGGTCGTAACGTCGTACTGCACGACCACCTTGTCACCGGCGGCGTTGCAGGCCACAACCATCTCACGGTCAAGTTGTGGCTCAGGCGCGCACATGCGAACCGCCAGCACTTGGCCGGGGGCTTGCACGATCTGGGTGATGGCACCGGTAGCGCCGGTGGCTGCCAGCGCAGCGCCGGTGCAGTCTTGGCCGCCGAGGGTGATGTCAGCGCCGGTGCCTGCTACCGTCGTAACGGGGTCGCAGATTTTGACGCAAGGCTCTGCCGACGCCGTGGGCGTTGGGAGCAGGTGCGGGCGAAGGCCGGGGCCGGGGGGTGGGCAGCAGAATGCCGAGGCGTCCTGTTGCTTGGGCGGCACGAAGGGCGGCACGGGGTCAACAGGGATGTCAGGGCCGCCTGGAACGTCTGGGCCGCCGTCGATGGAGACGATGTTCTGGTAGTTGCCCGCCGCGTTCACCGTGTCGTTGATGGTGTAGGTCGCAGTGCCAGGCGCGGCAAACACAAGCGTCTGGTTGATGTCGCCCGTGCCGGTGGTGACGGCTGGCGTCACGTTGCCTGCGGGTGCATCCACGCGGGTCCACGTCCGGGTCGTACCTGCTGGCACAGCGGGGATGGGGTCGCTGACAACCGTGGTGCCGCCGAAGTTGGCCATGGTCACCACAACGGTGGATGGCACAACACTGCCCACGCGAGTGGGGTTTGGCGCGTTGGTGGTCTTGGTGACCGTTGCGGTGCCGACTTGCGCGGGGATGGTCACCAGTTGGCCGGACAGCGTGCTGTTGCCTGTGGCAACGACGTTGGTGCCCGCGATGGCTGCCGTGTTCTGGTACACGCCGGCTTGCGTCACCGTGTCGGTTATGGTGTAACGCAGTTGGCCGCCGACCGTGAAGGGGATACCGGTGTGCGTGATGTCGCCCGTACCAGTGGTGGCGCCGATGGCGGTCACGATGCTGGCGTCGGTGTAAATCGTGTCGATTTCCCACGTGCGGGTCGTGCCTGCTGGTGTGGCCGGTACCAGGTCGGTGAAGTCCACGCTGGAACGCACATCGGTTCGGACGATGTAGCCCGTGATGGTAGCTTCGTTGTCGCCGTTGGCCTGTATGGGGTCGGTCAAGCGTTCGATTTCAAGGCGCACCGTGCCACTGTTGAAGGGGCCGTAGAAGGTGTTGTCCAGTTGGGCGGGGGTCAGGGTTTGAATGACCGTGGCGCCGTCAAACATCTGGATACGCCAATTGGCTGCGGTCTGGTCACGGAGGTCGATGTTGGCCTGCAACCATGCGTTGTTGGCGATGGTGTATTCCAGCACCGCCACTGCGCCGATATTGCCGAAGCTGATACCCGCGGTGCCCGCGCCGGCTACAGGCAGGGGGTTCGGGTTGTACGCTACGCTCGGGGTGCCTTCGGTGAACGGCCCCATGTCAGCGATGGGGAACGCGCCACCGGCTGTGTCTTGGTTGTAGCTGGCAGTGTTGTTGTCCCGCACCTCAACGGTGGGGACGATTTGGTCGCCGACATTGCGCGTGGCGTTGCCGGCGGTGGTTTTAGTCAAACGGTATCGAGCCATTACAGCACCTCTTTCACGGTGTCCAAAATCGCTTGGATCTTGGCCAGCTTGGCTTCACTGCCCTTGGGCAGGGAGAGGGCGAGGGGCGCATGCCACATGCAATCCACCCGATTGGCGACAACCCCGTTGGGGCCGACCACCAAGTCGCGGTCACCAGATTCAAGGGTCACGCGGAGAATGGCGCTGTTCTCGTTGACGGCGATGAAGGTGCCGAATGCACCAGCCCTCAGTGAATAAGCGCGGTCATGGAGATTGACTTGGCTGCCGGCGATGGTGAGCATGTTGGAACCCTCAGAAAGATTGTGAGGATTCTAGTCCATGCGTTGTGTTGGCGCAACAGGCAAAAAGAAACCCCGCCAAGCTCGGAGCAAGGCGGGGCTTCAGTGGCCAAGCGGGTTTCAGGCCCCTTGAAGCCGTCTGCCTAGTATCGGACTGTTGGGTTCAATTTTTCAGCAGGCGCCCAGTGTACCACAGTTACGCCTGAACGGGTAGCGCGCTTCCGCCGTTGGGCGCTGAGACCGCAGACGGCACGCCGGTGATGGACCCGCTACGCCCGTCCAGTGCGGGGGCTCCTGAGTTGCCGCCTGCTCCCGCCCCGGGGATGCCGCCCTGTTGCAGCGCCAAGGCGATGGCGTTGTCGGTGAGGGGGTTCCCAAAGCCGAGGGCCTCGGTGGGCACGCCATAGTCTTGGAGCAAGTCTTGGTACGCAAAGGTCTTGACTGCGCTCGGCACGGTGCCGTCTGCGGCGCCCTGCATGATGAGGCCCAGGCGTTCCTGTTTGGCTTTGCGTTCCGACTCGGCGGCGAGCAGACCCAAGATACCCATGTAGTTCATGTCGAGGTCGGCGTTCTCCATGATCTCCGGGTTCTCGTCGGCCACGTGTTCGAACAGTACCTGCCATATGTTCTTCATGGCGGTGTCTTCGGAGTAGGCAGCGGAGCGCACGCGGCGCACGGCCTGCGACACGCGGGCGCTGAGTTCGCCCAGCGAACCTTTACCGAAGCTCGACATGTCGGCCAGATCAGGGATGCCGGTTTCCGCATCGGCCTGGCGAATCATCTGCATCACCAGTGGCCAAACGATCTGGTACTGAGCAGACGCCGCGCGGATGGCACGGATGGGATCGGTGACCTGGCCAGCACCCTGCAACTCGTTGATCTTGTACTTACCACCGGGGCGAATGTTGCTGGCCTCGTTGGGGTTATTCAGCGCCTCGGGGTTGACCATCAAGGGTGGGCGCAGCGCCCAGTCCAAGTTGTCTTCGTAGAGGCACAGCATCACGTTGACGCGTTCCTCCGTATCGTAGAGGATGGCCGGCACACCGACAGCGTTCCACACCCCCGGGCCTTTGGAGTCGTACTTCGCCACGGCGTAGCTGCAACTCAGTTCCTCCAGTGGGTTGATGACCTCCACGCGGATGGCGCGGCCACCGCAAATCTCAGCGCGTACCTCGTACAGTTCGAGGGGTTCGTAGCCGGAGAGGCCTTGGTCCAGCAGGTCTTGGCCGACCATCTGGCCTTCGTGGTACAGCACGCCGATGGTGCCCTCGGGATCCCAGCTGTTGGTGCTCTCGCCGGTCGTCGTCTCGGTCTCGACGCTGTCAAACAGCAGCCAGTTGCGCGAGCGCCCGGTGAAACCTTCCAGAATGTCGATGATGGCGTCGGAGTCGTACCGGCTGTCCTTCGTCATCCCGGCCAAGGTCATCTTGTTGATCTCGCGGTACTCGATGCGGCTGGAGCAGTCCTGCACCGCAGCGCCATCGGGCGAGGGGAAGAAGTTGTGGGGGCTCACCGCCTTGAAGGTGGGTACCATCTTCCAAGCGCGGCGGGGTTTGCCCTTGCCACTTTGCTTGCTGCTCAGTACCACCTTACGCTCCCAATGTGGGAACCGTAACACGCCAACGCCGTACTTGATCTGGTTGAAGCTGAACTCGTCGTAGGCTTCGCGGAACGCGCCTTCGACCACAGCGTCGCGTATCTTGATTTGAATCTTCCCGGCCGCGCCCATGGCCAGCGAGGTGATGCGAGCGGTCTCAATCTGCTTGAGCGCCCCAGCTTTGCCGTCGAGGAACGACTTCACCGCGGGGTGCAGGCGGCCATTCTCCACGGAGATGAGCAGGCTCGGGTCGCCCACGCCGTTGGCCACCATCTTCTCGACGAGCTCGCGCTTGACGGCCAGCTTCACCGCGGCGATGGAGTCTTCACTCAGGCGGGGGTCTGGGGTGGGGATGATTTGAACCAGCGCGCCCGGGTCGGCGCTCACGAGTTCGGATTTCCAGTTCGCAATCTGGGTGGTCTTGGCTGCGCTCAGCCCGTAGAACCGGCACACGTCGTAGCCGAACGCTTCGGCCAGCGCGGCCTTTTGGGCCTCGGTGTAGGTCTTCTCCAGCGCCAGGTCGGCCTCGCGGTGCAGCCGGGTGATGGTCTTGCCTTGGAAAATCGCGGTGTTCTTTTTGTGGTCGAGTGCAGTGCGGAAGCGGCTGAGCACGATTTTTGCGATTTGGTCGCCCATCGCCTCATCGCTGGTGAGCGTTACACCTTCTTCGTAGAAGCGAAGGGCACCGCCTGTGGTGCCAGCGCCGACCGCGCCTGAAGATACTGCTGCCATGGGGATTCCTTACGATGTTCCCGGCATTGTAGCGGGCATACAACGGTTTAGCCAAACGCCCCGCGCCGTGGTGCGCCTGGCGTTGGGCGGTGTTGGTCGCGTGTGCCGTAGGGTGCGTTGCCGTACTGGCGGGGGTCGAACTTCTCTTGGTTCATCCGGCCGCCCAGTTCCTCGTCCTGCACCTGCGCGCCCATGCCAAGCTCGGACGCCTTGTTGATGGCGTAGGTCATGAGCGCAGACGATGCGTGCGAATGGGCGTCGTGGACGGGCGCCTCGGACTGCACGCCGTTCTGGTTCACCTCGGGGTAGTGGTACCCCTTGAAGTGCTCCAGTGCTGCCATGGCGCCGCGTGAGTCCTCGTTCACCACCATCTGCCCTATAAGCTGGGCGCCGGCCGATATCTGGGTCTTGAGCTTGGTGTTGGGTGTGCGCGAGATGTCCAGCCCCAGTCGCTTGGCCTCGTCTTTGCGGGACACACCCCGGGCCCACTCACGGACCTGAACGTCATGCGGGCCGTGGTGCTTGGCGTAACGGTACCCGTACTTGCGGTGGCGGTGCTTGAGCACATCCACGGCGGTCTCCAAACCGATGCCAGGGCGCACGGTCTGCCCAGACTTGATCATGTCGACGAAGTATTCGTCGTCAGCATCGGTAGATTCGTAGGCGTCAATCAGGCGGTACATGCCGCCGATGTCCTGCCAGAACAGAATGACCGTGGCGTCGGCCACGCCGATATCCCATGAGGTGAGCACCGGGAAGCGCTTGTCGTGGCTGCACGGGCGCACGCGCAATTGCAACGACAAGTCGGTGAGCTCTTGGCCCCATACCGCACCGACGATGGCCGCTTCAAACGAGCAGCCATACTCTTGGTCGTAGATAGCCGTGCCCATCGTGTGGCCCTTGTCACGCAACAGCTTCATGCGGATGCGCAGCAGTTGCTCGGGGGTGAACACCGCGGTACGGGTGGCCGGGATGTGCGCCGCGACGATGCCCTTCTGCCCTGACTGGATGTCGGCCACAGAGCCGATGTACCCCTTGTAGAAGTGGTTCTTGCCCCGCGGGGTGCTTATCCGCATCTTCCAGCCGTGCGACTCTTCCAGAATTGGCTGCACGTACATGTCGAACTTGGGGTTGCTCAGCGCCGCCTCGGAGATGACGATGCCAATCTGGCCGCCACCGACCAGGCTGTCCACGCGGTCGGACCCCACCAGCTGCACGGTGGACCCGCTGGTGAGTGTGAGCATCATGGAGTCGTTGTCGCGCTTGGCCACAATCTCGGGCGGGAACGCATCCTCAATACGGGTGCGCTGCGTGCGCCAGTTCACCATGCTCCAGATGGCTTTGCGCGCTTGCTCGTATTCCGGCAGGCAGTACCAGTACGATCCCACCCGAGTCATCGACTTCACGGCCATGACCTGTAGTGCCATCTCGTCTTTGCCCCAGCGCCGGTGGGCAACCACGTCGGCCAGCAGGAACTCAGGGTCCACCATCTGGCGCCACATGGTCAGTTGGTCGGGGCGTGGCCGCCAGCCGTAGGCAGGCAGTTCAAAGTTGGCGCTCATTCCTTGGCCCACTCTGCCCAGCCCACCGTGCACCGCTCCGTCAAACCGTCGAGCAGGTAGCAGAACGGCTCGCCGCCGGACGACTGTGGGTCGATGCCCGCGTTGGCGCAGATGTTCAGTGCTGCGTGCGTGAGTTCGTGGATGAGGAACGGCAGGCGTTTGTCAAACAACCCGACCAGATACCGGCGGCCCTCCGTCTCGTTGGAGAACTCGGTGCTCAATCCACCCGAGCGCCCGGGCAGTTTTGTGTCTTCTTTGGCCAGGTACTCATAGGCCTGCTGGAACGACTCGGGTGTGAAGAACACGTCCACGATACCGCCGTACAGCGGTACCTCGAACGAGATGTTGGCCTTGGGCCATTTGCGTTTTGTCACGACAGCAGCGCCTCCAACGCCAGCAGGGCCGTGTTGCATGCGCCGATGGCCTCAAGGTCGCGTTCCTTCGTGGCGCGCTTGTGCGCGGCCCGCACGACCACCTGTCGGGCTTGCAGCGCTTCCTTGGTCATGATGGGCTGCACTAGGCTCACGATGTCGTGCAGCGCCTGGCGCAGCGCGCCCGGTTCGTGCACGGGGGCTGTCAGCACGTCGTAAGCGTTGATGACGGCCAGCGACGCTACGTCGCCCGCCGGTGCGCCCTTCTTGCGCCAGTCCTTCATGATGAGCGCGCGGCCTTCCTTCAGGTCGCTGGGCAGGCCGGATTGCTTTAGCACAGCCGCGAGCGCGGCGTGCAGTTGGTCGGTGTTCATGTGCAGCTGGGTACCGGTGTGGTGGTCGTCGCCGTGCTGCCGGTGTAGGTGCTGCCGGTGCTGGGGCTGGGCCCACACCCATCGCTGTACACCAGCGTGGAGCGGCAGCAACAGTCTTTGCTGGCGGGCGTCAGGGACAGCGTGTACACGGCCTTGGGCAGCGTGGTGTTGGCCGGCAGGGTCAGGGTAGCCCCCGTGGCGGTGTTGGCCACCACGAGATTGATGGTGCGCGGGATGCCCGACACACTGCTGTACTGCAAGCTGGCCTTGCTCAGCGCGGGGCCATCAATGGTGAAGGGGCTTGAAAATAATTTCATGGCCGGAGTCTACTCGTCGTCCCCGTACATCGCAACAACCACCGCGCCGATCATCACCACGAGGATTGCGAGTGTCACGAAGAACTCGATCGAGACGTAATCGGTGGGGTGAATCATTCGGTTTCTTTCGGTTGGGTGAAGGCTTCGTACCCCCATGCGCCCAGAACGAACGCGATGATTAGGAACATGAACGGGGGCCAGTACGATGTCACGACGACAGCGAACATGGTGCGGGCACCACTACAGCAGCGGCAGTCCACGGCCAGTGACGCGAACGCACGGCCGAGGGGTTTGAGTTTGGGGTGCGAGTCCATGTCGCACGGATTTGATTTGTGCAGCACGGGCTGCGACTCGTAGAACTTGTTCAGCATGTCGAGGCTATGATTTGTTGGATGGACAGCCACGCGCCCCACGCGGCGAGGATGAGCACGGCAGCGTCGTACAGCCCAAGCTCGCCCCTCGCAGCGCGTGAAGCGCCGACTCCGCACACGAAGCCGGATAGGATGAGGGCGAGCAGGGCAGTGGACATGGCGGGGTCAGTTATCACCGACTGAAGCCGACGACGCAATCTGAAGCTCGCGGTGTTGCTCCAACGTGCGGTACATCGTGCGGTTCTGGTTGATGCTGCGCTGCGCGTAGGGGGAGGTCGAGCCGCCACAGTTGCATTGCACGAAAATCTCTCTGCTCTGCGCGATGTCCCAGAGTTTCATACCCACGGCTATGGGCAGATCGGGTGGAAGGTGGGTCAGCATATCGGGTTCCTCGGATGTTAATGCATTCTAAATTCGTTCGGCGGAAGGGGTGAAAAACTTTCGGTCGGACTGTTGTGCAAAATCCACAATGCGTTCTAGCTCACTCGGTGTATAGGCTCTGAACTCTGTGTGTCCGCTGGAGGTAGTCGATTTCCCTAACTTCGGGTTGGCCCCGAGAGCCAAAGCAAAGGCTTCTAGCTCGACCGCTTCAGGGGTTGATACCCGTAGGATGAGTACCGGAGTTACACCGAAGCCTAGGGCTACCTCCTGCATTCGGCGTTTTCCGAGGCGGCAAGATGTCAAGCCTACCTTGTACACAGGAAGCCCGTTAAACAAGACGCCTTCAGCGTGCCAAACGTAGAAACAGTCGTTGTCGTGGTCAGCTTTTTTCTTTGGCAGAACATCGTCCATCCACCCGTTTTTTCGGGCTGCCGCGTAGGCGCCCCTAAATCGGCGAAGAAACTCTGCCCTGCCTTTGCATTCAGCTGCCGCCCCAGCTACCGCGGTTTTACTTGTCCAATCGCCTAGGTCCACGGAGGGTAGCAAGTGCCTCAACCCCTTACGTGATGCAAACTCATAGGCACCAGCGTACCGCTTTTGTACTTCGGATGTTGTCTTGCAATCCGCAGCGGCAGCTATCAAACGCTCCACCGTCCACGGCAAGTGCGCGGGCGGGGGTAGAACATCCTCCCATCCGTTCCATCGTGCAGCCGCTAGGGCTCTAGGGACGGACACGCGCATCTCCGCACGGGTTTTGAACCCTGCTGATATTTCAGCTACGGTTTCACGCGTCCACTGAATTCGCATGGCCGTTACTCCGAGTCGGTGGTCGATGCAGCCACCGATGCCTCCAAGCGGCGGCACAGCGTTTCGTAGTAGCCGCGCATGTAGCCCTGCTGCTGGAGCAAGCGGTACTGCTCCTCGGCGGCCAGTTCCGGGAAGAGGGGGTTGCCGTCGATGAACTTGTTGAGGGCGTCGAACTTGACCTTCAGTTCGTCGCGCTCGGTGGCAACGCGGGTCATGTGCGCGGGGATGGGCATGGTGGTTCCTTCTGGATGTGGGTGGCCGTGACGCCCGATTCTAAAGCCAGCGCATGGTGATGCGCAACGGCTCACCCGACGCCGTGGTGCCGGGCTGTTGCTTATCCACCACATCGGTCACGTCTGATTCAGATGAATCATCTTCCTCCGAGAAGACTTTGATCGTGATGCCGGCAGGTTTCGCGTTGCGGGCGAGTTCTTGCTTGCGGGCTTCTTTGTCGAAGGCCACGTGTTTGGCCGAGAGCACGGTGTTCATGAGCGCGTCGCTGCCGCCGACCGTGGCACGCCGGTGGGCTTCCACGTAGATCATGGCCGCGTGTTGCTCGAGGGCCTCGGCGATGGCGTCGCCCAGGGCCGGGTCTTGGGCGGCGAACTGCCGGAGGGCTTTGACTGGAATTCCAATCGCGTGCGCTGCGATTGTCATCTCACCAGTAGCGCGAAGCTGCTCGATGAGGATGGAGGTCTGGAAGGGGGAGATGTTTTGGTAGAGCACGTTGGGCCTTTCTGCCGGGTGGTCGTTCGGGGGAGTGTAGCGCGTGGCTGGCGTTTTTGCGATAGGCGCTTCGCCGGTGAACCCCGTAGGGGGTGTTACGTGTTACACGAGTCGGGTTTGGGTTGGCGCTGGTTTTTGACTGGCAGTGTTATGCGTTACGGGGTAGGGGTGTTAAAACGGTCGACGATTACCGCTGTGTCAGTGCCTGCACTGACGTTAAAACGGTCGACGATTACCGCTGTGACTAGCGTGTTACGGTGTTATGTTTTAAGTGTGTCGTGGTTTTGACGTGGCGGGGTACACAGAGAGGGGTGGGGGGTATTACGTATGGGGTGCGTCAGTTCCCAGGATGTGGGGTGCATACATCGATTCGCGCCCACGCGCCCACGCGCCCACGCGCCCACGCGCCCACGCGCCCACGCGCCCACGCGCCCGCGCGCCCACGCGCCCACGCGCCCACGCGCCCACGCGCCACGGCATAGCGGGTTACACCTATCACGCGCCCTTATGCCATACGGCATAGCGGGGTACACCATACACATAGCGTGTTACGATGCCACGCTGTACAACATAACGGATTACACACACGCTAAACCTAGCGCCTAGCTCGTTACACACACTAAACATAGCGCCTAGCGTGTTACGAATAGCGTGTTTTGCGCCATAATGCGTTACGAATAGCGTGTTTTGTGGTAAAAAATGAGTTTTGCGCCTTCTCTACCCCTCTAAAATCAACGATATTTCATATACATCCCCCTATAATGAAAAACTTTGCGTGAAAGTAGTATATGTATATGAAATATCGTTTAATGCGGTCCGGTGGTGATTTTCGTTTTGAGCATAACGACAGTATTTAATGCGCCAATGCGGGTTTAACTGTCTTTTAAGTGGCTTACACACTGCATAGCGCGTTACTCCATCACCACCGGCCGCTACGC
>Ga0208694_1002196_pt1 | contig 21206 bp, 20 predicted proteins | sample AD_UKC078_MetaG_FD_184442 | JGI IMG/M metagenome (GOLD analysis project Ga0208694, IMG submission 184442) | Active sludge microbial communities of municipal wastewater-treating anaerobic digesters from USA - AD_UKC078_MetaG (SPAdes) (version 2) | ecosystem: Engineered > Bioreactor > Anaerobic >...
CGATGCGGGTCCTGCGGGCCAGCCATGCCTCGACGACTCCGCCGTCGTCGGTGTCCCCGCTGACGTCGTGACGTGACATCAGTTCCACCAGTTCGGCTTCGAGTCGCTGGCGGGCATGTGGTGAGAGCCATACGGCGGTCATGGTGGTCCGTCCTCTCGGGGTGGTCGTCGCCAGGGGCGGGCGAAGGAGATCGGCGCCGCCCCTGACGACTGGGATTCCCCGGGTGTTTGGCTGCCCCCGGGGCTCAGAACTCCATAGTGGCCGCGGGTGACCTGGGGCGGCTTGGTTGATCGCGACAAGACGGGGGCTGCTGTTTGTCGAATCTCGACAGGACGATCAGCCGTCCTCGGTCACCGCCAGTTCCACCAGCATGGCCAGCCGCTTCCCGGCGTCGTCCAGGGGCAGTTCGGTGATCTCGGCCATCCGGCGCAACCGGTAGCGCACGGTGTTCTCGTGCACGCCGAGTGCCGCCCCCGCGGCGACCGGGTCGCCCTGAGCCTGCAGCCAGGCCCGCAGCGTCGCGAGGTAGGGGGTTCCGTGGCCGGAGTCATGATCGCGGAGTTCCGCGACTGGTCCGCGCTGGGTGAGCCGGCCGGACTGCGCGGCGGTCCGCAACCGGCCGAGCACGACGTCGTCCCACGATTCGTCGTAGGCCGGGGCCGGTTCGGAACCGGAGCGTTCCCCCAGGGCGAGGCATTCGTCGGCTTCCCGGCGTGCGATGTGGAGTTCCACCGGTGTCGCGGTCGCGCTGATCCCGGCGACCAGCGTCAGATCGTCGGGCAGCGTGGTGACGAGGCCGTCCAGCCAGGCCCGTGCGGCCGCCGCGCTGTCGGCGGGTAGGACGGTGTAGATGGTCGTTTCGGCCAGCGTGCTGCGGCCCGGCCGGGACCAACCGAATCCCGAGGTCATCCGCTCAAAGGCCAGCAGCAGGGCGGCATGGGGGTCCCGGCCGCGACGGGCCCGCACCGCCACCACGCGCAACTGCTCCTGGGGCAGGCCGAGCCGGCTGGCCAGCGTGCCGGCGTCGGCCGCGCCTTCCAGCAGTCGGGCCACCAGTTCGGACTCCACCTGACGCTCCAGGTCGGCGCTGGCCTGTGAGCGCAGCAGATGCAGTGCGACGGTCTGCGCGCCGGTGGTGAGTGCGGTCAACGCCGCTCCGGACAGCGGGACCGCGCTGACCACCCACACCGAGCCGAGCAGCCGGCGGCCGGCTCGGGCTGCCGCGACCGTCCGGCCGGTGATGCCGTGATCATCGTCGGCGGGGATGAACCGAGGATCGTCGGTGTGCTCCAGGTGCGCGAAAAGCCCGGCACCGTCAAGGAATTCCCGCAGACCAGGCGGCGGCTGCCGAGCCAGAATGGTGCGCTCGTGAGCGGGGTCGGCGGGCCGTGTGAGGCGCGAGTAGGCCAGCACGTCGCCGCGCCGGCCGGCGATCAGCGTCGCGCCGCCGATCTGGGCGCCGAGGCTGTCGGCGAGTGCGAACAGGTCGGTGGGACCGCGCCCCGACGCCGTCTCACGGCCTTCCAGCACCAGCCCGTAGACCACCGCGGCCAGCTCGCTCCAGCTCAATTCCGGGTCGACCGTCAGGACGGCGGTTCCGTCGACCGCCGGCGGGGATTGATCGGCGCGGACCAAGACGGCAACGGCCTGCGCCGCACGTGCCCAGCCCAGAGCCTCGTCGGATCCGGCGGCGCCCACCGCCAGCAGGACGTCACCCCGGACGGCGTGGCCGCCGACGGTTTCGGGCAGGGCGACGCTGCGCAGCTCGGCCGAACGCGGCACCGGGCAGTGCGTGAGCCGGACGCCGTAGCCGCCGAGAACGTTGACCAGGCGGTCGAGGGTGATCACCCGACAAGTTGAACCGGTGTCTTCAACCGGCCGAACACCATGTCCTCGTCGATCTTGTCCAGGAAGCGGTAGTCGAAGGCGTCGGCGAAGAAGTCCTGCCGGACCACCCAGGGCCGCTTGGTGCCGGACTTGGGCAGCGCGTGGGCGTTGCGCATCACGTAACCGGCTTGCAGATCCCAGGTCGGCTTCTCCGGCATCGCACCGCCCGGCGGATGCGGGTAGGCGTGGGTGTAGCCGTTGGCCTTCATATGTTCCAACAACTTGGCGGTGGCGCGGGCGGTGATGTCGGCCCGCAGCGTCCAGGAGGCGTTGGTGTAGCCGATGCACCAGATCAGGTTCGGCACATCCTCGAGCATGTGCGCCTTGTAGGAGAACCGGTCCTGCGGTTTGACCTCGGTGCCGTCGACGTTGATCCGCACCCCGCCCAGGGCCAGCAGGTTCAGGCCGGTGGCCTTCACGACGATGTCGGCGTCGAGGTGGCGGCCGGACTTCAGCGCGATCCCGGTCTGGTCGAAGTGGTCGATGTGGTCGGTGACCACCTCGAGGCGGCCGTTGTTGATCTCCTCGAACACATCGCCGTCGGCTACCAGGCACATCCGTTGATCCCAGGGGTTGTAGCGCGGCTTGAAGTCGCGGTCGACGGGATAACCCGCGGGCAGCATCTTGGTGTTCTGCCACCGCACAACCTTCTTCATCCCGGACGGCAGGCCCCGGGACAACACCCAGATGACCTTCTCCCAGGACAGTGAGACGGTACGCACGATCTGGTAGGAAACCTTGTTGGGCAACAGTTTTCGGATCGGCTGCATCCATCGCGCGACCCGCGGCATGGAGAACAGGTAGCCGGGGGAGCGCTGCAGCATGACGACCTTGGCGGCCTTGCGGGCCAGTGCCGGTACCAGCGAGACGGCGGTCGCGCCGGAGCCGATGACGACCACCTTCTTGCCGGTGTAGTCCAGGTCCTCCGGCCAGTGCTGGGGGTGCACGACGGTGCCCTGGTAGGTGTCGATACCGGGGAAGCCGGGATCGTAGGGTTCGTCGTAGTTGTAGTAGCCCGAGCCGAAGAACACGAAGCGGCCCCGGTAGGTCTTGGGGGAGCCGTTCTCGGTGACGTGCACCGTCCAGGTGTCGGTGGCCGAATCCCAGTCGGCGGAGACCACGGTGGTGTGGAACCGGATGTGAGGGAAGATGCCGTGTTTGCGCGCGGCGTCCTCCATGTAGTCGCGGATGGCGCCGCCGTCGGCCACGTACTCCCTGCCGGCCCACGGCTCCCACGGCCAACTCAGGCTGAAGATCGAGGAGTCCGAGCGCACCCCGGGGTAGCGGAACAGGTCCCAGGTGCCGCCGATGCGGTCACGGCGCTCAAGGACGACGTACCGGGTGGACGGATCGGCTTCGGCGAGCCGGTAGGCCGCCCCGATTCCGGAGATGCCGGCGCCGATGATGACGACATCGAACGTGCCGGCGTCAACTTCGGCGTGGGTGTCTGCGGTCTCCGGGGTGAGCGTCATCGCTGGTCCTTCAGTGCCGGTGTCGGGTTCGTCACCAGATTAGGCCGGACCTGGTGACCGGGCCAGAGGGCCAAGGCCGATGCTGGAGGCTCAGCGGTAGTTGACGAACTGCAGCGCGACCTCGAGGTCGGCGCCTTTGAGCAGGGCGATGACGGTCTGGAGGTCGTCTCGGCTCTTGGACGTCACCCGGACCTCCTCGCCCTGGATCTGAGTCTTGACGTTCTTCGGACCCTCGTCGCGGATCAGCTTGGTGATCTTCTTGGCGTTCTCGCTGGAGATGCCCTGCTTGAGAGTGCCGGAGACCCGGTAGGTCTTGCCGCTGGCCTGCGGGTCGCCGGCGTCGAAGGCCTTCATCGAGATGTCGCGGCGGACCAGCTTCTCCTTGAAGACGTCGACGGCGGCCTTGGCCCGTTCCTCGGTGGAGGAGACGATCTCGATGACCTCATCGCCCTTCCAGGCGATGCTGGTGTCGGTGCCGCGGAAGTCGAACCGGGTGCTCAGTTCCTTGGCGGCCTGGTTCAGGGCGTTGTCGACCTCCTGGCGGTCGACCTTGCTGACGATGTCGAAGCTGGAGTCAGCCACGTCTTGTCCCTCCATCTGCGCTGTCGGCTCCGTCGGCGGGCCGGTTTGTGTCCGGGGTACATCCTCGTTGTACCCTGCTAGACGCATCAACCCGGGTCTCCCGGTTTGATCCCAGGCAGGTTGCCCGAGCGGCCAATGGGAGCGGACTGTAAATCCGTCGGCGAAAGCCTACACAGGTTCGAATCCTGTACCTGCCACGCTGTTTTCTCAGATCATGGGCTATTTTCGAGCGGGCCGTGTTCGCCTGGTCGACTCCATGCTCGCGGTCGACATCGTGATGGTTCCCTATGCCGCTAGCGCGGTACCATCTACCTCATGGCGCTGAATATCAAGGATCCCGAGGTCGACCATCTCGCGGAGGAACTTGCAGGCCGGATGGGGCACTCCAATAAGACGCGAGCCATCCGCGACGCCCTCCGCGCCCAGCTGTCCGTGCTGGAGGCCCGCTCTGCCGATCGGGTAACCGCACTCCTTGAAGTCATGCGCGACGAAATCTGGCCGCTGCTGCCGGATCGCGCCCCGGTCACTCGGCGGGATCGCGAGCACATCCTGGGCTACGACCCCGAAACAGGCTTCTGAGCGGTGATCGTCGACTCCTCGGCGCTGATCGCACTCATTCAGCACGAATCGTCCGCGGAGCAGGTCGCCGCGGCGCTGTCGGGCGCCCGGTCACCCGCCGTCGGTGCCGCCACGCTGGCCGAAACCTTGATAGTCCTCACCGCCCGCCAGGGACCGGTAGCCCGAACGGTGCTTGATCGCCTTCGCAGCGAGGTCAACCTGGCCGTCGTCGACCTCACCGCCGAACACGCCTACGCAGCGCACCGTGCCTATCAACGCTTCGGCCGCGGCCGTCACCCTGCCGGCCTCAACTTCGGTGACTGCCTTACCTATGCCACCGCGCAGATCTCGGGTGAGCCACTGCTGGCCATCGGCAATGACTTCCCGCGGACCGACCTGGAATTCGGTGCGGGCATCGTCGGATATTGGCCCACGCCGGCCGCGCAGTGAGGCCGCTCAAGGACAGCTGAGGCACCCGCCCACCGTGGTATACCTCATCTGCGGCGAGTGCCGCATCGTCGTATGAGGGGTTTGTGATGAGCACAGCGGGATACGTGGGTCGAGTCGGGGCGCTTGCGGTGGTCCTGGGGGTGGGCGGCGCGATCCTGGCATTGCCCGCCACGGCGGGTGCGGAGACCGGCTCGGATACCTCGACGGGGTCTGCGGAAGCTTCCGATCGGGCGAGCGTCGCCGGTGGGGCGACGGCGTCGCGCGGCACCCGCAGTGCCATCGAGCGCCGCACCCGAGGGACCGCCCCGGCGGACGCCGGAGCTGACTCCGGACCCGACACTGGGCCTGACGCTCGGCCTGACGCCACGGGTCGTCCCGAACGGGGTGCCACCCGCCTGACTCGCCCGGACAGCGGCGGTGGCGCGGATAACGACACGATCGAGCAGACTCGCCGCGAGGCGCCGGCGATCGCGGTCGATGCAGGCGGGAACGCCCCGATCACGGTGCCGGCGGATGCCGTCGCGCCCGCCGCAGCAGTCGCGGCGCCGGCCGCATTCACAACGGCAATCCCGACGGCAATCCCAGCCGTCGCGACCGTCCCCGCCCCGGCCGCCGCCGAGGTGCCCGCCATCGCGTCCGCAGCGTCCGGGGCACTCTCCGCGGCCACCGGTTTACTCGCATTGCTGGGCGGTGGCACCAACCCCGGAGCGCCCGCGGCAGCCCCGCTGGCCTGGGCGGTCGCAGCCGTGACTCGCCGCGAACTAGGCGGTGCCGCAACACCATCCACACCCGGCGCGGCACAGGTGACCGGTAGTCCCGCCGATTTCGCCGGACTGGCCACCGACCTCAGCGTTCGTGTCGCCGATGCGCTGAACGAGGTCGCCGGCAGCCTGGGAGGTTCGGCCGGTGCGACGCTCGTGGAGTTCCTGGCCCGCCCGACGTCGGCGCCCGGGGTCTCGGTGGGGGAGGCCGTCGGATTGGCTGCGGCCAATCTGCTGCGCTCGGTGGTCGGCATCGCCCCGGTGGCTGTGCCCTCCCTTGACGACGCCGTCGACGCGAACGTCATCGACGCCGCCATCGCGGCGCTGTCCGACCCGGCCCTGGCCCCCGCGCTGGGAACTGCTGCAGCAGAGCTGATTTCGGATCTCGCCGGTGACTCCGGGGTGCGGACACTGATCGGACAGGGCGTTTCCCAGTTGGTGGCCTCCGCATTGGGCGGCGGCTCCATCGGATCGGGAACCGTTGAGGCCCTGAGTGATGCGGCGGCCGCCCTGCTGGCCGACCCGGCCGTTGTGGCGGGTCTCGGCGCAGTGGCGGGTTCCGCGATCACCAACCTGTTGAGCCAGCCCGCCATCGTCTCCGTTCTGGCCGATGTGGTTCGCGAGGTGGGTGACACCGCATTGGCCGGCGGCAGTGTCACCGGAAGCCTCAGCGGCTCCCTGCGGGACCTGCTGTCGTCGGTTCAGGACGATGCCGCCCTTGCCGAAGCGGTGGGTGCCGCCTTGGCCGGCACGCTCGACACCGTCGGAGATGAGCTCCTGGGGAATGCGGCCGTCCGGCAACTGCTCGGCGAGACCACCACCACCTTGTTCGCCGAATTGGCCGCGGATCCGTCGATCCGCACGGTCCTGGCCCAGCAGTTCAGCGGCATCCTCGGTCCGGAGGCGTCCGCACTCCTCGGGGATCCCACGGTGGTCAGCGATATCGCGAGTGCTCTCGGCGCCGCGGTCACCGGTTTCCTGGGCCAGCCCGGGGCAGTCGACGCGCTGACCGGTGCGGCCGGCGCGGTCCTGCAGGACATCATCGGCGGGGCGGATCCGAGCGCCGCCCTGCAGACGGTGTTTGCCGCACTGCAAGCCGACCCCGCGTTCGCAACCGCACTGGGTGCCGCGATCTCCACGGTCGTCGAAGCCGTCATGGACACCGAAGGCGTGCTCGAGGTCATCGGCGGAGCCAGCAAATCGCTGGTCAACGAGGTGCTCGACCAGGTCGGGCTGGCCGGTACCCCGATGGGGGACCTGGCCGAGTCCGCGGTCACATCCCTGCTCGACGACGCCGCCGTCGCCGGGCTGATCGGCGACATCGCCGCCGATCTGCTCAGCGGAAAGCCTGTTGAGGCGTTGGCCGGCAACGTGATTCGCACGATCGCCACCGATCCGGCCCTGCAGTCCGCCGTCGGGACGGCGATCGGCGAAGCAGTCGGAGCCATCTTCGGCGAGAACCCGATCGGAGCTATCGTCGGCTGGGTGGCCGGCGGTGCGGCCACCCTGGCGATCGGGGTCCTCGCCGGATTCGCGCTGCTGTTGAACCTGGTGCCGCCGGCGGCCGCGACCGTTCCCAACGTCTGGCCGGTCGCCGTCGTCGCATAGCTCTCTCCGTGCTTGGATGACGGCGTGGAACGGCTCTTCAACCTCATCCTGGCTCTCAAAGAACGTGGACTGCTGCCCGACGCCGTCATGCGGCGCCTGGTGCGGGTCATGTGCGCACAGTGGGTGTCGACGTTCGAGTGCGGCGGTGACACCGAGAAGCAGGAGTACTACAAGAAGAAGTACTTCGAGAAACTCCGTCACAGCGCCGGCGCCCTGCACCAGGACGACGCCAACATTCAGCACTACGAGGTGCCCACCCGGTTCTTCGAGATCATGCTGGGGCCCTACCTGAAGTACTCCTGCTGCCTGTTCTCCGAGGGCTCCGTCGGCCTCGCCGATGCGGAAGTCGCGATGCTGCACGCCTTCACCGAAGAGCACCTGCGCCTGAGCGAGACCGTGCAGAGCAAGGGGGCGCTGCGGGTGCTCGACCTGGGCTGCGGGTGGGGCTCGCACGGCGGCTACATCCTGGACAACTACGACGACGTCCACGTCACCTTCCTGTCCAACAGTGCGACGCAGCAGGACTTCATCAAGGCCCGCAACGAGAAGCACGCCGGGCGATTCACCAATGTGAAGGCTGATGCCAGCAGCTTCGATGATCCCGCCTTCCGCGGGGCGTTCGATGTGATCGTGTCCTGCGAGATGCTCGAGCACATGAAGAACTACGACATGGTGCTGGGGAAGGTGAGCTCCTGGCTGAAGCCCGACGGCCGAATGATGGTGCAGATCCTGGGGAATCGTCGCTTCGCCTATGACTTCACGACCACCGACTGGATGGGCAAGTACTTCTTCGCCGGGGGCACCATGCCCAGTCGTGACCTGTTCGAGAACTTCCTGCCGGCGGACCTCGTCCAGAGCCGGGTCTGGGATGTCAACGGCGGCCAGTACAGCAAGACCCTGGAGGCCTGGTTGGAGCGCCTGGACGCCCATCGCGAGGAATGCGTGGCAGCCCTGGAGGGTGGGCCGGTCTCGGGTCCGATCGCGTTGGAGCGCTGGCGGATGTTTCTGATCTTCTGCTCGGAGGTGTTCGGCTACCGCGGCGGAAACGAGTGGATGGTATTCCACTATCTCTTCGAGAAGAACACGGCGGCTTGAGGTCTCGGCGCCTATGCCGGTTCGGCCCTGTCGGTCGCGGCCCTGTCGGTCGCGCCTCCGTCGGTCGCGCCTCCGTCGGGTTCGTTCTCGTCGGGATGGTCCTCGTCGGGTCGCAGGATTCGTTCGGGGTGGTGGAGGTTGTTGGTGCGGGGTTGGCCCCGGTCGAGGTGGGGTGGGGGGATCCATTCGGTTCGGTTGTCATGGGCTCGTTTTCGGGTGGTCCAGCCGGTGGGTGAATCGTCGACGAGGCGGTTGTCGCGGGGGCAGGCCAGGGTGAGTTCGTCGATGTCGGTGTTCCCGCCGTGTTGCCAGTCGGCGGCGGCGTGGTGGACCTGGCAGTAGTAGGGCCCGGCGGTGCAGCCCGGTTTCGAACATCCCCGGTCGAGTGCATACGAAGCCAGTCGTTGGGCGGGGCTGGCGGTGCGCCGGCGGCGGCCGTGGTAGAGCTGAAGCTGTTTGGGGTGGCCCAGCAGCAGCAGATACGGGTGGGTGTGGGCGGCGAGTCGGATCAGGGCCGGGATCGGGATGGTGGTGCCCCCACCGGTGTGGGCCACCCCGGCCGCCGCGGTCAACTCCGCCAGCGTGGTGGTCGCCACGATCGTCACCGGCAGCCCGTTGTGCTGACCCAACGTGCCGGAGGCCAGCATCGCCGAGCACACCGCGGTGATCGCGTCGTGGGTGCGTTGGGCGCCGGTGCGGGTGTCACCACTGATCTGCTCGGCGGTGGGCGCACCGTCGAGGCAGGGGGTGGGGTCGTCGGGGTTGGCGTAGCCGGGGGCGGCGAGTTTGGCGGTGATCGCATCGAGTGCGGCGCGTAGTTCGGGGTCGAGCCAGCCGGTGATCCGGCTCATCCCGTCGAGTCCTTGGGCGCCGATGGTGATACCGCGTTTGCGGGCGTGTTCGCGTTCGTCGTCGACGGTGCCGTCGGGGTCCAGATAGCCCATGAGTTGGCGGGCCACCGTCCGCAGTCCTTCGGGGGTCAGCGTGCCGCCGAGCCCGGCGAGTTGGGATTCGGCCGATTCCCGGGTGCCGGGGTCGATATCGGCGGGCAGGGCGGCCAGGAAATCCCGGATCACCCCGACGTGCTCGGCGCCGATGCGGCCCGCAGCCACCGCGGCCGCGGTCGCCGCCAGCAGCGGGGCCAACACCTCGCCGGTGACCGCCCGTCGCGGCCCCACCTGGGCGGCCTCGACGATCCGGCGGCGGGCATCGGCGGCGCTGATGCCCAACCGCGCGGTCAGCACCGCCGGCCACGACTTGGCACCCATCTCCTTCGCGGTGGCCTGGGATTGCAGATGCGCCAGAACGGCGTGCTCCACAGCCGGCAGGCGCCGGCGCAGGGTCTCCAGGCGCTCCAACACCTCCAACGCCTCCGGGGCACCCGACCCGTCCACCGGCAGCGACACCAACGAGTCCCATGCCGCGTCCACCCCGTCCAACGCGGCGAGCACCGCCTTCCCGACCGCCGTGAACAACTCCATACATCGAACACTAGTTCGAACCACCGACAAAAACGGTTCCCGGGAAACACTGCAGGGCATGACGCCCGACCGAGGTGCCTATCCGAACAGCGGAAGCAGTGGACCGCCCTCGACGATCCGGTCGACGGCCCTGGGACACAGGAAGGAGACGGCCATCCCGGTGAAGGCGGTGGGCGCACCGAGAGGACGGCCGAGTGCGTCGGCCACCTGGGCCGCGATGTCGGCGCTGTTCTGGCTGCGATCGGCCAGCAGCGGGCACAGCGACTGCCCGAGAGCGACCGCGTCACCCGGGGCCAGGCCGGGGGCCAAGCCGGTGATACCGAGTCCGTCCAACGTGCCCACGAGGTCCTCCACCGAGCCGTCGTCGGCCTGCGAAGGTGCGGCGAACGACAGCGTGGCGCTGACCAGACCTGCCAACAGGCCTGTCGTCACTATGGTGCGGCGGAACGTCATAACGAATGAATCGTAGGCCGGTCACGGCACGTTACGGAACCCGGCTGAGCCGCTGATAGCCTGCACACCATGCAGGGATTCGCTGGCAAAGTGGCCGTGGTAACCGGGGCGGGGTCGGGCATCGGGCAGGCACTGGCCCTCGAGCTGGGGCGGTCCGGAGCGTCCGTGGCGATCAGTGACGTCGACACCGAGGGACTGGCAGTCACCGAGCAACGACTGAAAGCCATCGGGGCGCCGGTGAAGTCCGATCGTCTCGACGTCACGGAGCGGGAGCGCTTCCTGCTCTACGCCGATGAGGTCAAGGAACATTTCGGCAAGGTCAACCAGATCTACAACAACGCCGGGATCGCCTTCACCGGCGACATCGACATCACCCCGTTCAAGGACATCGAGCGGGTGATGGACGTCGATTACTGGGGCGTCGTCAACGGAACCAAGGCGTTCCTACCGCACCTGATCGCTTCAGGCGACGGCCACGTCATCAACATCTCCAGCGTGTTCGGTCTCTTCGCCGTGCCCGGACAAGCCGCGTACAACTCGGCGAAGTTCGCCGTCCGCGGGTTCACTGAAGCGCTGCGTCAGGAAATGATCCTGGCGAAACAGCCGGTCAAGGTGACCACGGTGCACCCGGGCGGAATCAAGACCGCGATCGCCCGCAACGCCACCGCGGCAGAGGGCGTCGATTCGGCGACGCTGGCAGAGTGGTTCGACACCAAGATGGCACGCACCTCTCCCGAACGGGCCGCGCAGATCATCCTCGATGGTGTCGCCAAGAACCGGGCGCGGGTGCTGGTGGGCGCTGACGCCAAGGTACTCGATATCGTCGTCCGGGCGACCGGGTCGGGCTATCAGCGGATTCTCACCGCGCTGTCCAGCCGGTTCATGCCGGCCTCGCGCTGACTCAGCGTCCCAGCGGGTTGGCGGCCAGCCACTCCTCGGCAACCGACTGCGGGTCCGCACCACCCTGCACTTTCCGGCGCATGTCGATCAGCGAGGCAGTGTCCAGCACACCGGCGATCTCGTTGACCGCCCGCAGTTGCATGGGATCGAGTTCATTGCGCCGGAACAGAGCGACGACGTTCTCCGCCGGGACCAGTGCCGGCTTGCGGTCGGCGAGGACGACGATCCCGTCCGGCAGCGCCGTACCTGCCGTGGTGGTCCAGGCGGCGTTGATCTCACCGACAGTCAGGGCATCGAACAGCATTGTGGGATCGCCGTATTCGCGCACCGCGGACAGCACGCAGGACCCGACTTGGCCGGGGGACTCGGTGCCGCTCAATGTGCCGACCCGCAGTGCCGCGCAGTGCCGCACCAGGGCCGCCAGGTCCCGGCCGCCCCATCCGGTCGCGATGGTGTCGGTGACGGCCAGTGCCGGCTTGTCCTCGGCGGCCACCGCATAGTCGGCCGCAGCGAGGCCCTCCGGTAGCGCGCCGGCCAGCGCGCGGTAGACCTGCTCGGCGGAGCGCGCCTGCGACTCCGGGTCCAGGCGTTGTAGCAGTCGGCCGGTGAATCCCGTTGCGACGCTGACCTTCCCGGCTCCCAGAGCCTCCAGCGCGTCGCCGGACGCCTCGACCCGGGCCGCAGTCCCGTAGTAGCGCAACCCGGCGGCGTAGATATGCGCCAGCAGGGCGCCTTCCGGGTCGTCCGGCGCGCCGACCGCCAGCGACGGACCGCTACCCGTGGCACCGCACGCGGTGAACAGCACCGCAGCCAGGGCGATCAGTAACCGCCGAAGAACCATCAAACCTCGGCGGCTGCGGCCACCGCGGCGGCCACCGCGGGACCGACCCGCGGATCCAACGGGCTCGGCACGATATGGTCCGCCGCCAAGTCGTCGCCCACGACGGAGAAGATCGCCTCCGCCGCAGCGACTTTCATCTTCTCGGTGATCCGGCGCGCACCGGCGTCCAGCGCCCCGCGGAACACACCGGGGAAGGCCAGGACGTTGTTGATCTGGTTGGGGAAGTCACTGCGCCCGGTGGCGACGATCGCCGCGTGCCGCTTGGCGGCCTCCGGATGGATCTCCGGGTCGGGGTTGGAGCAGGCGAAGACGATCCCACCCGGAGCCATGGTGGCGATCAATTCCTCGGGAACCTTGCCGGCAGAGACTCCCAGGAACACATCGGCTCCCTTGAGGGCCTCGGCCAAGCCACCGGTGCGCCCCTCCGGGTTGGTCCTGGCCGCCAAGTCGGCCTTGACCCCGTTGAGGTCACCACGGTCGCTGTGCACGATCCCCTTGGAGTCGAGCACGGTGATATTGGTCAGGCCCGCCGCGAGCAGGATGTTGGCGCAGGCCACCCCCGCGGCACCGGCACCGGAGATCACCATCGTGAGCGAACTCATCTTGCGCTCCAGCACCGCCGTCGCTCCCAGTAACGCGGCGAGCACCACGATGGCGGTGCCGTGCTGATCGTCGTGCATGACCGGGCAGTCCAGCGCCTCGATGACGCGGCGTTCGATCTCGAAACAGCGGGGCGCCGAGATGTCCTCCAAGTTCACCGCACCGAAGCTCGGCCGCAGACGGATGAGTGTCTCGACGATCTCATCGGGATCCTTGGTGTCGAGCACGATCGGAATCGAGTCCAGGCCGCCGAAGGTCTTGAACAACGCCGACTTGCCCTCCATCACCGGCAGGGACGCCGATGGGCCGATATCGCCGAGTCCGAGCACCGCGCTGCCGTCGCTGACGACGGCGACCAGCCGGCCGGCCCAGGTGTAGCGGGCGGCCAAAGTCTGGTCGGCGGCGATCGCGCGGCTGACCTGCGCCACCCCGGGGGTGTAGGCGATCGACAGTGCGCGCTGGGTGTCGAGAGGGGCCTTCAGTTCAACCGACAGCTTCCCGCCCTGATGGGCAGCGAAGATCTCCTCGTCGCTGAGAACGAGGTGCGAGGGGGGAGCCGTTTCAGTCACGGCGATAGGGTACGCGGGCCAGTCACGTCCTGATCGCACTCCCCCGTTTCCGGTGTGCTGGCCGCGTAGCATCTGCAGCCATGGCGTCCTTCCGGCCACGTCCGCCCGCCCTGCTGGGCAGCACTCGACCGCGGCCGCCTGTCGTCGACCCGCGGCGGATTCACCTCCCGGTATCGGAGGCCGTCGTGGACTGCGCTGTCTACGTCGACGGCGCCAGGCTGCCCGGGAGATTCAGCCACGCCGCGGCCTTGCAGGAAACCCGGGCCCTGATCAACGCCGGACGTACCGCATTCGTCTGGATCGGGCTGCACGAACCCGACCAGCACCAGATGGAGGCCGTCGCCGCGGTGTACGGGCTGCACCCGTTGGCGGTGGAGGATGCGGTGCACGCCCATCAGCGGCCCAAGGTCGAGCGTTACGATGACACGCTGTTTCTGGTGCTGAAGACGGTCAACTACCTCCCGCACGAGTCAATGCACCTGGCCCACGAGATAGTCGAGACCGGCGAAATCATGGTGTTCGTCGGCGCCGACTTCGTGGTGACCGTCCGGCACGGCGAGCACACCGGCCTCGCCGAGGTGCGTAGTTGTCTGGAATCCGAACCCGCCCTGTTGGCGCTGGGACCGTACTCGGTGATGCACGCGGTGGCCGATCACGTGGTGGACACCTACCGCTGGGTCGCCGAGGCGATGGAATGCGATATCGATGCCATCGAGGAGGACACCTTCTCCCCGCACACCAAAACTGACATCGAACCGATCTACCTGCTCAAGCGGGAGGTGGTCGAGATGCGCCGCGCGGTGGCGCCGCTGACCGAGGCGCTGGCCAAGCTGCACACCGACTACCGCGACCTGCTGTCCAAGGAGATCCTGCGCTATATGCGCGACGTCCAGGACCATCAGGGGCTGGCGGCCGACCGGATCGCGAGCTACGACGAGATGCTCTCGTCACTGGTGCTGGCCGCTTCTGCCAAGGTGGACATGCAGCAGAACACCGATATGCGCAAGATCTCGGCCTGGGTGGCGATCGCCGCCGTACCGACCATGATCGCCGGCATCTACGGGATGAACTTCGAGAACATGCCCGAATTGGCCTGGGAGTGGGGATATCCCGCAGTGCTGGCGCTGATGGCCTCGGTCTGCACCTTCCTGTACGTGACGTTCCGCCGTAACCACTGGTTGTAACAGGGCAATACCAACCCAGCCCGGCGACGATGCGGGCCGGCCACGGCCCGAGGAGAAGCCGGGCAATACCAGCGAAGCCCGGCGCCGGGTCACCGGGGCGACAACGCCCGCCTGTTCGGATCCAGCACATCGACGCCGTCGTCGGTCCAGGCCTGACGCAGCGCCGCAGCGCCCTTAAGCCGTACCCAGGCCGCCTCGGTGGGGGTGATCGGCACCGCCGCCAGGAATCGCACCGGATCCCGAGGCGGTTCCAGGACCAGGTCGGGGATTCCTGAACTCTGCAGCAGCACAGCGGTGAACGGCGCCCCCTGCCAGAGCGCAGAACCCAGGTCGACCAGCAGGTCCGCGGCCAGCACCACCCCGTCGACTGCCGGGGTCGCCGCGATCACCGCGAGGCTACGGGCCAGTCCCGGCCCGGGCGCCCCGCCGCGCAGGCTTACCACCACCTCGGCGCGCGGGCCGCGCACCGGATCAACGGCCACCGCAGAGGGATCGGCCATCGGATGGCGCGAACATCCCAGCGAGACATGGTGATAGACGCCATCCCGATCGGGCCCGAAGCGGAGCACGTCCATCCGCTCGACGCCGACGAACGTCACACTCGCCGACTGCGGTTCGGTGTCGATCCCGATCGCACGATAATGACCGCGCAGATGCCCGGTCAGTAGGTCGCTCACCGCGCCGGTAGGGCCGATCCGGTCGCCGCGTCGAAAACGTGCAGCTTGGTGGTGTCCAGCGCGAGGTCCACCGGGTGCCCGGTGGTCGCCGTCGACTCAGCGGAAACCCTTGCCACGAAACGGTTCTCACCCACGCCGGACTCGGCGAGTTCGGTCAGATGGGCGGATCGGGCGGCGGCGCCGGGCATCGAGAAATACACGTACTTGTCGGCGCCCAGGGATTCAACCAGATCCGCGTTCACCCGGAAGGTCAGCGCGCGGGCCCGCTCACCGGCGTCGACGAGTGCGGCGTCCTCGAAATGCTCGGGTCGCACGCCCACCACCACCTCCGCGGAACCGGTTGCCGCCCCGGCGATCTCGCCGAAGGGCAACCGCAGTCCGGTGGCGGTGGCGGTGGCGGGGAAGAAGTTCATCGCCGGCGAGCCGATGAATCCGGCGACGAACAGATTGGCGGGATGGCGGTACAGCTCGTCGGGCGTTCCGATCTGCTGGGCCTGCCCGCCCCGCAGCACCACCACGCGGTCCCCCAACGTCATCGCCTCGGTCTGGTCGTGGGTGACGTAGACGGTGGTGGTACCCAGCCGGTTCTGCAGCCGGGCGATCTCGGCGCGCATCTGAACCCGCAGCTTGGCGTCGAGGTTGCTCAGCGGCTCATCCATCAGGAATGCCTTCGGCTGGCGCACGATGGCACGGCCCATCGCCACGCGCTGACGCTGACCGCCGGAGAGCTGAGAGGGCTTGCGGTCCAACAGTTCGGTGAGATCCAGAATCCGGGCGGTGTCGGCGACCTTGGCCGCGATATCGGTTTTGCTCATCTTGGCGAGCGTCAGAGGGAACGCGATGTTCTGCCGCACCGTCATATGCGGGTACAGCGCGTAGGACTGGAACACCATCGCGATGTCGCGGTCCCGGGGAGACTTCTCGTTGACCCGTCGACCGCCGATCCGCAGCTCACCGGAGGTGATCTCCTCCAGCCCGGCGATCATGTTGAGCGTGGTGGACTTACCGCACCCCGACGGCCCGACCAGAATGACGAACTCGCCGTCTGCGATGGACAAGGACAGATCGTGCACCGGCGTCGCCCCGTCGGGGTACCGCTTGGTGACGTGGTCCAGAACGATCTCGGCCATACGTACCCGCTACCCCTTCACCGCGCCGGAGGTCAGCCCGGCGACAATCCGTCGTTGGAAGATCAGCACGAAGATGATGATCGGAATGGTGATCACCATCGCTCCGGCCGCGATGGAGCCGGTCGGCTCCTCGAACTGGGAGCTGCCGGTGAAGTTCGCGATCGCCACCGGCGCGGTGATGGCCGACTTGGTCGCCGTCAGCGACAGCGCCAGCAGCAGATCGTTCCAGGCGAAGATGAACACCAGGATCGCGGCCGTGACGATGCCCGGCGCGGCCAGCGGGGCGATCACCCGGCGGAAGGCCTGGGCCGGGGTCGCCCCGTCCATTTTGGCGGCCTTCTCAAGATCCCAGGGAATCTCCCGGAAGAACGCCGCCAGCGTGTAGATCGCGAGTGGCAGGGCGAAGGTGATGTACGGAATGATCAAACCCGGCCAGGTGTCGAAGAGCCCGAGTCGCCGTTCGATGTTGAACAGCGGTGTCACTAGCGAGATCTGCGGGAACATCGCGATCAACAGCGCCGCACCGACCAGGAGACGTTTGCCGCGGAAGTCCAGTCGTGCCACCGCGTAGGCGGCCATCCCGCCGACCACCACCGCGATGACCGTGGTGATCAGGCCGATGCCGATCGAGTTGATCAGCGCGGAGGAGAACACGTCGCCGGTGAAGATTCCCCGGTAGTTGGCGAACGTGATCTCCGAGGGAATCAGCTTGCCGTCCTTGACCGTTGACGTCGGTTTCAGCGACAGGCTCAGGATCCACAACACCGGCAGCAGCGCGTACATCACCACAAGAACGTTGATCACCGTCCACCCGGTGACGCGCCTGGCCTGCATCAGCGGGCCTCGCCGTCGGTGCCGGGCGCCGCGGCGCCGAAGAGTTTGACGAAGACGATGGCGATCACGGCGACCGCAAGGAACACCAGCACACTGATCGCCGACCCCAGCCCCAGGTTGAACGCTTTGAAAAGGTTGTCGTAGCCGAGGATCGACACCGACGCGGTGTCATTGGCGCCGCCGGTGAGCACGTAGATGTTGTCGAAGATGCGGAACGCGTCCAGCGTCCGGAACAGCAGGGCGACCAGGATGGCCGGCTTGATCAGCGGGATGATCACCCGGGTCAGCCGCGTCCACGCGCCGGCGCCGTCGATCTGGGCCGCCTTGAGCAGGTCGTCGGACACCAGAGCGAGGCCGGCCAGCAGCAGCAGGGCCATGAACGGGGTCGTCTTCCACACCTCCGCTCCGATGACGACGGCCAGCGACGGAATCTGCTGGGTCAGCGGAGCGGAGCCGTCGGGCAGCAGATTGGCCAGATACCCGGTGCCGGGCGTCCAGGCGTAGTACCAGCTGTAGGAGGCCGCGACGGTGACGATCCCGTACGGGATCAGGATCGCGGTGCGCACCAGGCCCTTGCCGAAGATGGTGCGGTGCATCACCAGAGCCAGCGCCAGGCCGAGGACGAACTCGATCGCCACCGAGATGACCGTGATGATGGTGGTGACGAAAAACGCCGTCCACCAATACTTGTCGGTCAGGATGGTGGCGTAGTTGGCCAGACCGACGAATGCGGTGTCGGCCGGACTGGCCAGGTTGTAACGATGCAGGCTCAGCCATACCGCGTACAGGATCGGATAGGCGGTGACGGCGAGCATCAGCACCACCGCCGGAGCGATCAGCCAGTAGGCGAGCCGCCGTTGGGACCTGAGATCGTCGCTGCGGTTCGCGGCCGGCGTTCCAGCGGCGGCAGGGGCGGTGACCGTCACGGGATCAGCCCCTTACCGTCGATGGCCTTCTGAACCTCGGCGGCCAACTCGTCGGCGGTGCGCTCCGGGTCGATCTTGGTGATCGGCGCCAGGGTGGCCGAGATGCGGGTCGACATGGCCTGGTAGTTGGGTGTGGCCGGACGGACCGCGGCGGTGGTCAGTTGGTCGCGGATGATCGCGTACTGCGGATACTTCTTCTGGAACGCCGGATCGTCGTACAGCGAAGCGCGGACGGCCGGCAGACCGCCCTCGATCGAGGTGTAGCGCTGGTTCGCCTCACTCCGGATACACCGGACGGCCTCGAAGGCCTCGGCCGGCTTCCGGGTGGTGGACGCCACCGCCAGGTTCAGTCCGCCGAGAGTCACCCGGGCCGGCTGGCCGGGAACCACACCCGGGTAGGGGGCGAAGGCGAAGACTTCCCGGCTGGCGTCGAAAGCCATCTGGAACTGCTCGTCGGTGGGGCTGAAGGTCCCGGCGTCGTTGATCGCGCCGGCCAACTCCGGTTTGTCGTTCAACGGCAGGAACCCGACACCGCCCTTGACGGAGTTCTCCAGCATCGAGGCGAACACGAACGGCCAGTTCACCTCGAGGGCCGCGTTGCCCTGTTCGAGGGCCAGCCGGGCGGTGCCCTCGTCGGTCTGGGTGATCGACGGGTCGGCTCCCGGCGCGGTGGCCACCGACTTGATGATCTGCAGGGCCTTGACGGTGGCCGCCCGGTGTTCGGGGGTATCGGTGAGGGTGACGGTCTTCCCGTCCTCGGACAGCACCCGGCCGCCGGCGCTCTCCAGCAGGGTGTTGAACCACACCACCAGCCCCTCGTACTGCTTGGCCTGCACCGCGATCCAACTCGGTTTGCCCTCGGCGTGCAGGCGGGTGGCCTCGCTCACCATCTGGTCCCAGGTCGGCGGCGGCGGTGCGACCAGATCCGGTCGGTACCAGAGCATCTGGGTATTGGTGGTGACCGGGGCGGCGTACAGCTTGCCCTGCCATCTCGCGGTCTCCAGCGGACCGGGCAGCGTGTCGGCGAGGGCGTCGGACTCGGCCAGCCCGGCGGGGTCTGCCGACAACGGCAGCGCCCAGCCGGCCTCGGCGAACTCCGCGGTCCAGACCACGTCCATCGCCATGATGTCCAGCGAGTGGTCGTTGCCGGTGATCCGGCGGGCCAACTGCAGTCGCTGATCGTCGGCACCCTTGGGAAGGCTGACCTGCTCGATGGTGAACCGGCCGCCCAGTGCCTCGTTACACCGCTTGGCGACCGCGGTGAACGTCGCCGTTTCGCTGGCCGGCGTGTAGAGGCTGATCGCCGTCCCACCGTCGTTCGATCCGCAGGCCGCCAGTGCGGCGACGGTCAGCGCAGACAGCGCAGCAGCGGTCCAGCGCCGAGTGCCTCGACCCACCGCTCGACCGACCTTCTTCACCGGACGTACTTTAGCGATAATCCCCTCATGGCAGTTCAGACGCGCGCAATGGCGACCCGCCAGCGGATCATCGACGCCTCGGTGGATTTGTTCTACCGAAAGGGTTACGCCTCGGTCGTCCTCGCCGACATCGTCTCCGAGGCAAACGTGACCACCGGCGCCTTCTACTACCACTTCGACTCCAAAGAGGAGGTGGGCGCAGAGATCATCCGGCAGGCCTGGCCGCTCTGGTGGGGGACGGTGGAACAGCATTCCGGCCGCCCTCCCGCCCTGGAGAACCTGATCGAGCTGACCTTCGAACTCAGCGATCTGTTGAAACGCAACCGGATGGCCCTGGTGGCGCAACATCTCAACCTCGCGTTCTACCAACACCACGACGAGGTGCGAAACCTCGAGGAGAACTTGACGCGGTCGAGTTTCGCGACGCTGGGAGCGATGGTCCCCACAGCCGTCCTGCTTGACGACATCTCCCCGGAGGACGTCGCGGTCCAGGCGTCGATGAACATCTTCGGCAGCCACGTGCTGGCCGGCCGGATGGGCGACAGCGCCTGCGCGCGGCTGGCACTCAGTTGGCTGATACTGCTGCGTGGAGCGGTCCAAGCGGACGAGTTGCCCCACTTCGAGGAGTTCGTGACGTCGATCGCCGCGCGATACGGCTGAGCGGGCTACAGCGCCAAGCGCGCCAGCATGTCCCGGGCCCGCTCCGCGTTCTGCGGATCGCAGAGAACGTCGTATCGGCCCGCCACCAGTTGCATGGTGGAACTGAAGTCCCGGGTGCCCTTGCTCATGGCGTACGGGATCGAGGACGTGATCAAGCCGAAGCCGACGCCGGCGATGACGCCGGTCACCAGAGCCTGCCCGGGATTCCCGGTCAACAGGCCGAGTACCAGGCCGATGAACACGCCGAGCCAGGCGCCGGTCAGCACACCACCGGCCAGCACCTTGCCCCAGGACAGCCGCCCGGTCACCCGTTCGACCTGCATCAGGTCCACCCCGACGATGGTGACCTGCTGAACCGGGAACTGGTTGTCAGAGAGCAGATCCACCGCCTTCTGCGCTTCGGCGTAGGTGGGATAGGACCCCACCGGCCAGCCCTTGGGCGGCGTAGGCAGGCTCAGCGGGCCCCGGCGGGATGCGCCCGGACGGCCCACGCCGGGAGTCTGCCCTGGCGGGAACGGACTGGTCATGATGTGGTTCTCCTCGATCTGTCTAACGGTCTCGTCCGCGGTCGCAACCACGGTTTCATCGGCGATCAAACCAACGGTCTGATCGACGACGCACAACCGGGTGCGTCTGCACTACATACGCTAGGTTGACAGCATGACAGCTGCCAGCGGTGACCCCGGCGAAAAGCCTGATAGCGGCGGTCTGATGCCACCGATCGGCGGCAGTGCACAGACACCGACCCCCGGTGGCCGCGAGGCCCCACCGATCGAGCAGATGCCCGCCTATGGCGGCTACCCGCCGCCCCCGCCGCCGGGGTACGGCGGTGACCTCAGTCCCGGTGCGCCCGGCTACGGAACACCCGGGGCATTCCCGCAGGAGGCCTCCGGCGGATTCCCGCCACCCGGCCAGGCGCAGGGAGATTTCGGGGGTTACCCGCCCCCGCCGCCCGGCTACCAGCCACAGTTCGGTCCCGGCTCCTACCCGCCGCCGGCACCCGGGTATCCGCCTCCGCCGCCGGAGTACGGGGCTCCCTACCTGGGCGGGTACGGCGCACCGACCGAGGAGACCGGAACCAACTCGCTGGCGATCTTCTCGCTGGTCGCCTCGGTGGTC